>Ga0180433_10005275_pt1 | contig 17591 bp, 13 predicted proteins | sample SS_ome_8_FD_132980 | JGI IMG/M metagenome (GOLD analysis project Ga0180433, IMG submission 132980) | Hypersaline lake sediment archaeal communities from the Salton Sea, California, USA - SS_1_D_1 metaG | ecosystem: Environmental > Aquatic > Non-marine Saline and Alkaline > Hypersaline >... | reverse complement strand
GTTTTGGAATATAAAACTCAAGAATATCTTATTAAAAAGTTAAAACGTCTCGAGAAAAATATTCAAAAGACAAAATCTTTAATAACTGAAAATGAACTTGTTAGCGAAAGTGTTATATGATAGTGTTATCGGTATTTATTAATAAAGATACACGCTGATTTTTATGATTAAGCAACGCAGATTTATATGAAATCCTTATATTGGATTTTCATTTTAGATTTTCAGGCTAAATATTAATTTTGAAATAAATGAACCAATTAATGCAAAATTTCTTTTTTAAGATTGTCTTACCGTTCTCGTCCGCCGGATTGTTTTTTGGTGGTTGCAACGAAACCAAAACTGAGCAAAAACCGAATATAGTTTATATTTTGGCTGATGACCTTGGATATGGGGAATTGGGGTGTTACGGACAGGAAAAAATTGAAACTCCCAATATTGATGCACTGGCAGCTTCCGGCATGCGTTTCACTCAGCACTATGCCGGTTCACCCGTTTGTGCTCCGTCACGTTGTGTATTACTTACAGGTAAGCACACCGGTCATGCCTATATTCGTTCGAACGATGAAATGCCCCACAGGGGCAGGATACGCGATTATCTTGCAATTTCTGCAAATCCTGAACTCGAAGGTCAAAGACCCATGCCTGCCAGTGAGGTTACCTTGGGTGAACTTATGCAGCAAGCAGGATATAAAACAGGGATGGTCGGTAAATGGGGTTTGGGACCGCCAACTTCGGAGAGCACACCAAATAAACAGGGATTTGATTTCTACTGCGGATATATTTGTCAGTGGCAGGCACATACTTATTATCCTTTACATCTTTGGAAAAACGGGGAGAAGTTAATATTGGATAATGATACTGTTGCTCCTCATACATTGCTGCCTGAAGATGCAGATCCCTTATCCGAAGAAAGTTATTCTCAATATACCCTGACTGATTATTCACCTGAAATTATGTTTGAAGAGTTAAGTTCTTTTGTCAAAGAAAATACTGATCGGACTTTCTTCTTATATTGGGCATCACCTCTTGTTCATGCCCCCTTGCAGGCACCGAAAAGATGGATTGATTACTATGTTAAAAAATTCGGAGATGAAGAGCCGTATCTTGGAGAGAGGGGATATTTTCCACAGAGATATCCACATGCCTGCTATGCGGCAATGGTTTCTTATCTTGATGAGAATGTAGGTAAACTGGTTCAACAGTTAAAAGACGAGGGAATTTATGATAATACACTTATTATATTTAGCAGTGATAACGGGCCTACTTATAACGGAGGCACTGATTCCCCGTGGTTCGACAGTGCAAAGCCTTTTAAGAGTGAGCGTGGATGGGGAAAAGGGAACCTCACGGAAGGGGGTATCCGGGAACCTATGATTGCTCATTGGCCGGGTAAAATAAAACCCGGAACAGAAACCGGTCATATTTCTGCCTTTTATGACGTAATGCCTACTCTTTGTGAAATTGTGGGAGTGGATCCGGTTGAAGATACGGACGGTATAAGTTTTCTTCCCACACTGTTGCGTAAACAGGATCAAAAAGAACATGAATTTTTGTATTGGGAATTTCCTGCTTCCGGTGGACAACAGGCAGTGAGAATGGGCAAGTGGAAAGGAATCCGGAAGAATATTTTTAAGGACAGTCTGCATATACATCTTTATAATCTGGAAGAAGATATCCGGGAATTGAATGATGTTTCCTCTGAAAATCCTGAAATTGTGAAGAAGATAGAATCCATTTTTAAACAGGAACATAATCCTGCACAGGTTGACAGGTTTAAAATAAAGCAATTGGGTGACTGAGCAGCTCACTCTTTTATGATGAGGTTCCTATAGTAACGATACTAATGAGGAAGCAGGAGATATTAGATTAGGCTTATTTTGAAATTCAATCATTTATTATATCAGATCTAATAGCAGGTTATTTGATGATTAAACATTTGAGTTCAGTATAAAAATTAAAATAATTAGAAATCAGGCATTTGGTGTTTTTTTAATAACTATAAATCAGCTAAACAAAATTATATGTACTTGATATAATCAGCCTGGGATACTTTTTGACAGGATACATCATTTAAAAAAAATCATATGGAAAAGATAACAATAAGAAATCATCTTCATGATAGCTTCAAAATTGGGAGTTTGTTAATATTGATATTCATGTCAGTTTTTTTCCAAAATACTTTTGCCGGTGATTCGGTTTTAAAACAGCAAAAATCCCCCATTACAATTGAAATACTTCAACATGGAAAAACAAATTTTGCAACAATATTAAACGAAAGTCATAACAATAACAGAATAGGCTACCGATTTCATGAACACGAGCCTATATCATATGGAAAGGTACCTCTGTCAGATATAGATGCCAATATTGACAAGGAAAAGATCAGAATTCTGGAAGAAAGATATAATAATAGTGATGATGTTATTATTCATAAAGAGGAAATTGAAAAAAATGAATCCTGGTCGAGGCAGGACTGGACATTTTATTTGAAACCTGTAAGTGACGGGGTGGAAATTCTGTTGATAATCAGCACATATGACGAAGGATTACCGGAATATTACGGTATTCAGCAGTGTTTTCGGATGTCAGGGAGCAGCAATGCCGAATGGCGGAAGAAAATTGCTAATACACCAGCTTTCAGTGAATATGATCTCTGGGATAATCAGTCTGCGGAAGCTGAAAAGACCAGTCTCACTTATGTTTTACGCAATAATGAATGGCAGGCTGTTCCTGCCGGGGAAGAAACAACAGGCGCAAGAACGCCTCTTGGCTTTGCAATTGATGACGTGCGGACAAACGGTAATTTGATGTCAAAGGTGGGTCCCTATAAAGCTTTTATGCTGGATCCGGTTGATAACGGATTAATAACGCGCACCGACCTGTCCGGCTTATGGTTAAGCGGAATGTACTGGCAAAATACTTCTCATCTCACCAACCATCATCCTGCAGACTGTCTTCACTCTATAGTAAATATTGGAAATATTCCTCCTTATTCAAAAAGGGCAATACTTGGTAAGATTTATTGGTTTCAGGGGAATAAAGACAGTCTTTATAATCATTATAAAAGAGATTTTTTAGATGGAGATAACAGGAACAGGTTGGTTTTGGCTTCATGTCAGTTTCCTGTTTCGGGTAATATCAGAGAGAATGCATCATGGATTAAAAATCAGATGAAACATGCCAAAATTCGGGGAGCCGATATAGTTCATTTCCCGGAATGTGCCTTATCGGGGTATGGGGGAAAAGATGTGGATGATTACAGCGGCTTCGACTGGAACGGACTAAGATCGGAGACGGAGTCCATTATGGTGTTGGCGAAAAAAATAAAATTATGGGCTGTTGTTGGGAGCTCACACAGACTAAGTAGTGGAAACAAGCCTCATAATTCGTTATATGTTATAAATTCTGAAGGCAGGATCATCGACCGTTATGACAAAAGATTCTGCACAGGAGGTGATCTGAAATATTATACACCGGGAGATCATTTTGTAACTTTTGATATTAATAATGTAAAATGCGGATTGCTGATCTGTTACGACGTAAGGTTTCCGGAATTGTTCAGGGAATACCGTAAATTGGGAACAGATGTTATTTTCCATTCATTCTATAATGCACGTCAGAAACAAGGTTCCATTCATCCGGTAATAATGCCGGTTACAGGCAGGGCCAGAGCTGCTACTAATTATTTTTTCGTTTCGCTGACAAACTCATCCGCGCCCTATAGCTGGCCATGTTATTTTATAACGCCGGACGGACTGGTGAAGAATAGTCTGGAAGCTGACAAGCCCGGAATATTGATTTCGGAAGTGGATATTTCTGAGAAATATTATGATGCAAGCAAGCCATACAGGATGGATGCAATCAATGGAAAATTAAACAGCGGTGAAACTGTCGATGATCCAAGGTCACTCGACAGGGAAACATATTAAAATGTGTGTTGGCTATCCGGATTGAAGATGAGGCTAATCTGAAAATGAAAGAGTTCGCATCTAAACAGGTACTGTCCATATAGTAAAGAGTCCGGAATAGAAAGTACGCTGACAGACCTTCAAATGTGAGTTTACTAATCGTGAATTACTATTTTGAGGGCAAGCATAACGCAGTCAGCGGACTTTATAGTATAAACGGATCCTAAAAAGAATGATCTGAAGTCATGAAAAAACCGGTCAGACAACAGCAGGTAAATCAAACCAAAATTTTGATCCTTCGCCCTTTTTACCGCTACTTTCAACGCCTACTCTGCCATCCAGTTTGTCCACAATTCTTTTTACTATTGAGAGTCCGAGCCCATATCCCTGTGCTTTATCCGGATCAAGACGGGTATATTTTTTGAACAGCTTATTTTGTTCTTTTTTTGAGAGGCCATCACCGTTATCTTTTATCCAGAATCTTACAAAATTATTTACAGGTTTGTCGGCACCGACCTCGATCACGGGTGGTGTACCTCCATATTTGATAGCATTCGTCAGATAATTGACCCATATATTTTCTACCCACGGGGCATGTCCTAATGCCAAGGGCCACCGTGAAGGGACTTTGATCTGCGCATTATATTCATTTATTAATCCTTCGAGCTGGTTTTTTGCCTCCGAAAAAATAACTTTCATATCAAGAGGTTTTTTTTCTATTTTCTGGTTACTGACAGTCGCGAGAATTAATAGCTCTTGTGTAATATGTATAGCCTTTTGTGACGATTTCTTTATCAGATTGGTAAGCTCAGCCACTAAATCCCTGTCCATTTCTTTTATACTCTCTTCCATAACTTCACTAGAAGAATAAATTGAACCCAATGAATTTCGTAAGTCGTGGGCGATAGTGTGAGCAAAAGCATCCAGATCATTTATGAGCTTGCCACGTTGTTTGATTTCAGCCAGCAAATGTTTATTTATCCTTTTCATCCGGTCTTCTCCCTGCTTGATCGATGTTATATTTTGTATTTGGACCAGATGTCCCGTTAATATATTTTTTGGATTGAGTAAAGGAAAAATATGGATATGGTAATACTGTTTTTCGTTTTTATTTTCCCGTTCAATAATTGTTTTTGTCTGGTTTTCATTCTCCATGGCTGTAATCAGGTTTTTCTGAAATGAAAAAACTTTTGAAAATTTTTTATTGATGATGGATGATGCTCTCAGATTAAAAATCCGGTTTATTGCCGGATTACAATCTTCGATAACTCCTTTGGAATTTACCACAATAACCCCGTCATCCATAGATTCTATAAGTTTATTAAGTGCAAAAGGAACCAGATCGAACATTCCGTATCTTATCATTCCTGCAGTAATTAAAAGCCCTGAAAAAATAAATAAAACAGGAGTCCAGTCAAATCCCGGAAAGGGGTTTAATCCGGTAACATACATTATGTTACCTGTTAAGGGCATTAAGGTTGCAAAGAGCAATGTTATGACCTCTGATCTGTGTATTATGGTAAATTTATTTATAGAACTGATCAGGTAATAAATGCCGCTAAATATCAGAAGAAGGGAATAAGTCCAGAATAGCCAGAACCCTATTCCATATTTATACAGCAGCATATTACGCACAGCATCTAATTCTACGTTCAGCCAAATCAGATTGTGGTATTCGTTGGTCATGACAAGAATCGGAGTAATAACCGGAATGATTGATAGTAATCCGATATTTAACGGATTTAAAATATGCATTTTCTGACTAAAAGCAGTGGCAAAAAAGAAATAGCTCAGGGGCAAAAATGCGATCCCTATATATGATACTTTGGACCAGATAACTTTTGTTTCAAAGTCGGCAGCAATAAATTCCATACCATAGGAAAATGCCCAGATAGCTGCTGAAAGCAAGACAATGATCAGGTATTTTACTTCCGGTGTCTTCCTGTATTTCGCCATTATGAAAATAGTGAAAACAGCAGCAAGTACCGCCAGAAATTCAATGATACTTTCCCGGGGAAGTACAATAAATGTTATATAATGATGTGTAATCAGCATATGATATTCGGCGCGAAAATAGTTAAAAATGATAAAAATGTTACATTTATATCGCTAATTATTATATAACAAAGTTCTTTTTCGGGAGAGCTGAATACCAATTTACAGTTATTTACCATATATTTATAATTACTTTTTCTTTCTGTTGTATTTATTAAATGATCTTAAAAAAATCAAAACGGAACCAAAAACAATAATGGTTATGCCCACAGTAAAAGTTCCCCATTTAAATTCTGTGGGAATATAATTAGTCAATATTCTATTAAATTCAGTATTCTCGGCTAATGAAAAAAGGTGAGACAGATAATTCTCCTGCAGAATAATAACACCGAAGTCATATGTAAAGGTAATGTAAACAATTATTGCTCCTGTAATAATTATTAGCAGCTCATACCATCGAAGTAATATGATTCTGTTTTTTGTTTTCATCCATTCAAAACAGGCAGCCATGATAATCATTATAACCGAACAAATCAGCGGTGCTAATACGGGTCCGATCCATATAACAGGGATCAGGAAAAGAATATCCCATGTTAACAGTGATTCCGGCCAGTCGATAAACAATTTGAGTGCCACGTAGTAAAAAATATCCGAGATACCAAATATAAATAAAAAGGCATTTAAGCGGCGTAGAAATGTTTTTCCGGTAAGCCATGCAACTGTAAGAAGCATAACCAGAGTACTTAATTCCCTGATCAGTTCTGCTTTTATCAATTTTGGAGGCAGGGGATTCAGAGGAAAAGTAAAACCTTCCGGATAGCTAATTTCCCTGATATATAATACAATAATAGCTGCCAGGAATCCCATAGCCATGGCGAAAAGTGACAAAGAAATAAAAACAGATTTTGGATTCGGATCAGGTTTGTTCATAACAAACAGATTTAATATGTTCAATATCTGATTATTATTTGGAAAATGCAAGTATTTTTTGTTTAGATTTCCATGGGTTATCCAAATATAGTTGATTTTAATTTTAAATTATTAGTTATAATATCAGAAGCAGGTCAGGCAACGGTAATTTCTTTATTCAGATAAATATCCTGTACCAGATTCAACAGCTCGATTCCCTCTTTCATTGGACGCTGAAAAGCTTTTCTGCCTGTTATCAATCCTGTTCCTCCGGCGCGTTTGTTAATCACTGCAGTTCGTGCAACCTGGGCAAAATCACTTTCACCGGATGAGGGTCCCCCGGAATTGATAAGCCCTATTTTTCCCATGTAACAATTAATAACCTGGTAACGGCAAAGGTCTATAGGATGATCGGAAGTTAACTTATCATACATATCGGGATGAGTCTTGCCGAACTTTAGTTTTTTAAATCCGCCATTCAGTACCGGCAGTTTCTGTTTGATAAGGTCTGCTTTTACAGTTACACCAAGGTGATTGGCTTGTCCGGTCATATCGGCTGCCGTATGATAATCCTTTTCATCAGTTTTAAAATCGCTGTTTCGGGTGTAACACCATAATACCGTTGCCATTCCTAATTCATGAGCACGGTCAAAGGCGTCAGCCACTTCAATAATTTGTCTGTTCGATTCCTGAGATCCGAAATAAATAGTTGCACCTACAGCAGCAGCCCCGAGGTTCCATGCTTCTTCAACATTCCCAAACATAATCTGGTCATATTTATTTGGGTATGTCATCAATTCATTATGATTGATCTTTACTATGAAAGGGATTTTATGGGCATATTTCCGGGCGTGCAAAGACATTCCGCCAAAAGTGTTTACAACTGCGTTACATCCACCTTCGATAGCCAGTTTGATGATGTTTCCCGGATCAAAATATTCGGGATTGGGTGCAAAAGAACTTCCGGCAGTATGCTCAATTCCCTGATCCACGGGCAATACCGATAAATAACCTGTTCCGGCAAGCCGACCATGATTATATATTGTTGAAAGACTTCGTAATACTTGCACATTCCGGTCGGAAATGCCGAATATCTTATCTATTGAATCGGGTCCGGGCAAAGTTAATTCTTCTTTTGGGACGCCTTTTGCTTCATATGTTAATAAGTCTTTCGATTCATCACCCAAATACTTTTCGATCTGTTCCATGCTATTTTTTAATGTTGTTTCCATTTTATTGATATTTAATGTTATAAAATATATAAGATAACTGTCATTGTGGCATTCACAGGTTCTATTAAAAGATCAATTAGCAATTATGTGGCCAGGAAAAGGCAGTCTCTTATTTTAACTATCTGATAAAAATATAAATTTTTTTACTGTATTTACAAGACTATTTTAATTAATTAATACTAATTAATGTTCGTTTATTAATTCAGAAGATTGGGACAGAATTTTAGTTTTTATATTGAACTCAAAGATAAATATTTAATAATGGTCTTTGTTTATCCTGAATCCGATTTAAATCCCCTACTTTATATTTTGACTTGTTTTTTCTATTTTTGTGCTCTTATTAATAAACAGGAAATGAAATATGTTTGAAAATTTAACAGAGAGATTTGAGAGGTCTTTTAAGCTGTTAAAAGGACAGGGGAAAATAACGGAGATCAATATTGCGGAAACCCTCAAAGATATACGTCGTGCTTTACTTGATGCTGATGTCAACTACAATATAGCTAAGAAGTTCACTAATGACGTTAAGGAAAAAGCCCTGGGGCAGGATGTTCTGACTTCGGTTAAGCCGGGACAGTTGATGGTAAAGATAATGAAGGACGAGCTTGCAAACCTGATGGGAGGCGAATCAGTCGGCATAGAAGTATCCGGATCTTTGTCGGTTATTTTGATGTCAGGATTGCAAGGCTCCGGTAAAACTACTTTTTCAGGGAAGCTTGCCAGCATGCTTAAGCGCAAGAAGGGCAGGCATCCCTTGTTGGTGGCGGGTGACGTATACAGGCCTGCGGCTATTGAACAGCTAAAGGTTCTTGGCGAACAGATCGGTGTCCCTGTTTATACGGAGGAAGGAAATATGGACCCGGTAAAAATTTCCAAAGCTGCAATTAAGGAAGCTAAAAACAAAGGGTATGATATTGTAATAATAGATACGGCAGGACGGTTGTCAATTGATGAACATATGATGAAGGAAATCTCCTCGATAAAAAAAGCTGTTAATCCCGATGAGACTCTTTTTGTTGTCGACGCCATGACCGGTCAGGATGCTGTTAATACAGCAAAAGAATTCAATGATACACTTGATTTTGACGGTGTTGTACTGACTAAGCTGGATGGAGATACCAGGGGTGGAGCAGCCCTTTCCATCAAGGCAGTCGTTGACAAACCCATTAAGTTTGTGAGTGCCGGAGAAAAGCTCGATGCCATTGAAGTTTTTTATCCTGATCGAATGGCCGATCGAATATTGGGTATGGGTGACATAATTACCCTTGTGGAACGTGCACAGGAACAATTTGATGAAGGAGAGGCAAGGAAACTGCATAAAAAGCTGGCAAAAAATACATTCAACTTCAATGATTTTATAAAGCAGATCCATCAGATAAAAAAAATGGGAAATCTGAAAGATGTAGCTTCAATGATACCGGGAATGGGGAAGGCGGTAAAAAATATGGACATAGATGATGATGCATTCAAGTATATTGAAGCCATTATTTCTTCCATGACACCGGAAGAACGGGAAAATCCTGCCCTGCTTAATGGCAGCCGGAGAAAAAGAATTGCCAGTGGATCGGGTACCGGAGTGCAGGAAGTAAACAGGTTGCTTAAACAGTTTACGGAAACCCGTAAGATGATGAGGATGGTATCCAAAGGAAAAAATATTCCTCAGTTGATGGGAAATATGCAAAGAGCCGGGCGGGGACGTTTTTAATATGATATATAAATATTTTTTAATATGATATTGATCGACGGAAAGAAGATTGCAGCAGAGATGAAACTTGAAATTGCTGAACGGGTTAATAAGATAAAGCAGAGCGGAGGAAAAATACCTCATCTTGTTGCTGTTCTTGTTGGTCATGACGGAGGGAGTGAAACTTACGTTGCTTATAAAATCAAGGATTGCGAGGCTGTAGGATATAAATCATCACTTGTGAGATATGAAGACGACGTCACCGAAGAGGAATTGCTTGCTAAGGTCAGGGAACTGAATAACGAAGATGATGTTGATGGATTTATAGTTCAATTGCCTTTACCGGGACATATTTCAGAGCAAAAAGTTATAGAAACAATAAGACCGGAAAAAGACGTTGACGGGTTTCATCCTGAAAATATTGGCCGCATGGTTATAGGACTGCCATCGTTTATCTCGGCTACTCCATTCGGGATTCTTGAACTTCTAAAAAGGTACCGGATTGAAACGAGTGGAAAAAATTGTGTAATACTTGGAAGGAGTAATATTGTGGGACGACCTTTAAGTATTCTTATGTCGCAAAAATCAGTTAATGCCACAGTGACAGTTGCACACAGTCGCACTAAAAATCTCAAGGATATTTGCCGCAATGCTGATATACTTATTGCTGCCATAGGTGTTCCCGAATTTGTTAAAGGTGATATGGTAAAACATGGTGCTGTTGTTATTGATGTCGGTACAACCCGTGTTAAATCAGATAAAACCAAATCCGGATGGAAATTAAAGGGGGATGTGCTTTTTGATGAGGTTGCTGAAAAATGTTCATATATAACTCCTGTTCCGGGTGGTGTGGGATCAATGACCCGAGTTTCACTTCTTTATAATACCTTGTTAGCTTCGACAAAACAAATATATAAATAGCTATATCATTTAGAATGATTATAAATTAGCAATATATAATATCTGTAAGGATACATATGAATTCTTTTTGATTATTAGGTTTTTATTTTACTCTAATTATGAATGGAATTAATTTAATTCATTATCTTTTATCTTGTTAATCAGATGTTTGTGTAATTTTTAAATTTTTTGTAAAAAGCTGTAGTTTCAGTTTGATGTTTAAAAGGATTATCTGTATGTTTCTGAATTATTGAAAAATTTTCATAAGAACATTGAAGATAATGATAATAGCAAAACAATATTCCAATTATTTTTTTATTTTTGAAACGCTAACCAAGAAAAAGACGAAAATTTAGAAGGATGGAAAGTGTTGAAAACAACGAAGAAAAGAAAAAAGCGGAAGAGAGATTCAGACAAGAAATCTATTCGAATGTAATCAGGGCAGGTAAGAGAACTTATTTTTTTGATGTTAAGAGCACCAGAAATAATGAGTATTATCTCACTATTACTGAAAGTAAGAAGAAGTACACGGACAAGGGGCAGTTTCATTATGAAAAGCACAAAGTTTTTCTCTACCAGGAAGATTTTGACAAATTTTCTGAAAGCCTTGAAGATGTTATCCGGTACATTAGGGAAAATCAACCTGCAGAAGAACCAGTAGAGTCTGACGAAGAGGAGGTTGAAGTCAAACAAAACGAGGATTCAGGTAAAGATTACAAGAATCTGGACTTTGAAGATATTTAGGCCTTCTTTTTAACCTGGTTTAGACCCTGAACATATTATTCCACCTGAAATATCAGGGTAGGAGGTACTTGTTTATTCGAAATTTTCATAAATCTGCGGAGGTTAAAGATACAGCTATCACCAAGATGTTTTAAGAACAAGTTGTTATTTTTAAGATGTGGCTATAATGAACTTCTCAGGTGGCAGAGCCTCAAAGTATAAAATAAAGCTTGCTATGCAAACGTATAAATTTCCGATCCATGGATCAAGTTACTAAACCGTATTTTATAAAATAATGATCTCAGGAGGTTGGGAATATAAATTCTGTCTTAAAGTATGAGGCAAAAAGATTTATTTGAATATGTGATCCGGTATTTCAGGGAAACTATGCCGGTCGCCGAAACAGAACTTAAATACAGCAATCCTTTTCATTTAATAGTGGCTGTAATACTTTCGGCACAATGCACCGATAAGCGGGTAAATCAGATTACCCCTCCATTGCTTAAGGCTTACCCTACACCCCAAAAAATGTCGGAAGCAAAAACATCTGAAATTTATAAATACATAAAAAGTTGCTCATATCCAAATAATAAGGCAAAACATTTAGTCGGCATGTCAGGAGCACTAGTTGATCTGTTTGATGGCGTAGTTCCTGATGATGTGGATGATTTGCAGAAATTACCCGGGATCGGAAGAAAATCAGCCAATGTGATAGCTTCTGTAATATATAACAAACCCACATTAGCAGTTGATACTCATGTATTCAGGGTAGCTGCGCGTATTGGTTTGAGCAACAATGCGAAAACCCCTCTTGATACCGAAATGCAATTGATGAAATATATTCCTGAAGAAGTGGTTCCCAAAGCTCATCATTGGCTTATTCTGCATGGCCGATATACATGTCTGGCCCGAAATCCAAAGTGCAATAAATGCGGCCTGACAAAAGTATGCCGTTATTATAGAGAAAAAATAAAAATATTACCCCAGTAGCAGCAAACTCATAGCCATAACGCCCATTCCCGCTATTAATCCGTATATACTCCAGTGATGCTCGCCAAATTCTTCTGCTGAAGGTAATAGTTCATCAAGTGATATAAATACCATAATTCCGGCTACAGCAGCCATGCTGACTCCGAAAATAACTGAAGAATTGTTGGCGGTGAGAAGTGGCATTAACAGGGTAAAAGCTAAAATGGCCCCTACAGGCTCTGATAATCCGGAAAGAAAAGAGTAAAAAAAGGCTTTTTTGCGGCTGCCGGTGCTATAATAAATGGGGACAGATACAGCAATTCCTTCGGGAATATTATGTATTGCTATGGCGATTGCAATGGCAATACCGACGGCAGGATCGTGCATTACGGTAAGGAAAGTTGCTATTCCTTCGGGAAAGTTGTGGATTGCCAAAGCCAGGGCAGTCAGGATGCCTGTCCGGTAAAGACTATTGCTGCGTGTCTTTTCAGGATTACCGGACATTTCTTCGAGGGCATGCAATTCGTGTGGATTTTCAAAGGAAGGAATAAATTTATCTATAAGGGCAGCAAGTAGTATTCCTCCAAAAAAGGAAGCTACGGTAAACAGAGTACCCTGGAAATCACCAAAGTTATCAATGAAATTAATTTTGGCCTCAGCAAAAATTTCAACAAAGGAAATATAGATCATAACCCCTGCTGAAAAACCTAAAGAAACAGTAAGCAGTTTTGTATTAGTTGTACGGGCCATAAAGGCAATAGTACTTCCTATTCCTGTTGAAAGTCCTGCAAATGCAGTAAGAATCAGGGCATACAATAAATTTGATGAGTCCATATATATATTTTAAAAACAAATTTAGTAAAAACAATATTATTTCCTCTTAAGTTGGATTTTATAGTATAGATTGAAAATTAACTTTCTGTCTTTAAATAATGCCAATGTTCCTAAGTGTCTTTGATATAAAAGTCTGTGCAATAAAAAATTACTATGTTGGGGATAAATCGGGGTTAAATTCCTTGTAACAATCCCTGATAATCCGGCAATAATAAATTTTTAACTTAAAAAAATATGAACTTTGTTTTTTTGCTATTCTTTGTACATTTGTGGCTCTAATAATGTTAAATATTAAAAACAGATTATTATGGCATACAAGATTTCAGATGAATGTATTGCATGTGGAACATGCATTGATGAGTGCCCTGTAGATGCAATTTCTGAAGGTGATATCTATGTTATTGATCCCGAGCTTTGCACCGATTGTGGCTCATGCGCGGAAGTTTGTCCGGTAGAAGCAATTTCAGTAGATGAATAGTTACCGGCAAGATAGAAATTTGGCAGGGGCTGTTTTATAAAGTCTGTTTTCATATTGATCCACGACAGGTATTTGTTATTTTAAGATATTCAGATTTTAATGTTTGATAGCGATTAATAATTTCAACGACGAACTTTTTCAGGCAGCCCCTTTTGATATTGGCATATCTGTTTGATAATTTGAGGATCCTGTTCCAACTTTGGCACGATCATCTGCTTTTGTTATTTACATGTTTGCTTGATAATATAAAAAATGGATAAAATACTTGAATGTGTTCCAAATTTTTCGGAAGGACGGAATGATAATATTATCAGGGATATTATTTCTGCAATGACCGGTGCAGGTAATATTAAAATTCTCGATGTCTCTTCAGGAAAATCTGCCAACCGCACTGTGGTTACTTTTACCGGTCCCCCGGAAGATGTTTTGGAATCGGCCTTCAGGGGAATAGAAAAAGCGACGCAGCTGATTGACATGACAAAGCATCGGGGTGTACATCCGCGTTTTGGCGCAACGGATGTCTGTCCTTTGGTTCCTCTGGCAGGCATGAAAATTGATGAGGCGGCAGAACTAGCCAGGAAACTTGCAGCACGAGTGGGAGATGAATTGGGTATTCCTGTTTATTGTTATGAATATGCAGCCTTTGATGATGAACGTCGTAGTCTGGCTAATTGTCGTTCAGGCGGGTATGAAGGATTAAAAGAGAAGATTACCGGTGAAAGATGGAACCCGGATTATGGTCCTGCAAAATGGACGGAAAAAGTATCGAAAACCGGCGCCGTTGCAATTGGCGCCCGGAATGTATTAGTAGCCTACAATGTTAATCTTGATACTAAGTCGGCCATAGTTGCAGGTGCTATAGCCGGAGAGGTGAGGGAATCGGGCAGGATTATGCGTGAAGGAGATGAGATTAACGGCAAAATAATATCCGATAAAAAAGGAAACCCCTTATTTCTGCGCGGCACATTAAAGAAAGTCAGGGCAATAGGATGGTATCTTGAAGATTATGATATTGCCCAGATATCTATGAACCTGACGGATATAGATACAACCCCTGTTCACACTGCCTTTAATGAAGTACGCCGTAAAGCCTTGGAACGGGGCATTAAGGTAACAGGCTCGGAATTGATCGGTCTTGTTCCTTTAAAGTCAATGCTTGAGGCAGGTAAATACTATCTGAGAAGACAAAGAAGACCGGTAAATATTTCCGATGACGAGATAATAAAGGTTGCTGTCGATTCATTAGGCCTTAATGATCTTTACACGTTTGATCCAAAGAAGAAAATTATTGAATATGTAATTTAATTATAATCTTTTATGCCAACCGGCATTTGTTTTTGCCACATTTGAAAATATTTGCCACGATTATTATATAATTCAGCGTGGTTACCTTTTTCTGCTACTTTCCCGTTTTCAAGAAGAACTATCTGATCGGATGAAATGATATTAGTCAGACGATGAGTAATTATGATTATCGTTTTCCCTTCTTCCTTCAGGTCTCTGATTGTGTGTTGCACATGATGTTCAGCAATTGAATCAAGTGATGAGGTTGCTTCATCCATGATTAGGATCTTAGGTTTACGATAAAGTGCCCTGGCTATTGCCATTCTTTGTTGTTGTCCTGTTGACATGTTAGTACCATTTTCACCAATATAGGTATTAAATCCGTCCGGTAAATTTTCAATAAATTCGATCATACCTAATCGTTTACATATTTTAATAATAAGATTCATGTCAGGATTCATATCTCCGGCGATAATATTTTCGGTTATCGTACCTGTTAACAAATCCAGTTTTTGAGGTACTATGCCTATCATTTGTCTCAGACTTTCGTTACTGTAATATGAGATATTTGTGTCACCAATATAAATTGCTCCGTCATTTAACGGATAAAGCTTATATAAAAGAGCGGCAATAGTTGTTTTGCCGGATCCGCTTTCACCTATAATAGCAGTGATTTGTCCTTTCTTTATAGTAAGATTAAAATTATTGAATACATCCGTTCTTGTTCCGTAGCTAAAACTTACATTCCTAAATATTATATCACCCGTTACTTTATCATTTGCACATATAAGTTCACCATCCGGTTCACATTCCAGGTCTATAATTTCAAAAAGTCGATCGGCAGCAATTGATGCATTCTGAAATATTTTATTCATTTCCGTTAATCCTGAAGCAGGTCCTGTAAAATACCCTATTAATGCATAAAATGACATAAGCTCTCCCGGCGTAATTTCTTTACGTAAAACCAAAATACTTCCTATCCATAGTAAAACAATTGTGAAGAATCTGTTCAGGAAAAATGATGAATTTTGCGAAAAAAGAGAATTTAATCCCGACTTATATACTGAATAAAGAAGAGTTACAAACCGGTTTTCTGTTTTTAGGTTAGATAAATATTCTATATTGAGTTGTTTAATTGTTCTCACCGAATTAATGGATTCCACCAATTGGGATTCAACTTCGGCTGACTGTTCCATTATTTTTCTTTCTCTCTTTTTATTTAGTGAATTTGTTATGAAATAAATCAGAAGGTATAATGGAATAAGTATAAGCATGATCAATGCCAGTTTCCAGTTATAAATAAACATCAGGGAGAAGGAAAAGACTACAATAAATAAATTTACAATGAAAGTTATAAGGGTATCATTTATAAAAGCCCTGATCTTTACTGCATCATTGATTCGCGATACAATTTCACCTGTATACATTGTATCGAAAAATCGTTGAGGCAATCTGAGAAGATGTTTATAATATCCAAGAATAAGTTTGGCATCAAGAAGTTGTCCCGTTTTTAAAACGAAGATGCTCTGCATGGTACCCATAAAGATTTGAAAAAGAAGAATAATAAGCATTGAAATGCTCAGCAGGTTCAGCAGATTTATATTGCCGTTGAGAAGTACAAAATCTGTTATTTTTTGTATATATACGGATGTTGATAGTCCCAGAAGAGTAAAAATAATTGCTCCGAATAAAGCTTGTACAATTATTTTTCTGTGAGGATACAGTAAAAAGCGAAAACGCCTGAAATTTGATATTTTTTCATCTCTTCTTTTAAAATCACTTCCAGGAGAGAGTAATATCAGTACGCCTGACCATTCTTTATTAAATGATTCCGGCTTTTGCCTGATTAGTTTTCCTGTGCCAGGATCCATTATCTGGATATAATCAGGATGTACCCTATATATTACAACATAGTGTTGCAGTTTATTTTTGAGGATAACATGAGCGATGGCCGGCAAAGGAATTTCAGATAATGATTCGGGTTGAGCTCTGACTCCTTTTGCGTGCATTCCCATTTTTCCGGTAGCTTTAATAATACCCCATGCATTAGTACCTTTTTTATCTGTGCCTGCCCACTGCCTTATTCTGGAGACAGGAATATAAAGTTTGTGATACGCGGCAACAGAGGCAAGGCATGCTGCCCCGCAATCTGTTATATCTCTTTGTTTAATTTTAATGTTCATGAATTATTTTAGGATTAAGCCAGTTATCAGTTTTATCAAAAATTAATTTTGCCAACGTCCTTTTTGTTACCCTAAACCGGGTAGTAATGGTTAATCCGTTTTTCAGCTCTCCCCGATATCCGTTTTTAAGGGAAAGATGTGTTTCATTTATGTTGCAGCGTACCTTGAAAAATGGCTGATTTTCAATTGTGAATATTTTTTTTGAAATATCAATGATTTTTCCGGTTGCCAATCCCCATTCATTATAATTGTAAGAATCAATTTGATAAAAAACAGCCATACCCGTCCTCAGGTATCCTAAGTTTTTGGGCGGAACCAAATTTTCTGCAATCAGCGTATCTTTCGGACTGATTATGGCTATTACCTGGCCTGTTGTAATAAAACTACCTTTACGGATGCCATTATAATTTGCTATGTGCCCTGATCCCGGAGATAATATGTAATAATTTTCAATGTCTTTTTTTAACAAACTAACTTCATTATAGAATTTAT
>Ga0180433_10005272_pt1 | contig 17595 bp, 9 predicted proteins | sample SS_ome_8_FD_132980 | JGI IMG/M metagenome (GOLD analysis project Ga0180433, IMG submission 132980) | Hypersaline lake sediment archaeal communities from the Salton Sea, California, USA - SS_1_D_1 metaG | ecosystem: Environmental > Aquatic > Non-marine Saline and Alkaline > Hypersaline > Sediment... | reverse complement strand
GTGGCGGAAGCCTTCCTGGAGCCAGGTTTCCTCCAGGAGCCGCGGCTCGCCGTCCCCGTCGTCGGCGAGGAGGGCGATGCCGCCGCGGGCGCCGCTCGTCTCGATCGCTGCCAGGTGCATAAGGTACGTATTATAGCGCAAAGGAGGTACCCGGGAAAGGTTCCCAAAATCATTTTTTGGAGGAAGCGGGGTGGGTCCCCGTGCCCACCGCGCGCCCGGCGGTATGCGCGGCGGGTGCGGAGATTTACCCGCCGGAGGCGGGCCCGCCGCGCAACTCTCGGGATGGCCGGCGAAAGGCCCGGGGGCATAAAACGGTTGACTTGGCCCGCCGGCCGCCTACACTGGCCTTGCCGCGGTCGGCCGGGAGGGTCGCTCTGCCGGAAGCATGGATTACCGGGGCGCCGGGCCGACCGCTGCCGGGAGGTGATGTCATGATCGACGAGAAACTGCTCGACATCCTGGTCTGCCCGGCCTGCAAGACGAAGGTCGTGCGGGAGGGCGACCGGCTCGTGTGCCAGAACCCCTCGTGCGGGCTGCGGTATCCGATTCGCGACGACATTCCCGTGATGCTCGTCGAGGAGGCCGAAAAGCCCGACCGGGCCGAGACCTCGGGCGAGGAGACCTGACCCGGCCGCGACCGTAAGGGAGCGGGCGGGCTGCCTCGCTCGCCGGCGCTGGCGGCTCGGAAAAGCCGCGACCGTAAGCGGACCCGCCTGGGGCGGGCGAGCGGGTCGGTGCACTCCGGGGAACTCATGCCGGAAGCCGTCGCCATCATTTCGGACATCCACGCCAACCTCGAGGCCCTGGAGGCGGTCCTGGCGGACATCGACCGCCAGGGCATCGAGACCATCTACTGCCTCGGCGACGTGGTGGGCTACGGGCCGGACCCGGCCGCCTGCCTCGACCGCGTCATGGACCGGTGCGCGTTTACCATCATGGGCAACCACGACCACGCCGTCTTCATCGAGCCGACGGGCTTCAACACGCCGGCCGAGACCTCCGTGTTCTGGTCCCGCCAGCGGCTGAACGCCGAGCCGGGGGAGCAGCGGCGGCTTCGGCGGTGGGAATTCGTGGCCCGGATGCGGGCGTTCCGTAAGATGGATTCCCTTCTGTTCGTCCACGGCTCGCCCCAGCGGCCGCTGCACGATTACCTGTTCCCGGACGAGGCCACGCTCAACCTGTCGCACCTGGTCCAGGTGTTCGACCTGTTCGGCCGGGTCTGTTTCGTGGGGCACACGCACCTGCCGGGCGTGTTCACCGAGACGTACGAGTTTCTGAGCCCGGCCAAGGTGGGCAAGGCGTACACGCTCGGCAGCCGGAAGGCCATCGTCAACGTGGGGAGCGTGGGCCAGCCGCGCGACCTCGATCCCCGGGCGTGCTACGCGACCCTCTCCGGCCGGGAGGTCCGCTGGCACCGCGTCCCGTACGATCACAAGGGGACGATGGAGAAGATCCTGGCCACCGGCGTCCTGGACGAGTTCCTGGCGAACCGGCTGGCCGACGGGCGGTAGCCCCTCCCGGTCCGGCGCTCGGCGCCGGCGCCTTTCTGTTTCCCTGCAAGCGGGGTCATCCTTTGGATAAAGAAACGGTCATCCGGGTCATCGTGGCGGCGGCGCTGGTGGCGGGCATCTTCTACGCCCACCAGGCGTTCATCATGCCGAAGCGCCCCGCGCCCGGCGAGCGCCCGGAAGCGCCGTCCGAAGCCCCCGCGCCCCCCGAAGAGCAGCCGGAGCAAGAGGAGCCTCCGTCGCCAGCCGAGGGCGAACCGGAAGCCGAAGCCCCCGCCGGGACGCCTCCGGCCGGCCCCGACACGTACGCCCTGACCGCCGTCGGCGCGGCGGAAGCGGCCGAGCCGGTCGTGCTCGGCTCCGACCTGCCCATCGGCCGGTTCGACCTGGAGGCGGAGGTCCACCCGAAAGGGGCGGCCGTCCGCCGGCTGACGCTGGCCCGCAGGGAGTTCTTCAAGACGGTGGCCGATCGCGACCTGCCCCCCGAGCAGCGGGAACCGATGCACCTGGTCGGCCCGGAGGCGGAGGAGCCGGCGATGGCCGTGGAGGAACTCCGACTCCGGCTCAAGGGCCGGGAAGGGTGGGGCACAGTCGCCCTGGCGGAGGTGCCCTGGCGCCTCGTGGGCGACGAGACGACCGACGACCGTGCCGTCTTCGAGGTCCAGGTGCAGGATGCCGACGGCGAGCCCCTTGCCACCGTCCGCCGGGAGTACCGCGTCCTGCGGCGTAGCCCGGCCGGCGGCGAGGCCGACGCCGAACCCGTGCCGCAGTACGAACTCGAGACGGCCGTCGAGATCGAAGCCCGCGCCCCGCGCGTCGAGAAGGCGTATTACGTGCTGCACGGTCCGCCCGCTCTGCCGCGCGAGGGCCAGCGCCGAGACTACCGGCGGGCGGTCGTCGGTCGATGGGCCGACCGGCAGGTGAACGCCGAGCGGTACGAGGGCGAGGCCGACGGCGGCCCGCGCATCGGCCCGGAGATGGCCTGGATCGGCCAGGAGGACAAGTACTTCACGGTGGTGCTCATCCCCATGGTCCCCTCGCCGGAGAACGGCCACACGATTCCGGCGTCGGAGCCGGTCTCCGGCACGTTCGCGGCGGGGGGAAGGGTCTCGGCCCGGATAGTGACCGAAGGCCGGGCGGACGTGACCCTGCCGGTGGTCCGCCTGGAGTCCAAGGCCGTTGCCCTGGACCCCGAGACGCCTCTCCGCCACGAGATGGCCGTCTTCGCCGGCCCGAAGGACCCCGATTACCTGGAGACGTATTACCGGGAGATCGGCCTGGACGAACTGGTCGTCTGGAGCCAGTGCTGCTCGTTCTTCGCGCCCATCAGCCGGCTGCTGCTGGCGGTGCTGGAGGCGTTCCACGCGGTGGTCCTGAACTGGGGCGTGGCCATTATCATGTTGGTCATCGCGCTCCAGATCGTGCTGCTGCCGGTCACGAAATGGAGCGCCAAGTCGATGGCCGAGATGCAGCGGATGGCGCCCAAGATGCAGGAGATCCGCCAGAAATACGCCGGCGACCAGAAGAAGTTGCAGGAGGAGATGGCCAAGATCGGCGGCCTCAAGGCGTTCGGCGGGTGCCTGCCCATGTTCGTCCAGATGCCCATCTGGATCGGCCTCTACGGGGCGCTGCTGGTGGCGATCCAGTTGCGGCACTCGGCGTTTCTACCGGCCGGCTGGATCCCGGACGGGTCGCTGTTCCTGCAGGACCTGTCGTCCCCGGACGCGCTGGTCCACTGGGCGGAGCCGCTGTACCTGCCGGGGCGAGACCTCGTCTGGCCGGTGGGGTGGCTCATCCAAAACATCGAGTCGATGCTCGGCGGGGGCGGGGGCATCACCAGTTTCAATCTCCTGCCCATTCTCGTCGCCCTGATGATTTACCTGTCGCAGAAGGCGATGCCGATGGCGAGCGCGGCCTCGGCCAACCCGCAGGCCCAGAAGCAGCAGCAGATGATGATGCGGTTCATGCCCGTCTTCCTGGGGGTGGTGCTCTACAGCGCGCCCTCGGGCCTGTGCCTGTACATCATGACCTCCAGCCTGGTCCGCCTGCTGGAGACGAAGTTCTTCCGCCAGCGATGGATCGAGGCCGCCAAGGCCAAGGCCGAGCGGGCCGAGGCAGCCGAGCCGCCCGGCCGACCCGCCAAGGCCGCCGCCCGGCAGCCGCGCGTCGCCGGCCGAAAAAAGTCCATCGCCGAACGCGCCGAGGCCTGGCTCCATCGAAAAATGGATGAGGCGCAGAAGAAGAAGCGAGACTCGGGCAGGAAGGGCGGGAAATAGCCGGCCGTCCGCCCGAGCGCGGCGGGTCGGGAGACCCGCCGCGCGGGAAGTACCATAGCCGTTGTGCCCACCCGCCGATGAACCTCGACGATACGATCGTGGCCGTCAGCACCCCGGCCGGGTCGGCCGAGCGGGCCATCGTTCGCCTCTCCGGCGACCGGGCGGTCGCGATCGCCGACCGGCTGTTCACGCTCTCCGACGTTCGCGAGGTGCGCGGCGGGTGCGGAGACCCGCCGCGCAAGGCCATCCCCCCCATGGCCACGCGAGCGCGGCCATGCCGCCCGACGTACACGGCGTCGCGCGGGCACGTGTACCTCTCGGCCCACGCCATGAGCGTCCCCGCCACGGTGTACCTGATGCGCGGTCCGGCCTCCTACACGCGCCAGGACGTGGTGGAGTTCCACGTGGGCGGGTGGCCGGCCGTCGTCCCCCTCCTGGTTGAGGCGGTGGTGGCGGGCGGCGCCCGCCCGGCCGAGCCGGGCGAGTTCACCTTTCGGGCGCTCTTGAACGGTCGGCTGGACCTTGCGCAGGCGGAGGCGGTGATGGCGGTGGTGGACGCCGGCAGCCGGGCCGCCCTCCGCGCCGCCGGCGACCTGCTGGCCGGCGACCTCTCGACCCGGGTGCAGGCCCTGGCGGACCGGGTCCGCCAGGTGCTGGCCCTGGTGGAGGTGGACCTGGACTTCTCGGACCAGGACGTGCCGCCCGTGCCCCCGCAGGAGATCGCCGACCGCCTCGCCGACGTCCGCGCCGACCTGGCCGACCTCGGCCGGCGGTCGCGCGGCATGGAGACCTTCGGCGGGGCGATTCGCCTGGTCATCGCCGGCTGGCCGAACGTCGGCAAGTCGAGCCTCTTCAACCGGCTGCTCGCCCGGGACCGGGCCATCGTGGCGGCCGAGGCCGGCACGACGCGCGACGAGGTCCGGGCCGCGCTCCGCCGGGGCGGCCTGACGTTCACCCTCTCGGACGTGGCGGGGCTGGACCAGGCCCGGGACGAACTCGAAGGCAAGGTCCGGGCCAGGGCGCTGGAGGCCGTCGGCCGGGCCGACCTGGTGATCCTGGCGCTCGACGCCACGGCCGCCTCGTATCGCCGGACGGAGGAGTTGCTCTCGCTGGTGACGGCGCCGATGGTCGTGGCGGTGACGAAGTGCGACCTGGCCCCGCCGGCCCGTGCCCGGGCGTGGGTGCGGGAGCGCGGCCTGGCGGTGCCGGTCGTCGCCACCAGCGCCGTGACGGGGGAGGGCGTCGAGACGCTCGGCGAGGCGCTGGCCGACGCCGTGAGGAGCGGCCGGGTGGACCGCGCCGCCGCGGGTCCCGTCGTCACGGCCCGGCACCGGGCGGCGCTGGAACGGGCGGCGGTGGCGCTGGCGCGGGCGCATCGGCAGGCGCGGCGGGCCGAGCCGGCGGGTGAACTCGTCGCCCTGGAATTGAACGAGGCGCTCGACGCCCTGGCAACCATCACCGGCGCCCGGGGCGACGTGCTGGAGGAGATCTTCTCGCGGTTCTGCATCGGGAAGTGAGGACGGCCGCCCCGAGCCACAAGCCACAAGCCGCGAGCAGACGAGGCCATACCGCGCTCCGTGTTTTTGGCCCGCGAGGGTGGCTCGCGGCTTGCTTCAGGGCTTTTTCCTTGACGATGCGTCGTCGGCCACGTTCAATAAAAGAGGAGGTTCCTGCCGAGCAAGGTCGGCCGGCTCCTCCGACCGGATAAGCAGGAAGAGGCGGACTGGCTGCGGGCCTCCGTGTGTGTCCCGCACCGCTGAATTGGGGGGCCCGCCGGCGTATCGCCCGCACCAGGGAAGGAAGGCGCTATGCCGACCACCAAAACTGTCTGGGGCATCGACGTCGGGCAGTGCGCGCTGAAGGCGCTGAAACTCCAGTGGCGCGACGACCGGCTCCGGGCGCTGGCGTTCGACGTGATCAAACACGGCAAGGTGCTGAGCCAGCCGGACGCCGACGAGCAGGCGCTGATCCGCAGCGCCCTGTCGAAGTTCATGAACCGTAATTCCATCAAGGGCAGTACGGTCGTCATCAGCGTGCCGGGGCAGGCCAGTTTCACCCGGTTCATCAAGTTGCCGCCCGTCGAGCAGCGGAAGGTTCCGGAGATCGTGCGGTACGAGGCGCGGCAGCAGATACCATTCGACCTGGAGGACGTGGTCTGGGACTACCAGACGACGAGCCCGCCGTCGGCCGGCCCGCGGGAGGTGGAGGTGGGCCTGTTCGCGATGAAGCGCGACATCGTGGCCGACTACGTCTCGGACTTCACCGCCATGGGTATCGAGCCGGACGCCGTCCAGATGGCGCCGGTGGCGCTGTACAACTTCCTCCGCTACGAGCAGGGGGGGGAGGAAGGCGGCACGATGCTGATTGACCTCGGCGCCGAGAACACCAACCTCGTCATCGCCGACGGCGACCGGGTCTGGATCCGCAGCGTGCCGCTGGGCGGCAACAATTTCACCAACGCCCTCTCGAAGGAGTTCAAACTCCAGTTCGCCAAGGCGGAGCGGCTCAAGCGCCACGCCGCCGAGTCGAAGCACGCCCGCCAGATCTTCCAGGCGATGCGGCCGGTGTTCGGCGACCTGCTGACCGAGGTCCAGCGGTCGATCGGCTACTACACGAGCCTCCATCGCGACAGCCGCGTCCGCCGCATCGTGGCGCTGGGCAACGCGTTCCGCCTGCCGGGGCTGGCCAAGTTCCTGTCGCAGAATCTGGGGACGGAGGTCGAAAAGGTGGAGGGCCTCCGAAGCCTCGGCGAGTCCGAGGTGACCTCGGCCCCGATGTTCCGCGAGAACGTCCTCTCGTTCGGGGTGGCGACGGGGTTGGCGCTGCAGGGGGTGGGGCTGGCCAAGATCTCGACCAGCCTCCTGCCCCCCGAAATCCTCGGCCGCAAGATCATGAAGCAGAAGCGCCCCTTCTTCGTGGCGGCGGCCGCCGCCCTCCTCCTGGGCGTCGGGGCGTTCGCCTACGACCAGGTGGCGAGCTACGGCGAACTGGCCGGCGCCGGCGGCGAGGTCGAACGCCTCAGCCGCGCCGTCGGCCAGGTCCAAAAAACCAACGCCCGGCACCAGACGGCCTTCGATAAGCAGAAGAAGGCGCTCCAGGAGCAGCAGCGGAAGATCGCCCGCCTCGAAGGTCTCCTCGAACACCAGGACTACGCCTACCGCATCTGGCAGCGGCTCTGGAAGGCCTGGCCGCACGACCCCCGCTGGGAAAACTACGACCCCTTCAAGGACGACCCGAAGCGGACCACCCTCGACATCATCGAGATGCTCCACGTATCGATGTACTGCGTGCCGGACGTCCGCAAATACTCCGAGCAGGTGGAGGGGGACCGATCCCTCGGCCGGGTCAGCGTGGTAGGCTACGAGCCCGAGCCGACCCCGGAGAAGGAAGGCGGCCGCGGGCGGAGCCGCGACCAGGCCGTGCCCGGCATCCTCGTTGAGATTACGGGCGCCACCCCCAAGACGGGTCGCGACGGCCAGCAGTTCGTCAACAAGGACTTCCTCGCCGACCTGCAGGCGTGCAAGCGGACGGTCCGCCTGCACACGCCCGCCGGCGTGGAAGTCCTGGCTTCCGTGCCATACACCGGCCTGTTCGGAACCCGGAGCGAGTTCGACCGTTACTATGGCCAGCAGCGCCGCAGGCGGGGCGCCGTGGAAGAGGAAGAGGCCGAGCGGCCGGAGATCCAGCGCAAGAACGACCTCTGGTTCAAGGCCCAGTGGGTGGTCCACCTGGAGCCGCTGGCCCCCTGGCAGCGCAAGGAGGTGTTCCAGGCCCTCAAGGACCTGGCGCTCCGGGCCGGGCTCGACAGCGCCGCCCGGATCGATCCCTCCCGCGTCCAGGGGCCTGACAGCGAACGCCTGGCCAACATCGAACCGCAGTTGGCGGAACTGGCCGAGGACTGGCTCCTGAGCCGCGAGACCCTCACCGAGATCGCCCTGGAAGGTGCAGCCCAGGATTGGGGCGGCGGCGAGCCGGCCGAGGCCGCCGGGTGACGGACCGCCGGGCCACGCCCCCGCAACCGCCCCCCACGGAGCAGACACATGCTTGAGACGCTGAAACGCTACGCCTTCCTGTTCGCCCTGGCGGGCGGGGTCGTCGTCATCGGCGGGGCCGGCGTGGCCCTCGTCTACACCTTATACGTGGGACCCGCCGCGGAAATCCGGCAGGACCTGCGATCCACCCGCTCCCGGGCCGACACGCTGCTCAAGGGCACGATTTACAGCGACAATCTGGTCGAGCAGATGAAGGAACAGGTGGCCAAGCGAAAGAAGCAGTACGTGGAACTGCTCGACTACATCCGCCATCTGGGCGCCCAACGCAAGCCCCTGGTCGAGGACCTGTTCCCGACCAGCACCGAGACCAGCCTCCGGCATTCCTTCAAGGCGGCCTACGATGCCCGGCTCAAGGCGTACATGGAGACGTTGAACGCCACCGTTCCCATGAGGCCGGAAACCAGGGGCCGGCGCAGGGACGCCGACGACGCCGAACTCCAGGCCGCCAGGGAGGAAGCCCGCAAGCACACCATGTACGCCCATCCCACGAACTCGTTCTTTCGGCCGGAGTGGGTGGGGGCGCAGGGGGCGCCCAGCCTTACCCAGTGCCGCTACGGCCAGGAGGACATCTGGCTCATGGACGATCTTGTCCGCATCCTCGCCAAGATGAACCAGGAGATCCTGGACCAGAAGTCCAGCGCCCGACCCGGGGAGATCAAGTCCGTCATCCAGCATGCGCCCGTGAAGGAACTGGTGGTCATCCGCATCGGCGGCAAGTATGCCATACTCGAGGACGTCAAGGAGATGGCGAGCACGGCGGGGCGGTATCGCCCGGAGAAAGGCGGTCGCCAACACGAGCGCCTTCCCACCCTCTCCGGCCGGCGGTCGGACCTCGGCTTTTACAAGGTTCTGCCGTGGCGCCTCGGCCTGGTCGTGGAGGCGAAGTATGCCGGCGAACTGCTTCGCCGGCTCCGCGGAACCGAGAGCCTCCTCAGCGTGGAGGCGTACCGCATGCAGCCGATTACCCTGGCCTCTTTCCAACGGGCGGACGATCTGCTCGCCTACCGCCGCGAGGATTACGGCACCGCGGGTGTCGTGCGGCTCCAGGTGGTCGGCGAGTCCCTCATCTTTCAACTGGAGGGCGGCCGGGTCACCACCCCCCTCAGCGTGAGGCGAGGCCGGAACGAGGAAAAGCAGACCGAGGGCGCCGAGACCTAGGCCCGTCCCCGCGACGCGCCCCGGAGGAGTCGCAGCCATGGCAGCGGACCTGACGCAGTCGTTCATGGGGAAGCACGGCGAGAAGGTCGCCCTGGGGGCGGCCGCCTTCCTCTTCATCGCCGCGACCGCCTGGTTCGTCTTCCTCCGCCGGCCCCAGGACGACCTCCACCGCGACGTTAACCGCCTGGTCGACGACCTCCAGAAGAAAACCCGGCAGGAGGTCACCCTCCAAGAGGCCCTTGACCCGGAGGAGCGGACGGCCCTCGGCATCGGCCGAAAGAGCGTCACCGTCGCCGACCTCCGGGAGGCCGTCACGGGCCAGTCTCCGGATTACAAGGTCGCCCGGAAGTTCACCTCCCCTCTCCCCAAGAAGAAAGCTGCGGAGCCGACCGGCCCCGAAGAGCACTACGCGCCGGAGGAAATCCTGCCCGTCGAAGAGGTCCGGGTGGCCGTCGGCTACGGCGTCACCGACGCCCCCGAGGTGCCCGACCCGCAGGCGACCCTCCAGACCGCCGACGCTACCTATCACGACATCGCCTGGGCGGGCGTGGTCGGCAAGTTTGACCTGACCCGCCAGGCGGAGATCATCCAGGAGCCTTACCTGGCCGACGGCCGAACCCTCCGCCTCAGCAAACAGTCCCCCATCACCTTCACCCGGGTCGAGGTCCGGCGGCGACAGGTCAAGCCGGACGGCACGACGACCGAGTGGGAGCCCGTCACGCCCGCCGTCCCGGCGGAGGCGGCGGCCGACCTCCCGCCCCTGCCCGCCGACAACCGTGACAGTGCCGCCGTCGGCAGGTGGTATGGGAACCTGATCCATGCCCAGGCCCAGGTCCGCCGGCCCCCGTTTTACAACCTCCTGAATCTCGGCGAGGGCCAGACGGTCCAGGCGCTGGCCGGCCAGGTCGAGGGCGTCGCCCAGCCCGACCTCTCCCGCTTCGACGAGGAGGCTGAGAAGGCCTCCGCGCCCGCCCCAGAGGAAGCCGCGCCCGAAACGGGCGCCGAACCCGAACCCTCGAAGCCGGCCTCCGAGGCCGAGACGGGGTCCGTCTGGGACCGGATTGCCAAGCCCAGGGAGCGGCCGTCCGAGAAGCCGGCCGAAAAGCCCGAACAGCCCGAACGCGAGCACGTCTACGCCACCCTTTGGGTCAACGATGGCGCCGTCGACCCCGGCAAGACGTACCAGTACCAGATGCGGGCGGCCGTCCTGAACCCGGTCTGGAGTATGGACAACGTTCAGCCCGCGGAGAAACGCTGGACCCTCGAACTGCTCGGTCCCTGGAGCGAACCCTCCGAGCCGGTCACCGTCCCCGAACCGGTGGAGTTCTATTTCGTCGGGACCTTCGGCGAACGCGTCAACCTGGAACTGCATAAGTGGATCCACGGGCAGTGGATCATCGTTCCGAGCGCGCCGACCTACATCGGCGCTCCCGTCGTCTACTATAAGCGGCGGCACCGCCTTACCGTGCCGGGCACCGACGAGACGGTGGAGACGGACGTGGAAATCGCCCCGGGGGCGTTGCTGGTGGACCTCATCCGCCGGTTCCCCTACCAGCCGAAGGGCGCGAACCGCCTCATCCACACCGACGTACTGGTCTACGCCGACGAGCAGGGCAACCTCCTTCGCCGCATCGAATGGGCGGACCAGGAGCGGTCCCGCAACGACCGCCGGGAACGCAAACAGGCCGCCCCGACCACCTCTGGAGACAAAAGGGGCCGCAAAAAAGCCGGTCCCCCGCGGACCGCCGGAGATAGTAGTAAAAGAGGCCGCTGACACGGCAACGCCAACTCGGGCGCCGGGTCTGTGGACCCCTCGCGTGCAACGGCTGACCGCGGATGAGACGGTGCCCGGGGAACCACCGTCGCGCCGGCACGGCCCGGCTGCTGACCCGCGAAACAGGCCCCGCCGGCCGCCGGATTTTTTTCTTGCTTTTCGCCACGCCTCCTGTAGAGTGCGGCCTACGCTCCTTGTGGTGAACCGTGGAGCAGGTTATTATCGGCTTATATTCCATCATACGCAGCGGGTCAGACAGGCGGTTGTTGTAGGAAGGGGCGCAAAGGCGAAGTTCGTCTGTCGCATCGTCCACCCGTTTTTGGAAGGGGTCCGGGTGCGCCCGTGATGCGGGCGGCGCAGACGCTGGCTTTCCTTTTCCGCCCCGCCACAAGGAGGTGCGCGTTGAAATCGGGCAAGATGCTGTTGGCCGTTGGACTCGTCGGCGCCGTGTGGGCGCTGGCGGGAGTGCCGATGGCGGCCGGGGCGGCCGAGACCGCCCCCGACGACCTCCTCGCGGAGGCCGACAAACTCTACGAGGCCCACAACTACGAGGGCGCCCTGAAACGGCTCCAGAAGATCGACCGGGCCGCCCTCGGAATCTTCGAGAAGGGTCAATACGATACGCTTCTCGAAAACACCCAGAAGGCCGTCACCGCCAAGGCCGACGACGAAAAGGCCTTCGCCGAGGGCAAGGAGGCCCTCTCCAACAAGCGGTACGCCACGGCCATCGCGAAACTCTCGCAGGCGGCCGAGAGCCCCTACCTGGAGGCCGACAAGGCCGGTCCCGCCCAGGGGCTGCTCCGCCTGGCCCGCGACGGCCACGCCGAGGCTCTCCGGCAGGCTCGCACGCTTCTGGACCAGGCGGCCGCCGACCTCAAGGTCGGCAAGACCGACGCCGCCCGCCGCAAGGCCCGACAGGTCGGCGGGATCGACGTCCGCCTCGCCGACGGCGACCGCGCCGCCCTGGTGGACCTCCGGCGGCGCCTGGCCGCGGCCAAGGCCGAACCGGCGCCGGAAAAGAAGCCGGCCGAAGAGAAACCCGCCGCCGAGAAGAAACCCGCCGAAGAGAAACCGGCCGAGACGAAGCCCGCCGACGAACAACCCGCTGAGAAACAACCGGCCGAAAAGCCCGAACCCAAGAAGCCTGCCGCGCTCTCCGCCGACCAGCGCTATGCCAGGGCCAGGCAGATGTACAAGGCCGGCCGGTACCAGGCCGCCAAAGAGGCCCTCGCCGAGATCAACCCCGAGGAACTCGGGTTCTTCAAGCGGTGGGGGTACGGCGGCTTCGTGGACGAGGTGGAGGACGCCGTCGCCGGTCGCGCCGCGGCCGAGAAGGCCCTGGCCCGGGGCAAACAGGCGCTCCAGGCCAAGAAGTACCACCACGCCGTCCAGCGCCTCGCCGAGGCTGCTTCCTCCGACTACCTCCGGAGCGAGGACCGGCAGGAGGCCCGGAAGGCCCATCAGCAGGCCCGCCAGGCCCACGCCGAGGCCCTCGCCGACGCCAAGGACCTGATGAAGCAGGCCGAAACCGCCCTCGACGCCGACGACCCGGCCCGGGCCGGCAAACTCGTGGACCGGGTAGCGGCCATGGACGTGGACCTCGGCTGGTGGACCGGGATGAGTTTCGACCGGCTCCAGCGGAAGGTGGCCTCGGCGAAGACGGTCCAGGTGGCCGAGGCCGAGCCCTCCGCCGCCCCGGAGGCCGAGAAGGAGCCGGCCGAGGAAAAACCGCCGGCGCCTGCGGAGAAACCCGCCGAGAAGAAGCCGGCCGAGCCGGAGAAGAAATCGCCGGAACCTGCAGAAAAACCGGCCGAAGAGAAGCCCTCCGAAGAGAAACCGGCCGAAGAGAAGCCGGCGCCCGGGAAGCGGCCGGAAGGCGACGTCGCCGCCCAGGCTCGCCGCGCCCACGCCGAGGACGAAATCAAACTCGGCCGGGAGGCTCTTGAGCAGCACGAGTATCAGAAGGCGCGGATCCATTTCAAGCGCGCCTTAAAGCACTGGCCCGAGTCCAAGCCGGCCCAAGAGGGCCTGGCCCGGGCCGAGACACTCCTCGCCGAACGCGAGGAACCGCTCATCGACCTCGAACGGGACATCGACAGCCTCGAACGCCAGCGCATCATCGCGAGCGTCAAGGAACTGGTCGACGAGGCCCGCCGCAAAATGGAGAAGGCCGAACGCCCCGAGGCCTACACCGAGGCGCTCCGCCCGCTGGCTACGGCCGACCGCACCATCGACGTGGCGCCGGTGCTGACCGTGGAAGAACAGGAGCGGCTTCGCGAAGAGGTCCACGCGCTGCGGAAGCAGATTAAGCAGAAGCGGGTGGCCAAAGAGGAGTCCCGCGCCCGCCGGGCCGCCGCCGAGGCCGACCGCCGCGAACGCCAGCGCCGCGAGGCCGACCGCCGCGAACGCGAGCAGAAGCTCGACCAGTACTGGCAGCGCGCCAAGGAACTCCGCAAGAGCATGCAGTTCGGCGAGGCCATCCAGGTGCTCGACCGCCTCCTGGCCGTCGACTCCACCGACGAGCGCGCCCGCCGATGGCGCGAAGACCTCCTGTACCTGGAGGCCCAGCAGCGCCAGGTCGGCATCCGCTCGGAGCGCGAGGCCCAGATCGTCGAGGCCCTGGCCGACGTCGAAAAGGCTGCCGCCCCCACGGGTGAGGAACGCAACGGGAAGATCGATTACCTCCGCTACCCCGACGCCAAGACCTGGAAGGACCTGACGGTCTTCCGCCGCAAACTCGCCGAGAGCCTCGAGGAATCTCCCGAGGTGACAAGGACCCGGAGGCGCCTCCAGGAACGCATGGACCTGGACTTCGAACACACCAGCCTCGAAAACGTGCTGAACTACATCAGCGAGGTGCAGGAAGGCCTGAACATCGTGATCGACCCCGACATCTCCGCCGCCGGCATCGACCTCTCCAACCGCATCGTCGACCTCAAGGTCGAGCGGGTCCCGGTCGAATCGGTGCTGCCGCTCATTCTCGGCAGGGACCTGGGCTACCGCGTGGAGCCCGGCTACATTCTGATCACCACCCGGGAGAAGTTGCAGCAGAACCTGCCGGTCGTCACCTACCCTGTGCAGGACCTGGTGGCGAGCATCCCGGACTTCGGCGACCAGGCCCCCCGCTTCGAGGCGGCCGACGTCATCCAGGCGGCCACCCAGGCCGCCGAGGGCGGCGGAGGCGGGGGCGGGGACATCTTTGGCGGGGGCGCCCAAGTAGCCGAGGAAGAAGAGCAGGCCGGACCCGACGAACTCCGCGCCCTCATCCAGCGGACCGTCAACAACCAGTCCGATCCCAACGTGGCCGCCTGGGCCGACGAGGGCGGGTCCGCCGCCGTCGAGTATATGAACGGCCTGCTCATCATCACGCAGACCACCATCGGCCACGAGAAGATCTCCGACCTGCTCGACCAACTCCGCCGCGAGCGGGCCATCATGATCAGCATCGAAAGCCGATTCTGCGAGGTCACCGACGACTTTCTCCAGGACATCACCCTCGACGTCGACGTGAAGGTGCCCTCCGAGCGGTTCGACCCCGCCGGCACGGCGGTGGAGGACCCTGCGACCGGCACCTTCGACACCTTGCCCGGCGAGGTCGGCGGCGCCGCGGGGGACCCCCAGGTCGGGTCGCCGATCATCGTCTCCGGCACGGGGTCGAACGGCCAGGGCACGAGCACCCTGCTGGACCTGGCGGGAACGGCCTTCAGTAGTACCGGGGGCTGGACCGCGAACGAAGGCGGACTGGTCGTCAGCGGCGTCTTCCTCGACGACCTCCAGGTAGGCTTCCTGCTCCGGGCCATTCAGGCCGACCGCCGGTCTAATGTGCTCCAGGCGCCGCGCATCACCCTCTACAACGGGCAGCAGTCCTACCTCTCCATCTCAAGGGTCCGGACCTATGTTGCCGACCTTGAGGGGATGGCGGCTGGAGGAGCGGGGGTGGGAGGAGAGGGCGCAGAAGTGTATGATCCCACCATCGGGGCCATCCCGGTCGGCGCCACCCTCGACGTCAAGGCAACCGTCTCCGCCGACCGCCGATACGTCCAGATGGATCTCAGGCCCCAGATTGCCGAACTCGAAGAGATGCGGACTTACGGCTGGGGCGGCGGCGCCGAGGATATCGCGCCGGCGAAAATCGACCTGCCGGAAGTCAGGGTCCAGGACTTCAAGACGACCGTCAGCGTCCCGGACGGCGGGACCCTGCTGCTCGGCGGCATCCGGGAGTACACGGAAATGGAGGCCGAGACCGGCGTGCCGGTCCTCTCCAAGGTGCCCATTCTCAAACGCCTCTTCAACAACCGCGCGTCGGTCCGCAGGGCCCATAACCTCCTGATCATGATCCGGCCGAAGATCATCATTCAGCGCGAGAAAGAGCACGAACTCGGCTACGACAACTTCTGAGCCGGCGTGACGGACCGAAACCTGAACGTGCGCGGCGGGTCCGCAGGACCCGCCGCGCCTCTTTCGGGTCGGACCGGGCGAGCCTTTTCCCTACCCTTGCGGCCGTGATGCGGTTTAAGATGCGTCTCTGGACCGGGCGTGGGTCAGGGAGGGATACAGCGATGGCCGACGTGTGCCAACTCGTCCTGGCCGTCGAGATCCTGCTCCTGCCCCTGTGGGTGGGGGCGGTAGGCGTTCGCCCGCCGGCCGGACTCGGTCGCCGGCTCGTGCTGGCCCCCGCGCCGGTGGTGCCGACGGCGGCCGTCCTGGCCATCCTTGCGCTCCTCGGCGACGACGTGGCCGGCCCTGCCGTCCTCCGCACCCAGGCCGTGGCGGTCGGCTTCGCCCTGCTCCTGGGGGGCCTCGCCGCCTTCCTCGACCGCCTGGCCGGGCCGCGCGCCGGCCAGTTTCTGACCGCCGTCCTGGGATGGGGGCTCGTGGCGGGCGTCCTCCTGGCCGGGCCTCTCGTCGGGATGCTCGCCGACCCGCTCCAGACCGCTCTCGTCCGCGCCGCGGTGCACGGCAATCCGCTCGTGGTGGCGGAGGAGGCCCTCGGCCTGGCCTGGCTTCGCCAGGGGCTGACCTACCGCTGGACGGGCCTGGGGGAGAGTTATCGTTACCTGTTCGGCCACCCGGCGTGGTGGAAGACGTTCCTGGCGCACGTCTTCGTCGGCTCGGGGCTGGCAGTGTTCAGCCTTCGGCGCAACATTTAGCCGCTGCGCTTGCGCGGCGTGTTGAAAGGAAGCGCGGTGACCCCTGGGGGCCACCGCGCGTCAATCACGGCCGCGCCGGGCAAGTTTACCCACCTTGTTGGCGGGCCCGGCGGCTAAATGTGGTTGGTGTTATTCTTTGACTTCGTAGTCGGCGTCGATGACGTCGTCGTCGCCACCGCCGCCCTGGCCACCGCCTTCGCCGGCGGACGGTCCGCTCCCGGCCTCGGGGCCGCCGGCCTGAGCGCTCGGTCCGGCCTGGGGACCCGGTCCAGCCTGGGCGCCGGCGCCGGCCGCCTGCTGTTGCTGGTAGAGCGTCTGGGCGAGGGCGTGGGAGGCCTGGTTCAGGGCCTCCATGCTCTGGTCGATCTTGGCCGGGTCCTCGCTCCCCACGGCCTCGCGGACGTCGCTGATGGCCTGGCGGATGCGCTGCTTATCGTCGTCGCCGATCTTGTCGCCGTGCTCGTTCAGGGTCCGCTCGACCTGGTAGGCGAGGGAGTCGGCCTGGTTACGTTTCTCGATCAGTTCGCGCTGTTTCCTGTCTTCCTCGGCGTGCTCCTCGGCCTCCTTCTGCATCTTCTTGACCTCCTCTTCCGAGAGGCCGGAGGACTGCTTGATCTCGACGGACTGCTCCTTGCCGGTGCCCTTGTCCTTGGCGCTGACGTTGAGGATGCCGTTGGCGTCGATGGAGAAGGAGACGTCGATTTGCGGCACGCCGCGCGGCGCCGGCGGGATGCCGCTCAACTGGAACCGGCCGAGCGTCCGGTTGTCCTTGGCCATGGGCCGTTCGCCCTGGAGGACGTGGACCTCGACGCCCGGCTGGTTGTCGGCGGCGGTGGAGAAGGTCTCGGTCTTCTCGGTGGGAATGGTGGTGTTGCGTTCGATGAGGGTGGTCATCACGCCGCCGAGCGTCTCGATGCCGAGCGACAGGGGCGTCACGTCGAGCAGGAGGATGTCCTTGTCCTCGAACTCGCCGGCCAGGATGGCGCCCTGGATGGCGGCGCCGGCGGCGACGACCTCGTCCGGGTTGACGCCCTTGTGCGGGTCCTTGCCGAACAGGTCCTTGACCAGTTCCTGGACGGCGGGAATGCGCGTAGACCCGCCCACCAGCACGACCTCGTCGATGGCCAGGGCCTCGTCCTTGAGTTTCTTCTTGGCGTCGGCGAGGCAGGCCTCGCAGGGCCGGCGGAGCCGCTCGAAGAGGTCGCGGCACAATTCTTCGAACTTGGCCCGGGTGATCTTCATGGTCAGGTGCTTCGGGCCGGAGGCGTCGGCGGTGATGAACGGCAGGTTGATGTCGGTCTCGGCGAGGTTGGAGAGTTCGCACTTGGCCTTTTCGGCGGCTTCCTTGAGCCGCTGCAGCGCCATCTGGTCCTGCCGAAGGTCGATGCCGTTGTCCTTCTTGAACTCGTCGGCGATGTGGTCGATGAGCCGCTGGTCCAGGTTGTCGCCGCCGAGGTGCCCGTCGCCGTTGGAGGCGGCGACCTCGAAGACGCCCTCGCCGACGTCGAGGATGGAGATGTCGAACGTCCCGCCGCCGAAGTCGAAGACGGCGATCTTCTCGTTCTTCTTCTTCTCCAGGCCGTAGGCCAGGCTGGCGGCGGTGGGCTCGTTGATGATCCGCAGCACCTCCAGGCCGGCGATCTGGCCCGCGTCCTTCGTCGCCTGACGCTGCGAGTC
>Ga0180433_10005271_pt1 | contig 17596 bp, 26 predicted proteins | sample SS_ome_8_FD_132980 | JGI IMG/M metagenome (GOLD analysis project Ga0180433, IMG submission 132980) | Hypersaline lake sediment archaeal communities from the Salton Sea, California, USA - SS_1_D_1 metaG | ecosystem: Environmental > Aquatic > Non-marine Saline and Alkaline > Hypersaline >... | reverse complement strand
CTGCGGACACCTTGCGGACAGAACGCGGACGCAATGCGGACACGCTGCGGACACAACGCGGACAGATTGCGCCTCAAGAACAAGAACAAGAACAAGAACCAATACAAGGTAGGGAGTGAGTCGAGACGACCGTTTACATATCACTTCCAAGAAACGGGCCGCACATCGCCCTGATTTTCAGTTTTCAGAAAACCGCGATTTTCGCCCGAAAAGTTCTGTCAAGGCGCAGCCGCGCAAGGCCGAGGCGCAGCCGCGCATCCCTCCCGCCGCCCGTGGTCACCTTTCACCCCTGAGCCGTCCGCCGATCTGCTATTCTGCCCGCCGTTGAAACACGGAGGGCTGAAGTGACCGAACCACGGCCGGCAGACGCAGGACGACACGACGGGCGAAATCAGCCCCGCCCGTCTGAGGCCAGCCGGCCGCCGGCGCCCCGGCCTGGAACCACCGGGGCGCCACCTTCTACCCGAGGGACGACGACCGGCATGGACGCCGCCGGCAGGGAAGCCACCAGCACGGACGCCGCCGCGAAGGACCGCGGCGACCAGGGACGCGGCGACCGGCCGCCGGAGGCACAGGACGCCACCGGCGGCGCGGTCGCACGGACCGAGCGAGTTATCCGCGTCTTTCCCCGCCGGACCAAGGCCACGCCAGACGACGACCTCGTCTACATCGGCGAGCCGGACCTATTCGCCGAGGCCGACCGCGTCGAAGTCTCCGTCGCCTTTTCTTGGGACCTACCCAAGGCCGAGCGGCTCGCCGAGGCCTGGCGACGCGTCGCCCCCGTCACCCTCGGCGGCCCAGCTCTCCAGCCGCCGCCGGCCCCCTTCGAGCCCGGCCGCTACCTGAAGCTCGGCTATACGATCACTTCGAGGGGTTGCCCAAACCGTTGCCCGTTCTGCCTGGCCTGGCGACACGGAGGCCCCCACGAGCTCCCCATCCGCCCGGGCTGGATTGTCCAAGACGATAACCTCCTGGCGTGCTCCGAGGGGCACATCCGCCGCGTCTTCGAGATGCTCGCCGCGCAGCCCCGCCCCGCCGTCTTCTCCGGCGGCCTCGAGGCCGCCCGGCTCGCCGACTGGCACGTCGACCTACTGGCGACGCTAAGGCCGCGACCGTCGATCTTCCTGGCCTACGACACGCCGGCCGAGCTGCCGCCGCTTATCGACGCCGCCCGACGCCTCTGGGCCGCCGGATTCACCCCGGCAAGCCATCGCATCCGCTGCTACGTCCTGATCGGCTACGCCGACGACACACCCCGCGAGGCCGACCGCCGGCTCCGCGACGTGGCACGCCTCGGGCTCACTCCCTGCGCCATGCTCTACAGGCCGCCGGGCCCGGCCCCTCCGCCGTCGGCCGACTGGCGAGCCCTCCAACGCCGCTGGATGCGGCCGGCCATCATCCACGCCCGACGCTCGGAGGCCAAGCCGGCATGACCGACGACACCCTCCCCTACGCCCCCGCCGTCCCATCGAGCCGCCAAGCCGCCGAGGAAGCCCTCGCCGGCCGCAAGAGCCTGGCCGACGCCGTCTACATGTACGCCGAGCGCGCCCGGTCCCAGGGGATTACCGAGGACGAAGTCGCCGACGCCCTGCAACTCGGCCGCCCGACGTCAACCTCCGTAGTCAACTGGCTCAAACAGCGGAACCGGCTGGCCTACGTCGGCCGCTACCGCCTGACCCGCTCCGGCCGCCGCGCCCAGGTGCTCGTGGCCATGCCGCCCGACCGCTGGCGCGACGCCCCGCCCCGGCGCTCGACCAGCCGCCGCTACTACGCCATTCGCCTCGACCCCGCCAGCCACCACATCGAGACCCGCGGCCCGCTCGCCACGCGAGCCTGCCGCGACGCCCAGCTCCAGGCCATGGCCGCCGCCCCGGGCCCGGCCATCCTCTACGGCCTCGACGCCGACGCGGCCGGCCGCCTGACCGTCTCCGGCCCGCTCCGCGTCAACCCGCCCGCGGCCGCCAAACCGGCCGGCTATCTCTTCGACCCCAAGCCACACGCCACCGAACAGGGACTATGAGCAAACCTAAAACACCCCACGAGGCCGAACGGCCGCCGCTCGCCCCGATCGACGAGGAAACGCTCGCGTTTTACCGCGAGTTTATCGCCGCCCACTCGTTCCCCCCGACCCTCCGCGAGGCCGCCGACGAGCTCGACCTGGCCGTCGCCGCCGTGCACAAGCGACTAAAGCGCTTGCACCGCGCCGGCTACGTCCGTCTGTACCGCGGCGCCGCCCGCGGCGTCCAAATCCTCTGACCAGGAGTTTGCAAACCCATGGCCGAAGACCTCCACGCCCTCGAAGCCTCAACCATCGTACACCTCGACCGCGGCCTACCCGCCGCCGCCCTTGACCGGGCCATCCGGCAGGCCGTCCGCGACTGCCTCGACCGGCCCGGCGACAAGCGCGCCCGGAAAGTGACGCTGCAACTGACCATTGCCCCCATTTGCCAGACGGACGAGAACGTCCTCACCTGCGAAGGGGCAACCGGCGCGGCGCAGATCCGCGTCAAGTTGCCCGACTATGAATCCCAGGCCCTCGACTTCGGCGTCCGCCAAGGGGGCCAGCTCGTCTTTAGCGAATACTCGCCCAAGAACCACCGCCAGGGCTCGCTCTTCGAGCCCGGCGACCAGGAGGCCGGCGACTGACCCCGGCCAAAGCTCCGTTTCCGTTCCCCCCTTTCTCCACGAGGCCCCGCTATGCTAAACGCTGAATTTCTGAAGGCCGTGGCCGACCTGGCCCGCGAAGGACTCACGACCCGCGTCGTCCAAGTCCCCGGCCACCCCGACATGGCCTGGCTCAACACGGGCGGCGAGCTCCAGCCCGTCACCCTCCCGCCCAAGCACCGCGACCACGTCGTCTACTCCGTCGTCGAAATCGCCCGCTATGCCGAGGAGCTCGACGCCAGCGCCGAGGCCGTCCTCTGGCACTCCCCGCCGCCGGCCCCCGTGGTGACCACCGCCGGCGCCGTTGTCCTCGTGCTGGACGACACGACCCGCCGCGACCGCGTCCGCCTCGACCTCGTCCTCTCCCGCCCGTTCGCCGCGCTCTGGAACGAGAACCAGAGTCCCACCACGTTCGATCAACGCCACTTCATCCGCTTCTTGCGCCTGGAGCTCGGCCTCCCCTCTGAGGACATCGCCCCCTGGCGCCGCCTCGACTGGCAGCTCGGCGACGCCACCCGCCGCCACCTCGGCCACGGCGACGAGCGCATGGGCAAGGAGTTGACGGCCAACGTCTCCGGCTCGGCCGGCCTCCCCGAGGAGCTGACCGTCGCCACAACCGTCTACGAGACGGGCGGCGCCCGCTTCCCCGCCACGGTCGCCTGCTACATCGACGTCGACCCGGCCCAGCAGAAGATCCGCGTGATCCCCAAGCCGGACCAGATCCGGCTCGCCATCGACGCCGTCCATGGCCAGATTGCGGACAAGCTCGCCGCCGACTCGTCCGGCGTCGACGTCTTCTACGGCTACCCCTACGACGCCCGCGACGGCTCGGCATCGCCCCCCGCCTGCCCGTCGCCCGCCGACGTTTGACCCTCTCACCCGCCGGCCGCGGCCCCCGACCGGCCGCGGCCGGCCCTTTTTCGTCTCTTGGATCCGCCACCGACCCCCGCGCCAATGGAGGCCTCCCCGTGCCGCTGACCATCACACGCCGCGACGGCCAATCCGTCCGCATCGGCCCCGACATCACCGTTACTTTCCACGCCTACCGCGGCCATCGTGCCCGGCTGACCATCGACGCCCCGCCCGACGTCCTCATTTCCCGCGACGCCGCCGAGGGCCGCGTCGACGACTCGCTCCACCTGGCCGACACGGCCGACGACGTCGGCCCCGACAAACCGGCGCCATCCGGCACGGCTCTCCTCCCCCGCCACTTCGCCGAACTGGAAAACCCGATCGACGTCTACCTCACCGCCCCCTACGGCCACAGGTCGCCCACCGTCCGCAATCTCCGCTACCTGGCCGTGCTCCAGGAGACCGCCCGGCTAACCAACGAGGGGCTCGTCGTCTACGCCCCGATCATCCACGCCCACGAGCTCTACAACCGCCACCGCATCACGGCCGGCGACGACGTGACCCTCAAACGCCGCCGCGCGTTTCTCTTGCACGCCCGCGAGCTCCGCGTCCTGAAGCTCCCCGGCTGGGCCTTTGCCCCCGCCGTCCAAGCCGAGGCCGAGCTCGCCGAGGCCCACCACATCCCGGTTCTCTACATCGACCCCCTGCCCGCCGCCAAATGACCGCACCATGTCCCGACCCCGCCAAACAACCCGGCACCCCGGAATGGCTCGCCGCCAACCGTCGGCCCTACTGGGGCCCCCTCGACCACGTCTATCTACAGGACCCCAAACTCGCCGAGCCCGAACCGACCGACGCCCCGCCCGGCTCGCTCGCCAAGCTCCGCGAGCTCTGCGCCCGCGTCGAGGCCGGCCAGGACCTCTGGCACCCCGACGACGGCCCACCCGACGACGACTGACCGGAGACCCGACACCATGACCCAACGCCCCAAGCTCCGCGGCGCGGACCTGTTTTGTGGCGGCGGCGGATTCACAACCGGCGCGATCCAATCCGGCTACGTCGACATGCGCCTCGCTGTCAACCACTGGCGGACCGCGATCCTCACGCACCAAGAGAACCACCCGACCGTGCGCCACATCTGCGCCCGGATCGACGACATCGACCCGCGGCACGACGCCACGCTCCCCGCGTGCGACCTCCTGTTGGCCTCGCCGGAATGTACCCATCACAGCATCGCCCGCGGCGGCCGCCCGATCGACGACCAGAAACGGGCGACGCCGTGGCATGTCTGCGCGTGGGCCGAGGCCAAGCGCCCCCGCTGGATTATTGTGGAAAACGTCCGCGAGTTCCGCGACTGGGGACCGCTCGGCGCCAACGGCCGCCCGCTCAAGAGCCGCAAGGGCGAGACCTTCGCCGCCTGGCTCCGCTCGATCGAATCCCTCGGCTACCAGGTCGACCACCAGCTCTTAAACGCGGCCGACTTCGGCGCCGCCACGCGCCGCGTCCGCCTTTTCATCGTCGCCCGCCGCGGCCGCTCGCGGCGAGCTATCCCATGGCCCGAGCCAACGCACGCCCGCGACGCCTGGCGTCCCGCCTGGGAGATCATCGACTGGGCCAAGCCCTGCCCGTCGATCTTCGCCCGCAAGCGGCCACTCGCCGACAAGACGCTGGCCCGTATCGAGCTGGGCCTCCGCAAGTTCGTGGGACAAGCCGCCGAGCCCTTTTGCGTCCGCCTCCGCTCCAGCCGCGGCGGACTCGGCAAGGGCGGAACCCTCCACGGCCTCGCCGACCCGCTCGGCACCATCACCGCCGGAGGCAAACACCACGCCCTGGCCATTCCCTTCCAGTTCAAGGCCATCGGCCGGAACCCCGGGGCGTCCAAGCCGATAACGGACCCGCTCCCTACCATCGTAGCCGCCCGCGAAAATCACGCCGTAGTGGTGCCCTTTCTGGCCCAGTACCACAACGGCCGAGACGGTGATCGTCGCACCTACAGCCCCGCGGACCCGATCGGCACCCTCGATACTCAAAACCGCTACTCCCTCGTCGTTCCCTTTCTCACCAAATACTACGGCACGGGCCGGCCGGCCGGCGTCGACGCCCCGCTCGACACGGTCACCGCCCGCGACCGCTTCGGTCTGGCCATGGCCCGGCTTGTCGAGACGATGCGCGAGCTTCACGTCGTCGACGTCGGTTTCCGGATGCTCGACGACGACGAACTCGCCGCCGCCCAGGGATTCCCCGCCGGCTACTACCTCCACGGCACCAAGGCCGACCGCGTCCGCCAGATCGGAAACAGCGTAAGCCCCCCCGTCGCCCGCGCCCTCTGCGCCACCGTCGCCGAGGCCGCATAACCAGGAGACCCAGCCCATGGGCCCGTATCTATTCCCCGCCGCCGCCGCCGTCACCCTCCGCCGCTCCCGCGAGAAGGGCCGCAAAGTCCGCTCGCTGGACGACGCCTTCACAAAGCTCAACTTCTGCGTCGGCGCGTTTACGAGGGCCGCCGATCGCCCGCTCCCCGAGCGCGACCCCTGCGACGTCTTCGCCTGGCTCTGCGCTATCGCCGCCGTCGCCCAAATGGCCGCCGAGGATCTGGGCCTCGACGCCGCCGTCCTCTGCGACGTCCCCGAGCGCCGCGGAGCCGAAATCGACGAGCTACTCCGCGAACCCGACGCCGAGACCGACCACGGAGCCACCGAGGACGCGGAGAAGAAAGGATAAAGGGCCTCTGTGCCCTCCGCGTCTCCGTGGTTGTATTTCTGTCCCCAACACCAAGGAACCACGCCATGGCCGTCCCCGCGACCATCACCTGGCCCCGCCGTGCGAAGCGCGAGACCCGCAACTCCCACCGCCGCCGGATCTGGCGGAGCCGATGCGGCCGCTACCGCGTCGTCTACTCCCGTTGTCTCCTGGGGTCCGACACCTACGCCGGCCGCTACTACGCCCAGCGCCTGGAGATCCTCCCGGCCGGCCGCGACCTCTGGGAGACCCTGTCGACCCACTGGAAGCGCGGCCCGGCCATGGAAGCCTGCCGCCGCGACCTCCGCCGAGCCAAGACCCCCCGCTAACTCACCACGGAGCCACGGAGGAAAAACGCAATGGAACTGCCCGAGCCGCGAGGGGATGGAGCCTGCTGCCGGTGTGTCAAGCGGCCGGCCGTCACGAACGACGGACGATTCTGCAAGCAATGCTTGGGAGCCATCGTGCGAGAAATGACGCCCAGCACGAGAGACCTGTCCCGACGGGGCACAGACGAAATCGGCCGCCGTGCACGCGCATCCCAGACGCTATCCGGGGCACCAGACATGCAAACCGAGGACACGACAAAGTGAAGTGTCACCGCCCTTGACCGGAGCCCACGCCATGCGTTGCCCCTTCTGCAACTCCAAGAAGACCGCCCAGCTTTCGCCCCACATGTTCCGCTGCAACACCTGCAACGCCCACTTCGACGACGAGCCGGACGAGGGGGGCACCCACAGCGACGACCCCGTCCGCTCGGCCATCCACCACGAGGCCCAAGAGGCCCACCGCAAGAAACGCCGCCGCGGCCGCCGCCACACCCCCGACTTTTCCCGCAACCACCGTTTCCGATAGAGGCCCGCCATGGCCGGCGACTACATCCCCATCGACCACGAGTTGCCGCTCACGCCCCAGGTGCTCGCCTTGCACGAGCGGACCGGGGCCGACGTCGACCAGATCGTCGGCCGCCTGGCCCTGTTTTGGTGCCTCGTCGACCGCATGACGACCGACGGCCGCCTCCCCGGAATCGGTCCCGTGGCCCTCGCCCGCCAATGCGGCGGCGACGTCGCCTTCTGGGAGGCCGTGGCCGGCGTCGGCTGGCTCGACATCGACGAGGCCGGCGTCGCCATGCCCGACTACCAGCGCCGCTTTTCCCAGGGCGCACGCCGACGCATGAAGGACCGATGCCGCAAGGCCGACGACCGAAGACGCGCCGCCGCGGATCCGCCCCCGCCGCCCGCGTCGAGCCCGACGTCGCCCGACCTCGCAAAACCCTGGCCGCCCGACTTCGCCCGCGCCGTCGCCGGCCTGGCCCGCGACCTTTTCACGGCCGGCGCGGAGCCCGTCTTTCCCGGCCGGCTGAAGGCCGACGACCGCCTCCTCTTGCTGAAAATCGCCGCCCTACACCTGAACGGCTGCCTGGCCGAGGGCGAGATCCAGGACGCCCTCGAAGCCATCCGCCGGCACGACCCCAAGAAAAAGCCCATCACCAACCGCGCCGCCTACCTCTGGACCGTCCTCAAAACGAACAGCCCCCACGCCGACGAGCTCAACAAGCTCATGGCGACCTGCCGCGTCCCCGACGACCTGGCCAAGCCCAAGACAAGGAAGGAAACCGCCCCATGCACGCCATAAGCCTCTGGCAGCCGTGGGCCTCGCTTTGCGTCCTGCCGGCCCGCGACTCGCTCGCCTATCCGGAAAAGCGCTTTGAAACGCGGGGCTGGTCACCGCCCCGCTGGATTATCGGCCGCCGCGTCGCCATCCACGCCGCCGCCAAGTGGACCGGCCGCCTCCTGCGACTGGCCCAGTCCGAGCCGTTCGCGTCGATCTTCGCCCGCCACGGAATCGACGTCACCGCCCGCCCCGCCGGCCGCGGCCGCCTCTTGCGCCCGCTGCCCCTGGGAGCCGTCGTCGGCTCCGTCATTATCGACCGCGTCGAGCGGGCCGAAGACGTCCGCGGAGCCCTGAACCTGGACCAGCTCCGCCTCGGCGACTACAGCCACCCCGGTCGCTTCGCCTGGCAACTGATGCAGCCGCGATCCCTCGACGTCCCCATCCCGCTCCTCGGCCAGCAAGGGTTTTGGAAGTTCGATTCCACCTTTGTTCTGGCCTCCGCCCTTATGGCCAACGCACCATGCCCAAGCCCACGCTAGAACCGCCGCCCTGTCTCGAAAACGTCCCGGCCCAAGTCCGCCGGCTCTTGCAGCTCGGCACCCGGCCGGCCGACGTCGAGCAATCATTCCGCGACGTCTTCGCCGGCTACCTGGCCGCCTGCATCGCGTCCAGCGCCCGCGAAATCGCCGCCGACTGCCGCGCGCGATTCAACCAGAACCGCCGCCGCTCGCCCGCTCCGCCCTGGGAGTGGACCCGCGACGACCCCGAGCCCGACGTCGCCATCCTCCGGCAAAAGATCCTCGATGCGATCGTCGCCCACAACGAGCAGCTCGCCGACCTCCGCCAAGTCCGCGACCAGCTCCAAGCCGTGATGCGGACCAAACGCAAACCGACAAAATCAACCACGGAGCCACGGAGACCACGGAGGCGAAAGAAATGACCGCTGGAGCCGTCCCTCTGTGCCCTCCGTGGCTCTGCGGTGTATCCCGACTTTACCACCACCGAAACGCCGCCGCGGCGGCCCGACCGCTCGCCCTCGACCAGCGACAACCGGGCCCGCCGCGGCCGGCCCTTTGAGAGAATAACGACATGACAAGCGAACAATTTATCCGCTGGTGGACTTTTGCCGATCGCATGGCCCGGACCTGCTACGCCACGAGTCGCCGGCCGTCGTGCGCATGGATCTGCGACACAATTGACTTCTTTTTCGAGTGTTTTACCGAAGAAAACATTGCCGCAATCGAGTCTTGGGACAACGAGCCCTATCCGTGCGATCAGATGACCGAATTCCTTGACAACCGGAGCGGCTATCCGCCGCAGTGCCGTGCGTGCCGGGACTACGACAACGACGAGCCGTGCCGCTGCGACGAGATTGAGGAACTGTACTACGCCCAGTGGGACGAACAGTGGGGCGGCCCGGTGTGTTGCTGCGTCCGCGCCGGACTGGATGTGGCGCTTCTGGGGGCCGGAGGGATGGGCGTGCTCGGCTTCACGGCTGGCGACATCCGCCGAATGTATCCCGAGGGCGTACCCGACTGGATCGCCCGACAGTGGGACAACGGCACGGTGATCGGCACCGCGGCCGTAGTGCCCGGGGTTGGCTTCGTGCCCGAGGCCCATGGCCGATGCCAGCGATTTGAAGACATGCCCGACAATGTCGCGCTGTGGCTTTGAGGGGAGCCGCCGCCCATGCCCGACCCGCCATCACCACCCGCCGCCGACGTCGAGGAGGTCCGCACCTACCCCGGCGGCTTTGTCGGATCCAAGTCCGGCGCCGGAACCTACCAACAGATTATCAACCAGATCCCGCCCCACGACGTCTACGTCGAGCCCTTTTGCGGCCTGGCCGCGATCTGGCGGCACAAGCGACGGGCCCGCCGCTCGCTCTTGATGGACCTCGACCCCGCGGCGATCGACTACCTCGGCGGCGCGACCAGGATCGGCGGCCTCAGCATCGCCCGCCGCGACGGCCTCCAGTTCCTCCGCCGCCTCCTCTACTACTCCCGCAACACGCGACCCCATGCCCGCGTCTTCGTCTACTGCGACCCGCCCTACGTGCGATCCGTCCGCAGCCACCGCAAGAAGAACTACTACCGCTACGAATGGACCGACGACGACCACCGCCGGTTTCTCGACGTCGTCGTCAATGCCCCCTGGCCCGTCCTCATTTCCGGCTACTACAGCGACCTCTACGCCCGCCGCCTGGCCGGCTGGCGCACGGTGACCTTTACGGCCCCGACCCGCGGAACGACCGCGACCGAATACCTCTGGGCCAACTATCCCAAGCCGGACCGCCTCCACGACTACCGCTTTTTGGGAGCCGACTACCCCGAGCGCTGGAGAATCCATAAGCGCCAGCGGAGCTGGCTCAACATGCTCGCCGCCATGCCCCCCCTTGGAGCGCCGGGCCATGCTCGCCGCCCTTGCCGACCGCTACGCCGTCGAATTCGAGCGATTGCACCTCAACGAGCCCTGGAAACCCCCGGGCCCGGACCGCCGCCCGCGTCGCTGACGGCCACCAGCGACCCCGGCGTCGATTGCCGCGGCCACCGACGGCCAGGTCGAGCCTCGATCGAGCCCCGCCGCCCGCGTCGAGGGGGTACCGCCGGCCGCCCTTGACACGGGCCCGCCCGGCCGGCTAATCTGGACCCTGTCGAGGGCGAGCCGGAGCTAGGATGCACGAAACCGGCCCCCGACAATCTTCTCTACCCTCCCAAGCCGATCCGCCGGCCGTCGACGCCTCCGGATTCTCTCCGCTCGACTCGCGCGACCTCACCACGTCGGCCGGCCCCCTGATCGAGCTTCTCGAGCCCCTCCACTTCTCCGCCGGATTCAACGGCGGCGGCCTGACCGTTATCGTCCCCGTCGGCTTCCGCTCCAACTTCGCCAGCACGCCGCGGATTCTCTGGCGGATCGTCCCCCCATGGGGCGACTACAACCGGGCCGCCGTCCTGCACGACTACCTCTACTCGCTCCCGCGCGTCTCCCGATTCCTGGCCGACGCCGTCTTCCGAGAGGCCATGGCCCGCCTCCGCGTCCCTGTCTGGCGACGCGTCCCCATGTATTACGCCGTCCGGATCTTTGGTGCGAAGTACAAGACACGCGAGGCCGACGCATGAACGCCCCCAGAATCGACCGCGTCCGCCTGGCCCGCCCCATGGCCGCCACCTCGGCCGGCGTGCTCGCCTGCCTCGTCGCGCTCGGCCTCCTGGCCGTGCTCCTGGCGCTGCTGGCTCCCCGCTACGCCGCCGCCGAGCCGCCCGTCCTACTCGTGTTTGGGGCCCAATGGTGCCAGCCCTGCCACGACATGGCCGACACCGTCGAGCGGATCGAGCGGACCGGCCTGGCCCGCGTCCAACACATCGACATCGACGCCAACCCGCAGCTTACCCACCGCTGGACCGTCCCGGCGATCCCCGCCTATGTGCTGCTTGTGGCCGGCCACGAATCGGGCCGCATCATCGGCGCGACGAGTTACGCCCGCCTCGCCGACCTCTGCCGCCGCGGCGTCCCTCCCCGCGGCCAGTTCCAACGCCCGGACGCCGGAGGCCCGCCCCCGGCCGTCGTCCGCGTCATCACCTGGGACACCCCGGCCCGCGACCACCGCGGCGGCTCCCTGGGGTCCGGAGCGATCATCGACGCCGACGGCCAGACCGCCCTTGTGGCCACCGCCGCCCACAACCTCCGCGGCGCCGCATCATTTGCCGTTACCGTCGCCGGCCAGACCGTCGACGCCCGCCCCCTCGGCTATGACCCGCTGTGGGATTGGGCCTTTTTGGAGATCCCCGACGCCGGCGTCAAGCCGCTGGCCATCGCCCAGGAAGATCCCGCGCCGGGCGACTGCATCGGCGTCGGCGGATTCGGCGACCAGCGAGGAAACTACCGCGGCGCCGTCGGCGAGTTTGCCCAATGGGTCGCCCCGGGCCGCGACCAGCCCTTCGAGCTCGCGCAAATCGACGCCGTCGTCCGCCCGGGCGATTCCGGCGGCCCCGTATGGAACACGTCGGGCGAATGGCTCGGGGTCGTCTCGTGTGGCGAGGACGCGAGCCGCTGGACGGTGGCCTGCTGCTTTCCCCGCCTCCGCGGCCCATTGCAGCGGATCCGCGACTTCTGGCGAGCCCGTCGCGCGGCCCGCAACCGGGGCGTCGAGCCCGCCGGCCCCACCGCCGAGGCCGTCGAGCCGTTTGAGGACCCCGGCCCGCCGCCGATCCCGATACCCACCCTGACCGCCGACGCCGCGATCCCCGGCCCGCTCCCCTACGAGCCGACCGAGGCCTCCAGCGACCAGGCCGTCGAGCCCGACGTCGCCATCGAAGCCACGCCGCCTATTTCCGCACGGCCCCCCGACGTGACCGCGGCAGAAAGCCCCGGGGACGTGGTCGACGTCCCCGGGGCCGCGGCGGATCCCTCACCGCCGGCCGCGTCGATTGCAGTTCCGCCGGCCTGCCCGACGCCGCCCCCGCCCGACGCCGGCCTGGCCGACTCGGCCGTCCGCCTGGCCACCGACGCCGCCGTCCGCCGCCTTATGCCGTGGGCCCTCGGCGCGCTGGGCCTCGGCGGCCTCACCCCGGCCGGCTATGCCGCCTGGCTCGCCCTCCGCTTTGTCATCCGCCGCCGCCGAGCCCGCAAGACGCCCACCGCGCCGGCCGCCGAGGCCGGCCGCCCCTTTCCACCCGTCGCCACCGCCGCCCGGGCCAGCGACGAGGCCCGACAGCTTCTACAGCTTTCGGAGCGTGAAGGACGTTCACCGCTACATGATGCACTTATCGGCCGCCTTACGTCCGACGAGCTCGACAACATCATTGACGCCGACCCTACTGGACCTGACGCGGACGTCGCTCGCCGCATCCGCCGCCAGCTCGACGACCGCTTCAACCAAATCGCCCCCCTCGCCGTCTACCCCCAAGCCAGCCCCAACTAAGGAGCCGGAATCATGATCGGAAGCCCCGGACAGGAGCAATTCCGCAACGCGATTGTCGAATTGCGAAACCACCACATTGCGGCCGCTCTCAATCCGCTCATGCTCTTGCGGAGCGAGCTCGTGCACAGCGAGGACCTCGCCGACCGCGGCGGCCTCGACGACCCCTCCCGCGACCACTTCCTCCAGCTCTTGGCGGCCGCGGACAAGTGGCGCCGCCGCGTCACCCACAACCCCGACGACGTCCCCCTCGGCGACCAGATCGCCAAAGCCATCGACGCCGACCAGAGCATCAAGGACGACGACAACCCCTTCGCCGGCGACACGATCCAAGGGGGCGCGACCTCGCTCTACCAGATCCCGTGGGACTTGAGCGGAGAAGACCCCAACATCCCGCTCAATTCGCACTTGAACTTGAGCGGGAACGGCCGCATCTTGCTTGCCGCGATCGACCAGACGATTGTCGCCTGGACGCGATTGAACAGCCGCGACCGCAGCGCGTTTATCACCGCGCAAGATAGTTTGAGGATCTATGGAAAGTATCAACAGATCCTCGCCTACCTCCAGACCTTCGCCGGCGACGACAACCGCGTCGACGTGGCCCAAGTCGAGGCCAGCGACGAGCCCCGCGGACCGGAGAACGCGGCCAACCGCAAGACCGAGACCTCCGGCCAGGGCACGTAACCAAAAAAACCCCCCGAGAAGGCCCGCGCGGGATGCTGATTTATCCCGCGCGGGCCGTGTTTGAACAGGACCCGCAACCATGAGCGACGCCCACCTGGCCGGCCCCCTCTTAAATCACCGCGTTATCGACGGCGACACCGTCGAGGTCGGCATCGGCGTCTGCGTGCCCATCCGCCTTGCCGGCATCGACACGCCCGAACTACGAATCCCGGCCCAGTTCGCCGCCGCCCTGGTCGCCCAGGCGCACGCCCGCCTATGGCTCGCCGAGGCCAAACGGGCCGCCGAGCGAGACGACAAAATCGCCGTCATGGTCCGCGTCGACGACCTGGCCCTCTACAAGCGACTCGAAGGCCACGTCTACCGCACGGACAGCGCGCAAACGCTCTCCGAGTATCTGTTATTGGTCGGCGTCGCCGTCAAGAGCGAGGACGGCCGCCGCCACAAATGGACCGACGAAGAGCTCCGCCGAATCGAGAGGCTCGCCCCATGACCGCTGAAACCTGGATTGCCCTCGGCCTCCTGATCCTCGCGGTCTTCTCAACGGGGGCGACGATTTACGCCCGCCTGGCCGTGCTCGCCGCGAAGGTCGACGCGCTGGAAGGCACCGTCAACCGCTTTTGGGCGTTTTGGGACGGCCGGCAATGCGAAGTCCACGCCGCCCAGCTCAAAACCCACGGCGAGTGTCTGACCGGCCTCAAAAAACGCCTCGACCGCCTCGACCAACAAGTCGCCGACTAGAAAGGGTTACTTATGCCGATCGACGACCCCCAAGCCGTCCGCTTTGCCAACGAGCGCATCCGCCCCGCGGCCGACGCCCTGGCCCGCACCTACCACCTCGCTAAACAGGTTCAAGCCGAATGGACCGCCCGCGGCGGCGTCGCGATGCTCCCCAATAAGTCCGACGCCGTCCTCGACGGCGCGGAGACCGACGGCCGGCCCGTAATCACCGGGGCCGACGTCAACAACGTCATAAACCGCCTGGCCGAGCTCACCGCCGACTTCGAGGCCTACGGCGCGGCCAAGCTCAACACCATACTCCGCGTTGCCGTCAACCCCGGAGCCTAACGTGGCATTATCGGGAAATACCGTTTTTGAAGTCCGCACCGACGGCGCGGACACCAACGGCGGCGGCTTTGTCACAGGGGCCGCCGGGACGGACTACTCACAGCAGGCCAGCCCGCAGAAGTCCGGCACAGACCTTGCAATCCACGCCAGCGACGCAACCAAGGTGCAGCCCGTGGCCGCCGGCGTCGCCGCAGCAGACGTCGGCAACCTGGTACAGATCACCGCCGGAACCGGCTTCACGGCCGGCTGGTACGAGATCACCGCCCAAGACGGCACCTATTGGACCCTGGACCGTGCCGCCGGCACCACGAGCAGCACGGGCGGAACCTATGCAATGGGCGGAGCCCTTGCTTCACCGGGCCAGCTCGGTAAAGCGCTCATAAACCACGGCGTGTCGGGCATGGTCGCCTACCTCCAGTCGGGCACGCATGACGTCAGCGTGAACGCCGACAACGTCGCTGGCGGCAAGTTGTCGCTGGCGGCTTATGACAAGCACTTATGGATTGAGGGGTACGGCTCTGTTCGCGGCGATCTGTCCTACGCAAATATGCCCGTAGTGCGGGATACCGTAGACATCGGCAATGACTCCCTGTTCCACCTGGATGGATTGCACTACACGAATTTCATCTACTGTGTCAACGTCAAATTCGACGGAAACAACCTCGCCAACTATGGCCCCTACGCTGACACGTATGGGGTGTTTGTGCTGTGCGAGTGCGTCAATCATGACTCGTTCGGATTTTACGGCGGCGTACTGATCGGTTGTCGTTCGCTAAACAACGGCAGTTGGAACTTCTACAACAGTAACCAATGCTTTTTCTGCCTCTCCGATGGGGGTTCCTCGTCCGTAGGCTTTCGCAACCCCAACCAGGCCTTGAGTAATTGTGTTGCGCTGGGGGAAAGCGGTGATGGGTTCCAGGTCGGCTCCAATGCGCTGGAAATTGACAATTGCTCGGCAATCAACTGCGGTGGGGACGGCTTCCAGCAAGATGGCGGCAGCTACGATTGCCGATTTATGAATTGCCACGCCCAAGGTAACGGGGCTTATGGTTTCGACGTGGGCTCGGCCGCATTGCTGCTGAACTGTTCTGGCTACAACAACACGAGCGGCCATTACAACGGCGCCCCCCACGTCCTGAATTTCCAGACGATCACCGACGGCGATCCGTTGACCAACGCCGCGGGGGATGACCTGAGCCCCAACGCAACGGCCAATCGGGGTGCGTTGATGCGGGCGGCCGCGCTCGATTTTCTCGGCCTGTCGCACACGCACAACCTCGACATCGGTGCCGTTCAACACGCCGACCCGGCGGGCGGGGGCGGGGGCGGCCGTCGCCCCCGCGGTCTCTATCTTGGAGTCTGATAGATGCTATTCAAAAACGTCGCCGGCCAGAAGGTCCCCGTCTACGCACACGACACCAACGCCGACGCGCCGAAGACCGGAGACGCGGCCAACATCACGGCCCGCATCTCGAAGGACGGCGCCGCCGTTGCCCAAACAAACGACGTCACCCCGGCCGAGCTCTCCGCGACTCTCGCTAAGGGGGTCTATCTGTTCGACCTCACCCAGGGGGAAACCGACTGCGACCTGCTCATTCTGTCGGCCGCCAGTTCGACCGCCGACGTCCACATCGAGCCGGTTATCATCTACACCCAGGGCGGGGCCGTTCCCAAGGCCGCCCCCGGCGCCGCCGGCGGCCTTCCGACCGTCGATGAAAATAACCGCCTCGCCGGAATCCAGGGCACGATCAACACCCTCGACGCCCTCGACACGGCCCAGGACGCCCGGCACGACGCCACGCAGACCGCCGTTGGCGACGTGCCGACGAACGCGGAGTTTGAGGCCCGGACCCTGCCGACCGCAGATTACGCCACGGCCGCCGGTCAGACGGCGATCGCCGGCTACGTCGACTGTCTCCCGGAGACGCTCGACGGTGCCACGTTCACAAATCTGCCGCCCGTCGCGCTAACCGTGGGCGAACGCGCCGCGCTGGTCGCCGCCATCGAGGGCGAGCTGGCGGACGACGCCACCGGCGACGCGATCAAACAGGCCGTTGTGGACAAGTTGCTCGAAAACCTGCCCGACCTCGACGACCTCACCCTGGCGGCGATCGGCAACGCCTCCCGCGACGCAATCCTCGACCGCCTGTTAAGCGGCAATCACGACATAGCCGGGACTGTCGGCAAGCTCCTGCAGCATCTTGACGCGGCAATCAGTAGTCGACACGCATCGGGGGCCGCGGTCGCCAAGTCGCCGGCGACGGTCGACTGGGCCGCCGACGTGTCAAACAAGCCCACGATCGGCACGAGCACGCACGATGCGGCGGACGTCAAGGCCGCGCTAGAGGCCGACGGCTCGAAGCTCGACCACCTGTGGGAAATGACCGAAGACAACGAAGGGACGCGGCGGCTTACCGAAGCGTCCTTGACACAAGCCCCCAGCGGCACGGCCCCCACGGTCAACGAAATCTGGGCCGGCTTGAACGCCGCCCAACTCGCCAAGTTCGCGGCCACCGACACGGGCGAGACCTCGGCCGCCGCCGGATCGGTCGCCAAGCTCGCCCAAGGCTCAGCCGGAGGCAACGTGACGGTTGAGGCCTTTACCGAGGACGCACGAGCCGAGATTGCCGCCGCCGCATCGGTGACCGTTACCCCTCTGACCTCGACGGTCTCGGCCGGCCAGGTCTCGGCCTCCGACGTCACCCTCTACCAGAACGCGGCTATCGGTCCGCTTGTCTGGTCGATCGTCGACAGCGACGGCGACGCCGTCGACCTGGGCGGGAAGTCCCTCGCCCTCGTCGCCCACAACGCCAGCAACTCGACCGGCCTCTGGTCGCTCACATCCGCGGCCGGCGAGCTCTCTGTCGGCGGTGACAACAACAACCAAATCACCGCGGACGCGGACGACACGCACACCGGCGACGCCGGAGTCTGGGCCTACACGTTATGGAATCTGAGCGACGACCGCGTCCTCGCCCGCGGGCGATTGGCGATAATCCCCGCCGGTGAACCGACTTAGCGCCGCCCCGCGGGTCCTGTTTTCCCGTTTCCACGATCGAG
>Ga0180433_10005270_pt1 | contig 17596 bp, 15 predicted proteins | sample SS_ome_8_FD_132980 | JGI IMG/M metagenome (GOLD analysis project Ga0180433, IMG submission 132980) | Hypersaline lake sediment archaeal communities from the Salton Sea, California, USA - SS_1_D_1 metaG | ecosystem: Environmental > Aquatic > Non-marine Saline and Alkaline > Hypersaline >... | reverse complement strand
TCGTTATTGTGCCATTATGAGCCCGCTTTGTCAAGTGGTCAATCTCCATTTCAAGGCGTTTTTTATGGGGAAAACTGCGATTCTGTCATTCCGCCCAGTACCGGGTTAATGGCGTGATTGCGAATAAACGACCGAAGTTATTTTTGCGCGAACCCTTAGGGCCGCAAAAAGTTCCGAGATTGATTGCATATTATCTTCTTATTGGAATATTCTGAGATATTCCTCGGGGACTTCTATCTCGCCAATAGCAATATCTTTATTCGCGCCATGACAATCGCTTCCCCCAGTCTTGATCAATTTGTGTTTGCCTGCAAAACCGTCAATAAATCCGATAAGGTTTTTCGATTCTTCTTGTGATCTTCGAAACCTCCCCTTTGGATATGGGTACTCGACTTCGATCCCCATGATACCTGCATCGAGAGCCGTTCCGAGAAGATCTTTCGTTTCGTTCATGGATTCGAAGTAGTCGCAGGGATGGGCAAGTACGGGAATGCCGTTGGCTTGCTTGACCGCCTCGATCGCGTCCTTGAGACTCAGCTCGAATGGCTTTCGGACGTAGCAGGTGCCGCCAGCGTTGGTCTCCTTAAAGAACATTCCCTTGGGCAGATTCAGGTTCAATCGATGAAAGGTCTTCCAGAGATGAGGTCTGCGAATCACTGCTCGTGTCGCATGGTCCGCAAGAACTTCCTCCATGCCGATTCGACCTAGGGACTTCAGGGCTTCGACCTGGTCGCGAAGCCAGTCAATCTTCGCGTATTCCAGCCGGAGCATCGTGTCCGTGAAAGACTCCGTCAGGTCCAAACCGTATCCGAGAAGATGGATCTCCCTCAAATTCCTCTCCGGCTCGTCCTTGATCGTGATCTCGACGCCTGGGATCACTTCCAGATCCAGACGGCGTCCCGCGATCAGAAGATCCTGCACGCGGCGGATCGAGTCGTGGTCCGTGATCGAAACGGCACGCAGTCCCTTTGCTTTCGCCTCACGCGCGATCTCGAGCGCCGTCTGCGTTCCATCAGAGGCCTCGCTGTGAATGTGAAGGTCGATGCTCATTCACCACCGAAAATATTGCAACTATGGAGTGTTGGAATGATGGATTAAGTTCTTTGGAATAATGGAATATTGGAATAGAGAGTGGTTCATTCCACCTTTCCATCATTCCTGCACTTCAAGCCGGTTCCTTCCACCATTCCCCAACCACGATCAGATCTCGGGCAGCACCCCCCTTTGCTCCAGGTGCGCCACGATTTCGTCCACGATGTCCGCGGTGGCGGACGTGCTGGTGTCGAAGGCGAGGTCGGGGCTTTCCGGGGGCTCGTAGTCGGCGCTCACGCCGGGGAAGTTGAGGACCTCGCCGGACTCGGCGCGCGTATAGATGCCTTTCTCGTCGCGTTCGCGAAGGGCCTTCATTGGTGCGTGGAGGTAGACCTCGAGGAACGGATTCGAGCCGAGGACCTCCCGCGCCCTGGCGCGGTCCTCTCCCCGGGGCGAAAGCAGGGCGATCACGGCGATCTGCCCCCCGCGGTTGGCCAGCGCGGCGATTTCCGATGCGCGGCGGATGTTCTCGGCCCGATCGCCCGCCGAGAAGCCCAGGTCGCTGTTCACCCCGAGCCGGACGGACTCGCTGTCAAGGACCGAAACCACGCATCCCTTCTCGAACAGCCGCTTCTCGAGCGCGAACGCGGTCGTGGTCTTGCCGCTCATGGGAAGCCCCGTGATCCAGACCGTGGCCGGGCCGTGGCCGTAGCGGGCCTTCCGGTCCTCCACCTTCACGAGGCGTTCCTTGACCGCTCCCGCCTCGAAGCGCAACCGCTTCTCGCCCCGCCGGGGAGCCCGCCTTTCCACGATCATGCCCGCCCCCACCGTGTTGTTGGAAAGCCGGTCGATCACGATGAAGGAGCCCAGGGTCCGGTTCCGGCCGTACGGGTCCCAGGCCAAAGCAGCGCCGAGCTCCAGCGTGGCCCGGCCGATCTCGTTCAGATGAAAGGCGGAAGCCGGCTCCCTTCTGAGGTTGTTCACGTTGACTTTGTAGTGGATGTCGGCGAACTTGCCGTTCACCACGCGGTTGGCGTGCTTGATCCAGTAGGGCTTGCCGGGCTCGAGGCGGTCCTCCGACATCCACACGATCATGGCGTCGAGCGTGTCGGAGGTCCTGGGGACGTTCTTCCGCTTGAGAATGAGGTCGCCGCGGCTCACGTCGAGCTCGTCCTCCAGCGTCAGGGTCACGGCCTGCGGCGCGAACGCTTCCTCCAGGTCGCCGTCGTAGGTGACGACGGACTTCACCTTCGATTCCCGCCAGCCGGGATAGACGGTGATCTCGTCGCCGGGCCTAACGATCCCCGAGGCGATGGTTCCCGCGTAGCCCCGGAAGTCGGGACTCGGTCTCAAGACGTACTGCACGGGGAAGCGGAAGTCGATGAGGTTCCGGTCGCTTGCCACGTGGACGGTCTCGAGGTAGTCGAGAAGCGGCCCGCCCCGGTACCAGGGCATGTTCTCGCTCGGCTCGACCACGTTGTCGCCCTTCAGCGCGGAGATGGGGAAGAAGCGGACGTCGCCGATCTCCAGCTTCGCGGACATGGCGGTGTAGTCGTCCCGAATGGACTCGAAGACGTCCCGGTCGTAGTCCACGAGGTCCATCTTGTTCACGGCGACGACGAAGTGCCGGACGCCGAGCAGCGAGGCGATGAAGCTATGCCGCACGGTCTGGGGCAGCACGCCCTTGCGCGCGTCGAGGAGAATGACAGCGAGCTGGACGTTGGAAGCGCCAGTGGCCATGTTGCGGGTGTACTGTTCGTGACCGGGTGCGTCGGCGATGATGAACTTTCGCCTGGGCGTCGCGAAGTACCGGTAGGCCACATCGATGGTGATGCCCTGTTCCCGCTCGGCCCTCAGGCCGTCGCAAAGGAGCGCGTAGTCTACCTCTCCGCCGGCCGAACCGATTCTCTTCGAGTCCTTGACCAGCGAGGCGAGATGATCCTCGAAGACCAGCTTGCTGTCCACGAGCAGCCTTCCGATCAGCGTCGACTTGCCGTCGTCCACGGAGCCCGCCGTGATGAAGCGCAAAAGGTCTTTGCGCTCGTATTCGCTTATCAAGGATGTGATGGAAGTTTTCATCCTGCGTTACTTGCTTTCAGTGTCCGATGGGAGAAGTAGCAAAGGCAGTGTTCGATGGGACGAAGGGTGATGGGCGATGGGCGAAGTAGCGTGTGCAGTGCCCGATGGGAAGATGGGCGAGGTTGCATTTGCGGTGCGCGATGGGCGATGGGTGGGCAAGGCATGCGGTGCGCGATGCGCCGAGAGTAGAGCAACATCCACATTTCCCCATCGACCCATCCCTCATCCCCCATCGACTTGCCCAGTATTTCCCCATCCCCCCCTCCCCCATCCCCCATCGACCAGCTCGGTACACTAAAATCCACCTCCATCGACTTGCCCGTCATATTCAAGCCCCTTTTCAATCCTCCCTCGTCTCTTCATCTTCTTTTTTCACTCTTCTTTTCCCCACGTTCTCGCACCATTGATCAGGGTTTTCCATCATTCGTACGAGCTGTGCGCAAATCTTGTCGTACTTGTCATAGAGAGATTGGAACGTATCATCCCCAAGATAGCCGCAATTTTTTGCGAACAGAAGCCAGACCTGTGTCTCCGTGGCTTCCGAATCAGAATCTGAAAGTTTGGAAACGAAATGCTTCTCGTAAAACCTCCTCTTCCTCCACGCCTCTCCGATATTGGCGCAAACGGATCGAGAACACCTCCGTATCTGCGAGGTCATGGAATAACGCTCATCTCCAGGAAACTTTTTTGATACCTTGAATATTTCCATACCCGCTTCAAAAGCATTCTTGAAAACATCCAGGTCCCTGAAACTCTTTATCTTCAAGATTTCACCTCAATACGAATTCATGCAGTGCTCGATGGGACGAAGGGTGATGGGCGATGGGAGAAGTAGCAAAGGCAGTGCTCGATGGGACGAAGGGTGATGGGCGATGGGTCGAGAGTAGAGGCGCATCCCCATCTTCCCATCGACTCATCCCCCATCCCCCATCGACCTGCCCGGTACAATAAAATCCATCTCCCATCGGCCCATCCAACACTGCATAGCCCCTCGGTCAGAAGTAGCCCTCTCGCTTCTTGATCTCCATCGACCCGTCGGTATCGTGGTCGATCAGGCGTGTGATCCGCTCAGAGTGCTTGGCGACCATGATTTCTTCGATGATCTTCTCGAGGGTATCGGCTTCGGACTTGACGGCGCCGGTGCATGGGTAGCATCCGAGGGTGCGGAAGCGGCAGGTGACTTTCTGTGGTTTCTCGCCTTCTTCGAGGGGGATGGGACCGTCGAGGGGGATGAGGCGTCCTTCGCGGACGATCATGTCCTGTTCGCGAGCGAAGTACATGGGCACGATGGGAATCTGTTCGATATGGATGTAGACCCAGACGTCGAGCTCGGTCCAGTTGGAGAGGGGGAAGACGCGGATGGACTCGCCCTTGTCGTGCTTGGCGTTGTAGAGGTTCCAGAGTTCAGGTCGCTGGTTCTTGGGGTCCCAGGCGCCGTGCTTGTCGCGGAAGGAGTAAACGCGTTCCTTGGCCCTGGATTTTTCCTCGTCTCTTCTTGCGCCCCCGAATGCTGCGTCGTACCCGCCTTCGGACAGTGCGTTGAGCAGCGCTTGGGTTTTGAGGATCGCGCAGCACTTCTGGGTGCCGTAGTCGAAGGGGTTGACGCCTTTGGCGATGGCTTCCTCGAAGCGGTAGACCTCGAGGTCGGCGCCGATCTCTTTCGTGTACCGGTCGCGGAACTCGTACATCTCCCTGAACTTCATGCCGGTATCGACGTGCAGGAGGGGGAAGGGAATCTTGCCGGGGTGGAAGGCCTTCTGCGCGATCCGCACCATGGCGGAGGAGTCCTTGCCCACGGAGTAGAGCATGACCGGGTTCTCGAACTCGGCTACGACCTCCCGCATGATATGGATACTCTCGGCCTCGAGCTGTCGAATGTGCCGCAGGGTGTACTGCTTCATTTCCATGCGCTACTCATGAACATTGCTCACACGAACGATTGAATATCGGAATAGAGAGCGGTTCATTCCACCCTTCCACCATTCCAACACCTCAATCCCTCACTTCGCAATTCCTCAATCCCTCAATTCGGAATTCGCAATCCCTGTTTCTCGGCAAGCAGGCCCATCACCTTCCCGGCGCAAGCCTCCACACTTTCCTTTTCAGTATCGAGGACGAGTTCGGGGTTTTCCGGCGGCTCGTAGGGCGAGGAGATGCCGGTGAATTCGGGGATCTCTCCGGATCTTGCCTTTTTGTAGAGTCCTTTGGTGTCTCGTTTCTCGCAGGTATCTAGGTCTGCCTTGACGTGGATCTCGAAGAAGTTTCCTTCGGGGACCTTCTTCCTCGCTTCCTCGCGGCCTTCGCGGAAGGGCGAGATGAAGGCGCAGATCACGATGAGTCCCGTTTCGGCAAGAATCGCGGCGACTTCGCCGGCGCGCCGGATGTTTTCTTTTCGATCTTCGTTTGAGAAGCTGAGGTCTTTGTTGAGTCCTTTGCGCAGAACGTCGCCATCGAGGATGAAGGCGTGAACGCCTTGTTTTTCCAGGCGTTCTTTCACGAACCCGGCCACGGTGGACTTCCCGGAGCCGCTCAAGCCCGTGAGCCATACCACGCTGCCCTTCCTGCCTTCAGTTCTCATGTATCGCTTCCCTCCGCTTGGTCTCTTACACCATTCCATCATTTCAAAATTCTATAGCCCCCACTCCAACATTCAAACACCTAATTCCGGTTCCCCTTTCCACTATTCCAATATTCCAGGATTTCTCAATTTCTAAATCTCGTGACCCCTTCGTGGTCCAGGCCTCCTCGCTCACTTCGCCGGCACCAGCCTCCGCTTGATAGCGCCGAGGATCTCCCTGTCGGTCTCGTCGAGGCCCATGAGATAGAGCACGCCGAAGTAAATGGGCAGGGAGACGACGGAGACGGCGATCCAGGTCAATGTGCTGTCTGGAATCAGGTAGCCGGTGGCGATCCAGTAGCCGATCAGCGCCGCGGCTGGCAGCACGAGCTTCAGGTAGTCCCAGCGGTAGGGCTGCATGCCGTGTAGCCAGTAGACCTCGGCCAGCCGCGCGATGTTGATCAGGGCCACCGAGATGCCCGTGGCCAGCGCTGCGCCGAAAATGCCCCAGTAGTATACGAAGACGATGTTGAGGGCGAGGTTGAGCAGGCCGAGGACGATGCCGTTGAGCAGTGCCCAGTTCTGTTTGCCGGTCATTGCCAAGATGTATCCCACGGATCCCACACCCACGTTTACAAAGTTTATTACCGCGAGAGTCACTAGGGACCGCATTCCATCGCTCCTAACGAATTCGTTTCCAAAGATCGCTAGTATATGACCTGGAGAGAAGCAGACGAAGAGTGTCAGGGGAAATGTCAAGGTGACGACCCATTTCGTAACGGTCTTGAAGAGATTGTTCAGCTCTTCCATCTTTCTTCTGGCATGCAGGTCGGAGATGACCGGCGAGAACATCATGTTCAGCGATTGCAGGAAGATGCCAGTCTGCAGCCCCACGAGGGCGGCGGCGTTGTAGACGCCGACCTCGGCTGAGGGGCGAAACGCCCCGATGACGAGACGGTCGATCTGACTCAGGAAGTATCCCGAGAGCGCGATCACGCCGAGGACCAGGACATAGCGGTACTGAACCCAGATCTCGAAAACCGGCTTGATTTCACCGAACAGTGAGCCTGGATAAACTCGCTTGAGGATGATAAATGCGAGGGCGAGAGACACAGTAGCCGCGATGACAGGAGCCCATGCGACATGGAGAAGACCTCCGCCGAGGACGAGGAAAGTTCCTCCAAAGAGAATCCGTAGAATTGACTGAAGCCCTTCCCGAACGCCGATCTCGGCGTCTCCGCGGTGAAAGCCCCTGAGTGCGGCTGTGACGACAATGAGTAGTGCGAGAATGGGGACCAGGATTGAAAAAATGCGCAGGATTGGTGCAAGGTCGGGTTCTGAAAAGATACGGACCGCGGTGATGTCAGCACATAAATAGAGACATGCGCCAAGAAATATGCCAAGGAATCCCACTGAGACGAAAGCCGTTGCAATTAGTCCTTTTAGCTTTTCCCGCTCCTCTCTTGCGGCATACATGGCCCCGAATCGGACGACGCCGTATTGCCATCCTATAAGAGATGGCATCTGCAGGAGCTTGACGACAGCCAAGCTGAGGGCATAGAGTCCGTACTGAGCGGGGCCGAGCGTTCTCCCAAGAATAATCTGGAAAAGGAGTCGAAGCCCAAGCCCCGTTACATTGGCTACGAGAACGAGAATTCCTCCCCGGGCTATGCGCGTTGGGGTTACATGATAGGTTTTCAAGAACGGCTTTCCCTCCAGAGGTGATATGGGGAAATGCCATTGTTCTGGAACTTGAAGGCTATGCAAACCATGTTTATCGAGATTTCCGATCCACACATGAACGCGGTGGCCAAGATATTCGGCTTTGGCGATCCCAGGACATAAGTGGTCGACCCTGTAAAAAACCACCGATTAGCAGTCCGTTGAAGAAGACGGCTTCAAGCCCTGCGAGTATCATGCGGCCCGAACGGGTTTCAAGACGTCGAAAATGGTTTCCTGCGGAAAAAAATGGCTCCATGACCGATACAGCTCGCGAAGACACACGATTCGCCGGAAGAGGACGGCCATGGAGTCCAAAATGGGGGCAAAATCGGGCTCCTGGAAGCTCTTCAGTTTCCCAAAGCCGAATATCCGGCGCATCACCTTCACGAGACTGAAACCGCAGACATGAATGATCAGTCGTTTGGGTATTTTTTGGTGCCCTCGAAGATGCGTTCGTCGCATCCCTTCCGTGTCGCAGACGTGCGCAAAACTCCGCTCGATGAACTTTCCGCGCTTGCGAACATGGAGACTGATTTCGCTTCGCGCAGGAGCTGATGGATGAGTGCGAAAAACAAGCACCCGACAAAAAAACCGAGACCCATAAAGCCGCGAGAGGGGAAGTCCGCCCCGAAGAAGAAGAAGAACCCCAAAGAGGTTGCCGTGGTCTTTTCGGGCGAAGATGAGGACGGAAAGACGGAGCCGAGGAAGAACAAAGAGGAAAAGACCTCGAAGAAAAGCCGGAGCATATCGTTTTTCGATTTTAGTCATCCTCATGAATAGCCCGGGCTAAAGAGGTTTCTGAGCAATGAAAATAATCAGGCACCGGAAAAACGAAAACGCTTTCGACAAGTTGACGATCCTCTCGTATACAATCCCCATCAAGTAAAAAACGAAAAATACCCGAAGATATTCTGGGCGCTTCTCAATCATATCTATTTCTTTTACAGCCAAGTCCGCTCGTGCGCAAAAACGCTTAATTGCCTTTTTTGTATTTAAACGGTATACAGTAGGGAAAGTATCTGTTTCTTTTCTCCCGCGAATCTTGTTATACCAGACGTGGAACCAATTTGGGGTCAATCGCGCAATAACAGGCATGTAATGCCATTTGTTTGGAGTTTTCGCTAAAAAAACACCCCCGGGCTTGAGGACACGCTTTATCTCTAGCAAAACCTTTTCCGGGTCCTGGACATGCTCCATGACATTGTCGGAAAACACAACGTCAAATGAACCATCCGGATATGGAATCAAGCCAGATGACAAATCCAAAACCTTTCCCTCATCTAAATATGGATTACCAAGAACTCCCTCATCCGGGTCTACGCCGCAGACCAGACTAACGGTTCCCCGGAAATTCATTTGGACAACATTTCCTCGGCCCGCACCATAGTCGAGCACTGAATAGTCCGTCTTGAGACAGCTAATGATATTATCACGAAAAACCTCGTCGTCCCAGTTACAATCAACATCAGGGTAAAACCACCTGTCAAAGCTATCACGGAAAATGCTCATGAAGAAAAAACAGATTTCTTCAACAACTCATTGTTATTTTCACTATTCCCAAGAGTGATTATGTTGAACAACTTAGCCCAAAGATTCCACGGAAGTATATAGGAATAATCGAAAACAAGTCTACCGCGCATGGCGCGGGCGGTGGCGTCGGGGTCGAGGGTCTTGAAGGGAGTGTGGCCGGCGAGGATGCACAGCGCGTCGGCGCCGGTGAGGGCTTCGGGGAGAGGGAGGAGGCCGTTGATCTTGCCGGGCTTGACGAGGGGGTCGTGGAGGCGGACCTCGATGCCGGAGTCGCGGAGGGCGTCGACGAAGGAGCGGGCCGGGGATTCGCGGACGTCGTCCACGTCGGCCTTGTACGTGAGGCCGAGGACCGCCACGACAGGGTCCTGGACGCCTTCGAGGGCTTTCAGGACCTTCCTGGCCAGCAGGACGGGCTGGTCGTCGTTGATCCTGCGGGCCTCGACGATGAGGGAGGAGGTCTCGGGGGCCTTCTCGACGATGAACCAGGGGTCGAGGGGCAGGCAATGGCCGCCGACGCCGGGGCCGGGGCTAAGGATGTTCACCCGGGGGTGCAGGTTGGTGGCTTCGATGACGTCGAAGACGTTGATACCCAGGGCGGCGCAGGTCTGGGAGAGCTGGTTGGCGAAGGCGATGTTGATGTCGCGGTAGGTGTTCTCGGCCAGTTTGGCCAGCTCGGCCGTCCTGGCGTCGGTGAGGACGATCTCGCCCTCCACGAAGGTCTCGTAGAGGGCCTTGGCCTTCCTGCGGGACTCTTCGTCGATGCCGCCGATGATCCGGTTGTTCTCGACGATCTCGGTCATGATCCGTCCCGGCAAAACCCGCTCCGGGCAGTGGGCCACCGAGAAGTCCGGCCCGGCCTTCAGGCCCGACTTCTCGAGGATGGGAATCACCACCTCCTCGGTCGTGCCGGGCGGCACGGTGGACTCCAGCACGACGAGGTTGCCCCTCGCCAGCACCCCCGCCACCTGCTCGCACGCTGCTCGCAGCGGTCCGTACTCGCAGGTTCTGTCCTTGGTGCAGGGCGTGGGCACGGCCACGATGAAGACCTCCGCCGCCACGGCCTCCCTCGAGACGGTCAGCTTGCCCGATTTGACCGCCGCCTTGACGAGGATGGAGAGGCCGGGTTCGTCCACGTGGATCTCGCCCTTCGACAGGTTGGCGAGCACGTCCTCGTTGACGTCCACGCCGTGCACTTCGTACCCGTGCGTGGCGAGGACCGAGGCGGTGGGGAGGCCGATGTAGCCTAGGCCCATGACGCATATGTCTTGCATGGGAAACCCCATTCCTTCAATTCGATGAAACGCTGCGCCCCTTCACGACCGACTCGAGAACCTGCATGTACCGTCGCGCGAGAACGCATCGATCATAGTTGGCCAGGACGAAGGTTCGCCCATTCTTTCCCATCCTCGCACGTTCCTCGGACCCGGTCTTCATGTCTAGGGTGGCCGCCGCCAGGGCTTCCGGATTCTCGGGTTCGACGAACCGCCCCGCACACGCCGTCTCTACGAGCTCGCGCGCCTGCCCCCCCACGGAGATCAGGAGGGGTTTTTCCATGGCCATGTATTCGAAGATCTTCGAGGGGAGGACTTCCTGGAATAGCGGGTCCTTCCTCAACGTGACGAGACCCAGGTCGCAGGCGGCATAGTACTTCGACACCATCGATTTCGGCTGCTGATCGATGAAGATCACGTTCGAGAGCCCTTGCTCCCTCGCCCTGGTTTTCAGCGCCTCCTTTTCCGCGCCCTCGCCCACGAAGGCGAAGAGGATCTCCCGGTCCGATTCGAGCCGTTTCGCCGCGTCGAGCACCTTCGAGAGGGCGTGGGCCATGCCGTGAGTGCCCATGTAGAGGACGACGAAACGGTCTTCCCAGCCGTGCTCCGCACAGATCTCATCCCTGCCTGCACCGGGTGTGAACTGATCGGCGACCACGCCGTTCGGGATCACGTCGATCTTGCTCTCCGGGATCCCGTAGAGTTCGACGATCTTTCGCTTGTATCCTTCGCCCACCGTGACGATGCGGTCGGACTGGCGGTAGAGAAGATCCGCGAGGCCCTTCAGCCCCCTGACGACCAGGTTCTCTTCCATGGCCTTGACGGCGAGGATGGATTCGGGCCAGAGATCTCGCACCTCGAAGACGAAGGGCCTGCCCAAGGCCCGGGCGATCAGGAAGCCGGCAACTCCCGCGAGCAACTGGGGTGATGTCCCGACGACCACGTGTGGTTTCTTCTCGACGAACTGGGGGAGTCCCAGCATCAACGCCCCCGCGAGAAAGCTCAGATATCCGAGCATCCGCTTGCCCACGCCCTTGTTGGGGGTTGCATAGGAGTAAACCCGTCGAAGGTCGATCCCATCGACCTTCTCACGCCTCTTAAGGACCCAGCAATCCTCCGGCGACTTGTACCCCGTAGGATGGTTGGAGAAAGTCGTCAATACAGTCACGTCATGTCCCGCCCGAACCCATTCCCTGGAGATTTCGTGTACCCTGGCTGCTGGTGCGCCCATTTCAGGAATAAAATACTGAGAAATGTAAAGTATCCTCATCGGATAGGTTCGACTACTGTTCTGACAAGAATTGGCAGATTTCCATCGTATTCCCAACAAAGCCTTGGCCGAAAGTCCTCCACATGAAAGCGAGCATGAAAAGGTACCGTTTTTGTTTTAATTTTAAGAATTTTTGAAGAAGAAATGCAAACATTAAGAAAAACATCATTGCATCTAACAATCCAGCTCCCCCCGGTCTCCTTCACAACCTCCCATGCAGGCCCGAGAAGATAACCACCCTGGATGTTATACTCTTTTTTTCCAGTCACTTTATCTTCGACCACGAGTGCTTTCTTATTTCCAACAAAAATCCTCCTGAGGTGCTTCGGTCTTCCCAATATTCTATCGTAACCGTCATGAGACGCTGAAGCTCGAAGCACACCGTTATCCACATCTACATTTATCGATTGAGGTTTGGCCCTCCTGGCAACTCGAAATATATGCCAGACCTCAGAGGAACTAATTCCATCGATTGTAACAGTATTATGGGCAGCGGTTGACCGATCGTAGGCTCGCCTTTCATCTGCGTCATAAGAATGCGTACCCGGATCAACAAATAGCCTTTTCCCCAAATAACTACAGGAGATAGTGAGCGAATCTGCGTGCCCGTGACCAGGCTGCCAATCTGGACCAATTTGACCTACATCAAAAAATAATGACCAATCCTCTCCATGGTATACGACTAGGCCCGTATCCCAAAAACATTTCGCCCCTTTGGGGGGAACAACGTATGACTCAAGGCCAACAGACTTCCCCAATCTCAGCAAATCAAACGGCTTCAAAGCTCCGTTGAGGGCTGCATCATTCAACAAGGGAATCTCGCCGTCTGGGAATCGCACCCAACGCAAATACTCCAACATCTTACACCAAAGACCGAGCAACCGCTCTCGGATCTTTATCCCATTCAAAAGCAGCGAAAGCCAAAAAACGTCTTCCATAACTAAAATGTGATACATTGGGCTCCGCTCAACATGTCCCCCATCCTGCAAGACTTGCTCTTCAGATTGCTCAGCCAAGATTCCTTCCGCTTTTCGAAGCCATGATTTCGCTTCCCATCCAGACAGGAATCGACCCGCAAAGGCCAACCCGGAAGCGTCTCGAATTAAATGGTTCCCCCGAAGGTCCCACTCTATGTGGTTATATAGATACCTGGCTTGAAGCCAGTAGCTCCGAATAAACCTATCCTTCATTTCAGCGCGCTCTACCCAGAACTGCTTTGGTAGAGCGTAGTAGAGCAGCGCCCACCAGCGAAGCCTCGTGGCGATTGCATAAGAATTCCAGGGATACTCTGTGAAGCCTGTAGTTCCGGGTCTGCAGGTTGAAATCCAATCGGATAAAAAAGAAGTTAACTGCTCCGATGAATCCCCCATGGATACCCCGTTTGCGGCTTCGAAAAGCCATTTGTGATAATGTAGATTATACAACCATATTCTGTCAACAGCCGATTTTCCCTGCATCCCCCAGTCTGCTCCCCCATTGAAACATTTCTGTTTATTCAACAGGGTCAAACGACCTCGTGACAGTTCCGATCTTCTAAAACTTCCATAGAATTTCGGCCTAAGAACTTCGCTGTGCTTCGCAGCCAGAGACCCGAACACTGGATCTAGGCTAGGCGCATTCTCCGAGTCGTCTGCAAGATGAAGTTTCCAACGGTTCTCTACGTATCGAATCAGTATGTACTTTATACGCCAAAGGACCTGCGACGCACGTAGCCAGCGCAATGTGTGCAGGAAGCGAAAGACTCGATTCACGCCTCGCTCCGTTCCCTAATACGGGTCGTTGCAGATCGCAAATCGTCCGGATCAACTTCCTCAGGTATGACAACTGGAGTATACCCATGATCAATCCAGTGCTGTACAATTCCCTTCACAGAATCTGCCATCTCAAAGTACTGTCGGCCACGACCCGGGGGATTGGGCAGAATTCCCAGAGAACCAGACCACAACGCATCCAATTTCGACAACATTAGGTCAAATCCTGCAAGCACCGTTCTTGCTCGAATTCGCCCCAAAGGTTCCCCGCATTCAACCTCCAGGGAAATGCTGCCAATGATCCCTCCCGTGTCGATACCCTCGTCGATGAAATGTACTGTAGCAGTTGGTTTCATCCCGAAGTACAGAGTCCACTCAACAGCGCTCATTCCTCGTATATGCGGCAAGGGGCCGCTGTGGGTATTCAGCACACCTTTAGGAAAGAGCGCGATGAATTCCTTTTTCAAGATCCCACCGCCCGTGTAGATGGCTTGGTCCGGATCAATATTACGCAGAAGATTATAAGTTGCTGGATGATTGAATTCGCGAACTACATTGAAAGGAATTCCATTATCCCTACAGAATCGATCGATGCGATTATACTTTACACCGACATCTTCCAGCCTTTCACGAAAAACCGCCCTCTCTTCGCCGAATTGCCCAGTCATCGAAAAACCTAAGGCCGTGATTGCCTTGGGAATGAGGTTGCTCCCCAGTCGACGACGAAGGCCGGCAAGACGTCGGAATGAGAATTCAGATGCGGAAAGTACTACTATCGAATCCTTTCCGCCCTTTCTCTGTTCCAAGAGAGAAGACACAAGGTAAAGAGAAGGCAGAGAACGTCGATGACCCGCCAGTACCAGGAACCTTATTCCCATCCCCCCCCCACTTTTATCCCGATTCTATGCAGCGCTGCAGCGAGGCCAAGGATTACATCTATGAAGAATTTTGCCGCCCAGTTGGGGTATCGAAACGCCATGTATTTTCCGTAGATAGGCGACGAACCTGCAATGGCTCCATTGAGATTGGGAAATACAGAACGCTTCACCTGCTTCCGACAAACCAAGCCTACCGCCTTCAAAGCTCCCTGAAGATAACGTGGATCTCCCGACAGTATATACAGATGTAGCCAAGCAAGACCTATTTGACAATTTCCTGTAAGACAGACAAAACCAAAATCCCCGTCCCATCCCTTTCCGTAAGAACCCGCCAACCTATTCTGGATCTCGAACTTGCGAAGAAGTTTCCAACAAGATTCCTCGACGCATTTGCGCGCAAAACCCAGATCGAGAATCACAGATGTTTCGAGAATCCCGCAAAATGTATAGCCTATAGTATGAGTAAAAGCGGCCTTTCCTGGGGAAAAACTCCAGCATTCAAACGTCCCATCCTTTTGCTGATCACGAAGAATTGCCTCGATTCCACGAGCAGCCGCGTCTTTCAATCGATCATCAGAAAACACGACACCACATTCAGCCAAGGGCCAGCATGCATGTGAATAGTAGCTCGGTGAGTATTCCGGAACGTATGCGTGCTTTCGCCAGCGCCCGTCGGCATCCTGCACGCTGGCGAGCCATGACGCAGATTTTCGAGCAGCTTTATCAAATGTAGAATCGCCCGTCCGCTTCCAGGCCTCAAGCAATCCGAAAAGCACCTGTGCTGTGTTGAAAACACTAGGGATTCCAGTTTCGTTTGATCTCCACCTTCCGGCAGGGAACCAACCTTCTTCAGATTGAATATCAACCAACCACCTAACCATACGAAGCGCACGTGCAGCGAGTTCTGGGGAAGAGAAAACATCAGCACAACGCCAAAGCGTTGGTGCAATATAGCCACTTGTCTCAGGATAGGGCCGTGCCCAGCCAAAAAGGGGAGCGTAATAAGCAGCAGATCCTCCCACCTGCCAAGCATCCTGAGACCTACAGAGCCATTTGACAGCAGCTTGAATTCGCCCTTCAGCACCGGGCAACACAATACTTGGTTCAATATTTTTTATGGAAATCATTCCTATATCGGGATGTCGATCGGGAACCCTTCGCGCAGACTCCGAACAGCCATTATTGAAGCGATAGATACTGACTTGATGTCATCCCAAGATATGGGCGCTTCAGATCCTTCGTTCAAAGCCGTGGAAAAGGCCTTGATCTCCGCCCGATGTCCTTTGTCCTGTGACCAGCCCTTCTTCCGCTTCGTCTTGCCGTTCGCGACGAGGGTCACCGACCTGAAGTCGTCGATCACGGCGACCCGGCCCCCGCCGAAGACCTCGACCCGTTCCTTGGGAAAAGACTTGTCTCCGCCAGCCAGGTAGGCGACGGAGGACACGGATCCGTTGGCGTGACGCAGCGTGATGAAGACCTGGTCGTCCGTGATCTTGGGTGCGTTCCGGCCGCCGATGGATTCCGCGAAGACCCGGGTCGGCGGAGAACCCGCAAGGTATGTGGCGAGATCGATGGCGTGACAGGCTTCCCCGATGATCCGCCCTCCTCCTTCCTCCATGTTCTGCGTCCAGTGGTCTGGCGGGATCTCGCCGGCATTGAAGCGGATCGAGATCGTGAGTGGTGAGACAACGTTGCCGAAGTGTTCCTTGACGGCCTTCGCCGCCGGCGAGAAGCGCCGGTTGAAGCCCACGGTCAAGAGGGATGCTTTCTCACCGGCCTCGACGAGCGCCTCCTCGATGGAGGCTATTTCCTCGATTGTGATGGCGAGTGGTTTCTCCGTGAAGACGTGTTTCCCTGCCTTGATCGCCTTGACGACCTGGCTCGCGTGTAGGTCGTGTCGCGTGATGACGAAGACGGCATCGACTACCGGGTCCTTGAAGACTTCCTCCTCGTCGCTCGCTGCGGCCTCGAAGCCCAGCCTTTCACCTGAATGAGTAGCTGTGAACCCACTTTGTGAGGCGATAATTCTGGGGCGGAATTTACCCGTTTTTATTATCGCGGGAAGAAGTATCATGCGAGCAAATTTACCTGAACCCAGCACCCCAATCCCAATATTTCCTTTCTTTTCATTTGCACGCAATTCTATTCTTCGCTTTTCCACAGTCTTTTTCAAAGAGCCTTGATAATTCAACACAATTCCGAGATATAGTTCCTCGCCCTTTTCAATTACCTCATACGCTTTTTTAGCCTCTTCAACCCTAAACCTATGAGTTATCAGTGGGTGCAAATCTATTTTTCCATGCCCAACCATATTCAAAAACGACTGTATATTTCTCTGCTCAGTCCAGCGCACATAGGCCAGCGGATAGTCATTTCCTCTATCTTCATATTCAGGGTCATATCTCCCAGGACCGTATGAACAAGAAACACTGAATTCCGCCTCGCTACTATACCACTGCTTACGAGATAAATTCAGACCGACTACACCAACCAAGATGACTTTACCCTTCTTTCTAACTGACGATGCAGCGAGATCGATAGGCTCATTTGAATCCGTCGCCGCCGTTACTAATACAGCGTCAACTCCAACATTTTCCGTATGACTTTTTATCTCCCCGCCAGTTGCTACAGTCATTGCAGCACTTGCACCCATTTTCAATGCCAGTTCACACTTTGAACTATCTGGATCCACACCAATGATTTGACAATCTTGTGCATTCAATATCTGAATACATATTTGTCCAATAAGCCCAAGGCCAATTACCAGTACTCTGCCACCCAATCTTGCTTTAGAACTTCTTACCGCATGTAGTGCGATTGACCCTATCACTGCGAATGCAGCTTGTTCGTCAGATACGTTCTCCGGAATTCTGCCGCATAGGTTCTTTGGAACGCGAACCACCTCACCATGAGGCCCATTTGATGCAACCCTATCTCCTGGTTTAATGCTTCTAACATTCTTCCCGCATGCCAAGACATACCCCGAAGAAGAATATCCCAATATAATCGGCTCACTTAATTTTTCCCGAACTGCCCTGACGGTGCTGACTACACCTTCTTTCTTAATCTTTTCTATCACCTTCTTAACTTCTTGAGGCCTCTGGATGGCCTTGCCTATGATATTTCGTTTTGCCAAGTCCCCTACCATTTTCTCAGTGCCGGCACTAATCACCGAGCAAATATTTGCAATTACCAGATCATTATCCCCGCATCCAGGTGTCAGCGTTTCCCTAACTTCCACCCTTCCGTTTATAATGCTCTGTGATATCTGCTTCATTTCCTTCTCCTTCCTTAATCGATATTATTAATCCATTTTTTTATGCGGGATTTCTTTCTTCCAACTCCTTTGGGACGCGCAGCCCTCGGGCTGACACAGGCTTAGGCCCGTCTTCAACACCGTGAAAATGTAACTCCCCTTATATCAAGGGGATATGAAAACCGAACTTCGCGTGTCACTACAAACGAAAAAACCGTGCCATTCGCCATATCTTTATCTCTGCCTTACG
>Ga0180433_10005269_pt1 | contig 17597 bp, 18 predicted proteins | sample SS_ome_8_FD_132980 | JGI IMG/M metagenome (GOLD analysis project Ga0180433, IMG submission 132980) | Hypersaline lake sediment archaeal communities from the Salton Sea, California, USA - SS_1_D_1 metaG | ecosystem: Environmental > Aquatic > Non-marine Saline and Alkaline > Hypersaline >... | reverse complement strand
TCTTATTCACCCATTATTTGAACGACTACATTCCTGGAACGTGGTCTGTTGTCGAAATCCGCCAGTATAACTTGCTGCCACATCCCCAATGTGAGCCGTTTATCGGTAAATGGAATAACCAACGAAGGTCCTAAAATAGAGGCACGTACATGGGAATGACCATTTCCGTCATGCCAGGCAGCATCATGTTTATAGGGAATATTCCTAGGCACGATCCTTTCCCACATGTCCTTGAAATCGCTTAGTACCCCTCTTTCATATTCTATGGTAGTTAATCCTGCTGTTGAACCCGCCACAAATAGAGCGACTATTCCACTGCGAAATCCGCAAGACTCAACTTCTCTGGCTACATTATGGGTTATATCAATAAGATCACAGTCGCCTTTTGTTTGTACCGTTATTTGCGTTCCGGTTACCATTCCGCACCTCCATTATAAACTCAACAAGATTATAACAATAGCTGTCTCGCCGGTCACTGCATTCCTGTATAATGGTATAATTAAATAGCTCTTACTATTAATGAGGATGCTTCATGGAGTTTTTTGATACTATCAGAATGAGACACAGCACACGTCACTTCAAGGATGATGGAATACCGGAATGCGATCTGAGAAAAATGCTCGAAGCAGCTACACTAGCGCCCAGTGCCACTAACGATCAGCCGTGGCATTTTATTGTTATCCAGAACAATGACCTGAAAAACACTATGCGCGATATCGTGATTGCCGTTCTGGAGGCTGAAATAACCTCAACCGAGGATAAAGCGCGAATTAAAAGACTTTCCAATATGCGAATGTTTAGCACCCATTTCGCAAATGCGCCAGCAGCAATTGCAGTGCTTGCTCGGCCCTGGGCTGGATCAGTATACTCAACCTCAGGTGAATCAGTACCGCGCGATCTTGGTATAGAGAGCGCGTCAATGGCATCAAATCAACTGCTTCTTGCCGCCACAGACCTGGGCTATGGTAGCTGTTACTCAAGTGCACCGGCTGAGTTCGCCCGTGTTGAGCTGGAAGCAGTTCTGGATGTCAACCCTCCCTGGTTTCTGCTTGGTATAATCTCTTTGGGTATAACGGCAAAAATACCCCAAACACTCGCTGCGCGAAAGCCATTAGACGAAGTAACCACGTTTATATAAAAAATGAAGATACTTGGTATTGAAACATCCTGCGATGAGACAGCAGCCGCTGTTGTCGAAAACGGAACCACCATTCTGTCCAACGTAGTAGCATCTCAAGAGGAACTCCATCGCCAGTACGGCGGTATTGTACCTGAAATCGCCTCGCGTCAACACATGATATCCATTATTCCCATCGTAGACCAGGCCCTATCCCACAGTAATATCATGCCGGAGGATCTGGATGCAATCGCAGTTACTAATAGACCAGGCCTCGTTGGATCACTCCTGATAGGCGTCAATATGGCAAAAGCACTGGCTCTGGTTTGGCATAAGCCCCTCTTCGCTGTTGATCATATTAGGGCACATATATACGCAAACTGGCTGGAACAGAATGCCCCGCAATTCCCTTGTATTGCTCTGGTGGTTTCGGGCGGACACACGGAGCTAATCCTGATTCAGCGTAATGGCGAATTCAAACGATTGGGGGGAACGCGTGACGATGCTGCCGGCGAGGCTTTCGATAAGGTGGCACGTATCCTCAAATTGGGCTATCCTGGAGGCCCCGCAATTGAATTTGCTGCAGGACAGGGTGTTCCTCTACACCGACTTCCTCGTGCCTGGTTGAAAGGTAGCGATGATTTCAGTTTTAGCGGACTGAAAACCGCGGTTTTACATCTCTCCGAAAAGTTAGGAATTACTTCGACCGAAGGTCTGCATCCCCACATTCCAAACGTGGCCGCCAGTTTTCAAGAATCTGTCGTCGATGTATTGGCCGCCAAAACTATACAGGCCGCTAAGCGCGAAAGGGTAAATCAAATACTATTGGCCGGCGGTGTCGCAGCCAACACCGTTCTGAAAGAGACATTTCTCATCCGGTCACCTGTCGAAGTCATCATACCCAGCCCTCAACTCTGTACCGACAATGCTGCGATGGTATCAGCCTGTGCATTTCATAACAGGTCAAGCCCAATACAGAACAGATGGGATATGGACGTTTATTCAATTTCGAAATATGTATAGCCGATCTATACCAATAACCCTACTTCCGAACACATATACAGTAGCCCGCCTACATTCAAAGAATTGATACAACTGTTTGTAACTACATTTTTAAACAATTAACCGATTTTGTCATTTTATCATATTGTCTTAAAGGAACTGCTAGAGTATTATAAAGTAACGAAAAATTCCGAAAAAACTCGTAGAAACCGTTGACACCTACGGTAGACATGATATAATCTGAACGTCCGATAAACTGGTAGGGTGGTGTGATTGTATACCAGTACGCCAGCGTAGGGGTTGAGAATGAGCAGGATAATTGCAATCGCTAATCAGAAGGGTGGGGTAGGTAAAACAACGACTACCATTTCTCTCGGCGCTGCACTAAGTGAGCTGGAGAAAAGGGTACTGCTGATCGATATGGACTCTCAGGGTACGTTGTCCATTGCACTTGGTATCAACGGCATGAATGGCACTATGTATGACGTCCTGCGTGACATGGATGTGATGCTGGAGGATGTGGTTCTGCCTACGGCCACGAATTGTTATCTTGCTCCAAGTAACATACACCTTGCGGGCGCTGAAGTTGAGCTAATTAACGAACCGGGTAGGGAATTTATTCTCAAGAGTAAATTAGCCGCGGTTGATAGTCAGTACGATTACGTTCTGATTGATTGCCCCCCTTCCCTGGGAATGTTAACGCTTAACTCGTTTACAGCGGCCGAAAGCATTCTTATCCCTGTTCAGGCGCATTATTTGGCTTTTAGAGGTATGCAGATGTTACTCACTACGATAGCTAAGGTTAAAACCAGGTTGAACCCCGAACTCGATATCATGGGAATACTGCCTACCTTTTTTGACAGACGAACCAAGCATTCACAGGAAGTAATGCAGCAGTTAAAAGAATACTATGGCGATAAAGTGATCGATATACCCATACCATCTACTATCAAGTTCGCCGATACAACTACTGCAGGTGAGTCCATCTTGACCTACTCCTCCACATCACCCGCAGCAACCGCGTATCGTAAGTTAGCAAGAGAGGTAATGAATGGTAAGAAGAATTAGTGTAGGTCAACGCCTTGCCGATGACCTCGATAAGAAGGGAATTGATGCTCTCTTTGGTACTACATCAGTACAGCACCCGACACGTGTACCAGCAAAGAAATTCGAGAAAGCTACGTTCTACTTTGATCCCAGTGATCTTGTCCAATTAGAAAAAGCATGGTTGCGCCTTATGGAGCAGGGTATCAGGTGTAACAAATCGGAAATAGTAAGTATATTATTAAAAATGGGGCTGGACGAACACGAAAATGACCCCACAAACAGTACTTTGAGACAGCACCTCACCGGAAAACGGCGTAGAAGCTAATCATACTACTAAAATTAATTTCGGTGTATTCGTATTCAAGACCTCAGGTCTGTTGTTAATGGATTATAACATAGCTATGTTCCAACGCCTGCTCATGTAGATGTAATTTTTTCTGGCTGCTTTCATGTGTTGTTCTCAATCTCATTATACGGATCCTTTTATATATAGGACATTGGCTGGTGCATTGGCGCTTAAGGCAGAAATTTTTTACCAGATGAAGTAAGCCCTGCTGGCGCCTGGCTGTAATTTTTGTTTCCCTTAAATTCGGAATTAATATATCCTGAACCTCCTTTGTCAATCCATAATCATGGGTATTTCTGCATTTGCGGTAAAGCGATAACGCCTGCTGTTTCAGGTCTCCATCATGAAAGTACCGAGCCCAGGCATATATAAACGGTAGAATAATGTTGATGATAATTTCCCTTGACCTATTACGCCCTATCAGCACATTACCCGCGTTATAGCTCGGACCGGCAGCCCGGATGATAAAGCGATTTTCCAGCAATCTGGTGTTTAGACCGGACTCACGTACTCTGGATACTACATAATTGACCAGACCACCATATTGTGCAGTTCGAGCTAACAGGTGTGCCATTCCCGCAATACGCCTCACCGGATGGTTTTCCGGCCTTACTCTAAACAATCTCCAGTCGGTACTACTCATCCTTCTATCCGATCGTATGCTATCAATTTCTTCTGTGTTATAAGAGTGTATTCCCATATCCAATCCAGCAGCAAATAACAAAATTCTTTCTATAGAGCGAATGTTATCGGATATTTGCCTATCCTGTTGGAGCTTTTCAACACATTCTAAAGGTACCTTGGAAGCCAGAGTACGAAATTGCATTTTATTTTTAGCATACCCGAGCGCCGTCATAATTCCATCGTAGAGGCACTGAGCCTCGCCCCCTCCTGCAATGCATTGAGAGAAATGATCCGCCTTTTGATGAAACCTTTGCTCCCCCATTACATCCAGCATTTCCCCTATCTGGTCATTATTGAGGTATTTATGCACCTTATAGCAAATTTCTATTCCTATATGTGGTTTTGTTATTTGTTGTTTTATTTGTTCTAATGATCCGAGAAGAAGAGGCTTTATATTTATTGTCGGCACCGCTCTGCCATCCTGCAATGCGATACTCCCTCCACCATTCCAGACAACGTGAAGAATAATGCTATTATATCGAGGATTTTTTTGGTGCCCGTGGGCCTTCCAATCGGAGCTATTTACATGTAGTTCAATATCTCCTCTTATCATTGTACCATCAATGCGCAGCACCGCATCTGTGAAATCCGGGCCTTCGTCATTGTTCTTCTTGCCTTGATATACCAACTCGATGGATCTGCCGTACTCTCCTGTCATCAGTTGTACGCCGAGCATTCGTTTTCCCCAGACTTCAGCCAAAAACCGCTCAGTGATTGGAGTATCCATATAATCACTACTGCCTTTTCGTTCTATAGTTAAAACCCGTACGCTCGGCGATCATGGTAAGCAGGGTACAGGAGGTACCGCGAGGTCTGTACATGCCTACTTCCCATTCGCTGATCGTCTGTTGCCTTGTTCCCAAGCGATCAGCCAGTTCCTGTTGCGTTAATCCAAGATAAGTCCGCAAAGACTTTATACTTTTTTCATCCCACTGGACTTTTCTCTTTTTCTCTACCATTGCTGCTTTAAAATACACTATACCGTGTAATATGTCAACACCAAAGAACTACCCATACTGGATGTAATTTTTTCAGTCCTCATTCATCTTAGACGGGACTAAACCGGGCATTATTGTCCGCTGCCCTAAATTTGGTAAAAAATACATCGGACTCAGGACTGTCCTAACAAAAGTAGTCCGATAAGTCAGCCATACTTTTCTCCTATATTGTTGCCTCAAACATGACTATTATCTATTTTAGGTACGGACTGTTGACAGTCCTATGATTTTTATGATAAAATTCGGCAAATGGACTTCATAGTATAGTCCGCCTTAATTTAGTCCATAGGAATGATAATGGCAGTACGAAATTTTGATATCGACGGCCGGGAGATTATCCCCCCTTACGGTCCGACAAAAGGAACTATCCAGGCATTGCAGATGCTGCGCCGGACTACTCCCTCCAGAATAGACAGCGATTATTTGCGAGTTAACAAGGTTGCTCCGGGTAATGAATATAAAGTGGTCGGGGCATTGAAATTCCTCGGGCTTATAGATGACGAGGGTAGACCTACAGAAAGCAGTCGCTTATTAAAGACAAAGGGTGCTACATACACTCTTGCGTTACAAGATATCGTACGTACTGCCTACGCCGGTGTGTTTAGAACTCTGAGACACGACGAGCTCACGAGAGATGGCATATACAACTACTTCGTTACCGACGGCGGTTTAGGGTCTGAGATGGCAACGAAAGCCACCCGTTTCCTTCTTAAACTATGCCGCATAGCCGAAATAGAAATTGCTCCTGATCAGAGCCCCGCGCCATCTTCGAGAAGAAGGAAGTCAAGGATTCAGCACATTAATCGTCGTTCCCATGGCGAATCAAGTACTTCCCAGCAATACGCCCCTGTAGAAAGTCCAGGAATGCCTTTCGTATTTGCGTTGACGCCGGAAATGGCGAACATGGATATAGACCAGCTAACCGAGCTCTTTCGTAAAATGCGCATCGCCTTTGAACAGTCACAAAATAAGTAAACCTCTCTGGCTTTGTACGATCATGGTATCTCACTTTTTCCATTGCTATAGTTGTGTGATATATGCTAGAATGACTCGACCGCGAGTGTGATATGTCAGACCTTAGATATTGGTTAGGCTTCAATCAGATACCTGGTATCGGTCGAGTTAAGTTTTCCCTTCTGGAATCCTACTTCGGCAATCTAGAAAACGCCTGGCATTCGGATTCATCAGACTTGCGCTCTGCTGGACTGGACAATAAATCAGTTGAGATAGTTACCGAACTTCGTCCAAAAATTGACTTGGACGAACAGCTAGATACGTTGGAACGTTTCAATGTACAAGCGCTGGCCTGGAGTGATACGCGTTTCCCATCAAAGTTAAAGGAAATCCCCGACGTACCACCCATTATTTACGTTAAAGGGACAATTACTCCTGAAGATGAATGGGCTATCGCCGTCATCGGAACGCGACGATCCACATCCTACGGTCGAGAGGTTGCACAGCATTTCACCAGAGAACTTGTGCTCAACAGAATTACTATAGTCTCTGGACTGGCAAGAGGGATAGACTCTATAGCCCACAACACTGCTATCGAAGCCAAGGGGCGTACTATAGCAATCCTTGCTCATGGGCTTGATTCTGTATACCCACCAGAAAATACGAGATTAGCTCAGGCTATCACGGAACAAGGCGCTCTTATAAGTGAATACCCCATCGGTTCCAGAGCACGACGAGAAAATTTTCCCCGTCGTAACCGAATTATGAGTGGGCTCAGCCTCGGTATTCTCGTAGTAGAATCAGGAGATAAAGGTGGACCACTCATCACGGCCAACTGGGCCTTGGAACAGAACAGAGAAGTATTTGCCGTTCCCGGAAGTATTTTTTCTCCGGTAAGTCAGGGTACACACCGCTTAATACAGGATGGTGCGAAACTTGTACAGAACGTAAACGATATCATGGAAGAGCTTAACCTTAATATGATCCCAAGACAAATGGAGATGAAGGAACTGATCCCGGTAGATGAAACCGAATCACTGCTGCTTACTCAACTCTCGCATGATCCTGTACATATCGATGATGTCTGTCAACGAGTGAATTTGCCAATTACTATCGTCTCGAGCACGTTGGCAATGATGGAACTGAAGGGCATGGTGAGTCGAATAGGCGGTATGAACTATACCTTACCACGTCCCTGATACTTACTCCCACGACCTCATCCTAGCAACACGATCACAACGTGTACATTTTATGTATTCGATGTCTCGTGGATTAACTTTCATGGCATCTATATCTATGGGTTGCTCACAATAATGACAATAGATACTGCTTGATCCAACCTCACGTGTTTGTGATGTAATAACCGTTGCCTTACTGAAATCCAGTACGAGTTCGCTCTCACATTTGGGACATACGATCTGCCAGAGTCTCCATGGAGGCGGATTGGGAATTTGAACGGGAAATATAACGCCGCAGCGAGAGCATCGTATTTGCCAGATATTGGTGCCACGTTTTGCTAGCTGGGCTACGGAATAGATGCCCAATGCGGCCATTCCGGCCAATGATACGGTCCTGAGAAATCTTGCCCAATCTCCCACATCCCCTGTCCTCTCTTCATAGTCTTTTTTAATACGATCCAAGTGCTCTCTAGACTCGGTGTTGAGTGGAATATGCCGTTGTCGTGACATTTTACCATCCCCTCCACATTAGATATATCTTTGATGTATCAATAATATATCTAATTCAAACAATATGGTCAAGCGATATAATTACTTATTTCTGATGTATTCACCAGCACCAATTTAATTCCGCAGCATAGTATCCGAGCCTAGATAACCGTTAGTACTAAATAATCACCTACCCAGAACTTAATGACTAGTTCATTTAGTCCATATGTGTGATTGTAGATTTTGTCAAGTGTGATATATACTGAACATGTGACTTGAGTTATTTATAAGTAATGTGGACTAGTTGAAAAGTTAATTACTTACTTATCCAAAGTATAGGTCAAACGCTCGAAACCGAGGAATAGTATTTCGATGAGATTAAAATTAAGAGGCCTTATTAAACCCCTGCACCGCAAAAGAAGGGGTATAACAGGGCTGGAGACCTCAATAATACTTATCGCCTTTGTTGTCGTTGCGTCCGTTTTTGCCTATACAATTCTATCTGCAGGTATCTTTACTTCCCAAAAAAGTCAGGAAACGTTAAACAGTGGAATGAAGCAAGCCAGGTCTACACTTAGGTTGGCAGGAATACCAATAGCGTATGGTAATTCATCGGGAGTCGTTACCGCAATGCGTTTGACCGTCTCAAGTGCCCTCAACAGTTTTCCCATAGATCTTACCCCTCCTACTGACATTATCGAAGGTAACGGAACAGGTAATGGAATAGCTGATTCGGGAAGCCAGAATGTCACTGTCGTTACCTATATCGGAGAAACAACTGTAGTACATGATCTGGACTATGATACAATACGTGTAGGTTCAAACGACGGTGATTATATGCTGGAAATCGGAGAAAAAATGGAGCTCTTGATCGACCTAACAGGCGTTGGTGAGACTATAGACGCGTATTCTACAGTGGAGATTGAAATAAAACCTCCCAAGGGCAGTGTACTCACAATAGAAAAGGTTATGCCATCAAATATTGACTCAGTCATGGTCCTATGGTGACCTCTCTATACCTATGCCTTTTATCCTTTAGGTTTGGAAACAGTGGGTATTCTTTTCATCCTGCCTATGATGCTTTGGATCGTCCTCTGATTTATGGCAATTCTTTCCACAGTCAACTTCACACACACGTATAATGGACACACTAATTCGGATTGTGATAAACTACTTGCTGTATAGCTACAAAATAAAGCTAAACAATCTATAAGCAGGCAATGATCAACAATGACAAAGAAATTAGTAATTGTAGAATCACCGGCCAAAGCAAGAACACTCAGTCAATTCTTAGGCAAAGATTACAATGTTACTGCTTCTGTGGGTCATATACGTGACCTGCCGGAAAAAGAGCTTGGTGTAGATATCAGTAATAACTTCACTCCTAAATATGTTATTGCCAAGAGTAAGCAGAAAATTGTGAAGGAAATTAGGGATAAGGCATCAAAAGCATCTGCGATTTATCTAGCTACAGATCCTGACCGTGAGGGTGAGGCAATATCGTGGCACATTATTGAAGCAGCGAAGCTGTCGAATTACCCTCTAAAGCGCGTTGTATTTCACGAAATTACGCAGGATGCCATAAACAGCGCATTTCGCCATCCCCGCAACATTGATTTAAGATTAGTAGATGCTCAGCAAGCCAGACGAATACTAGATAGACTCGTCGGCTACAAGATAAGTCCAATTCTGTGGAAACGAGTGAGACCCGGACTTTCCGCCGGCAGAGTGCAGTCCGCGGCTTTGAAACTCATCGTTGACCGTGAAACCGAGATAGCCGCATTTGTTCCCAGCGAATATTGGTCAATTGAAGCCCAGCTTGCCAAAGAATGCGAGACAGCTTCTCAGTTCGAGGCACAATTAGTCGGCAACAATGAGGCCAAGATCGCTATTAAAAACGAACAACAGGCCCAAGATTTGGTAGCTATTCTCAGGAACGCGAGTTACTCCGTAGCGGCAATAAAGCAGAAAAAATCCACCCGGAAACCAGCACCACCATTCATTACAAGTACGTTACAGCAAGAATCTTGGCGAAAGCTGAAATTCAATGGAAAACGGACTATGGTCATTGCCCAGCAGTTGTACGAGGGTCTACCGCTTGGTGAAAAAGGACCTGTGGGGCTTATCACCTATATGCGTACAGACTCCACCCATGTCACACCTTCAGCGATAACTGATACACGCTCATATATAGAAGAAAAGTATGGCTCCGATTTTGTTCCCACCACCCCTCATCGCTATGCAAAAAAAGTAAAGGGGGCCCAAGAGGCCCACGAGGCCATAAGGCCAACGTCTGTACTACGAGAGCCATCACAACTCAAGCAATTTCTTACAACTGAGCAATTAAGGCTCTATACACTCATATGGCAACGGATGGTTGCCAGTCAAATGGCAGCGGCCCAGATTCAGACAACTACCGTCGATATCGAAGCTAAATCGAATGCCGATAAACAGAAATATCTCTTTCGGACATCCACGTCCGAGGTTCATTTCCCCGGCTTCCTTACTCTGTATCAGGAAAGTAGAGACGATGAGGAAGAGGAGAAGAAGAAAACGCTTCCTCCTTTAGCCAAAGGTGATCTTCTAGTACTTCTGGGGCTATCTCCAGAGCAGCATTTTACACAACCACCTCCCCGCTATACCGAGGCCACACTTATTAAGGCTTTGGAGGAGCTTGGTATTGGCCGCCCCAGTACCTACGCACCTATCTTGTCCATAATTCAAGAACGTGGTTACGTAGAGCGCAGCAACGGCCGTTTAGCTCCTTCTGAATTGGGAAAAATCGTCTCAGATCTCTTATCGGAACACTTTGCCGGTATAGTCAATGTAGGATTTACGGCTCAAATGGAGGAGAAACTCGACCAGGTGGCAGGAGGCCATCTGGAATGGGTTCCAATGCTGCGAGATTTTTACGGTACTTTCGAAGAAACGGTGTCTAAAGCCACAACAGCTATCCCCAAGATAAGCGAACCGACCGACGAAATTTGCGAACTCTGTGGCAGCCCCATGGTTATTAAATGGGGGAAATGGGGCAAATTTCTCTCTTGTACAGAATTCCCAAAATGCAAAAATTCTCGGTCTCTAAAAGATACCGGTGCCAATGGGAGCCAAACCGCCGATAAACAGGAGTCAGAGATCACAGATCAGATTTGCGAACTATGCGGAAGACCAATGGAGGTAAAGCAGGGACGCTGGGGCAAGTTTGTGGCCTGCACTGGATACAACGATCCGGACAAGAAGAAGCGCTGTAAAAATACAAAATCCATTCTGCCGGGAATGGGTATTCGCTGCCCTAACCCCGATTGCGACGGCGAGATCGTGGAGAAAAGGAGCAAGAAGGGACGTATCTTCTATGGCTGTTCAAGATATCCGAAATGTAAATTCGCTTCCTGGAACAAGCCGCTGGCTGAGGCATGTCCCAAATGTCAGGGGCTGCTGACCTTATCCAAGAATAACAAAGCAAAATGTTCTAACTGCGGCTATGAGGGTAAGGCCAATAAAGAGGCATAGCATTGGAAGATTTCTTAAAGAAATATGTGGATCACCTTACATTCGAACGCAGTATTTCACCATTAACATTACGAAACTATACGAACGACGTCAACGGATTTATCTTTTTTCTGAAGGATTCCAACATACCCTCTCTGGACAATATCGATCGTTCAACTATGCGGCGCTATCTCGGTAGTTTACACGCCCAAGGAATTAGCCGGGGTAGTATTAGCCGTAAATTGAGTGCCTTGAGATCCTTCTACCGATACCTTGAACGCGAGAAACTAGTAAACGTTAATCCGCTGTTAACGCTGTCAACCCCTAAGCTGGAGAAGCGGCTGCCCACCTATCTCGACGTCAATAATATGCGCCAACTTATCGAAGCGCCGGACTGCTCAACTCCCCAGGAAGTAAGAGACAGAGCCATTCTCGAACTGCTCTATGCAGCGGGATTGCGTGTGAGCGAAATTGTTAATCTAGACGTCGATGATATCGATCTGCCTTCTCATCAGATACGGATTTGGGGTAAAGGATCGAAGGAACGCATGGGATTAATGGGCAAGCCCGCGATAAAGGCTCTCAAACTGTACCTGAACAATAGCCGTATAAAGTTGCAGGGAAAGAAGGAGACAGACGCCCTTTTTCTAAACCGTGCCGGAGGAAGAATATCAGAGCGCTCGATACAACGTCTGCTTCAGAAATACGCCCGGAAGGCTGGTATCGATATCAGGATACACCCTCATATTATGCGTCATACATTTGCTACACACATGCTTGACGGTGGTGCCGATTTAAGAGTTGTTCAGGACCTGCTTGGGCATGCGAAGCTGTCGAGCACCCAGGTTTACACCCATGTCACGCAGAATCAAATACGTCGCACGTACCTCGCAGCACATCCCAGAAGTAACCAGGAAAAGGGGGAGAAATGAAGATTCTCGTACTTCATGGCCCAAATTTAAACATGCTCGGTATTCGTGACACCGAAACCTACGGCAGTAAGACGCTTATAGAAATCGATTCTCTCCTGTATAAAAGAGCGGAACGACTCAAGGTTACATTAGAGACATATCAGTCTAACTACGAAGGGGCTCTAATTGATTTCATACAGGAGAACGCTAAGGATGCTTCAGGTATCATCATTAATCCAGGAGCGCTGACGCACTATGGACTTTCCCTAAGAGATGCCCTGGCCGATACATCACTTCCTATAGTCGAGGTACATATATCGAACATCTACGCTCGTGAACAGTTCAGAAGGAAGTCTGTTATTTCACCAATCGCAAAGGGGATAATCGCTGGATGCGGTTGGAGAGGCTACATCGCGGCGCTGGACTTGCTTACAGCGCTGGAGGCGTATGGCATAGATGAATAACCGTGTAGACAGGTTGCGTCCACTCCTTTTTGAAAACAACATCGACGCCATATTCATCACTCAGCAAGAAAATCGAAGATATCTCTCAGGATTCACCGGATCTGCCGGCTCTCTTTTCATTTCACAGGAAAAATCTATTTTGGCCACCGACTTTCGCTACGTTGAACAGGCTAAAACCGAAGCCCCGGGATTCGAAGTAGTCCAAATATCCAACGGGATTTCAAAATGGTTCCCCGACCTAATCGCTGAATTAGCTGTACAAAGAATCGGCTTCGAGGAGACAGCTGTATCATATGCTACCTATATAGAGCTTACTTCTTCACTAAGAGAAAGAAAAGAAAACATCAGCCTCATCCCCTGCAAACGCGTTGTAGAATCTTTGCGCGCCATAAAGGATGAAGAAGAACTGAACTATATCGAAAAAGCAGCCACCATCGCCGATGCAGCCCTGGAAGAGATACTACCCAGCGTAGAGCCGGGAATTTCGGAACAAGAGCTTGCCTGGAGATTAGAAACAAGAATGCGCCAGAATGGCAGCGAGGTTATGCCTTTCCAAATTATCGTAGCATCGGGAACAAACGCAGCACTTCCTCATGCCAAGCCTTCGATGAAAAAAATCATCGAAGGTGAACCTATAGTAATCGATTTTGGAGCGAGGGTGAATGGTTATTCCAGTGATACAACACGAACAATTTGCCTTGGAAAAGGTGATACCACCTTTAACCGAATTTATGATATAGTTCTGGGAGCACAACTCACTGCCATTGAAACAGCGCAAGCGGGCATGACAGGCGAGCAGATAGATACACTTGCCCGTACAGTCATCGAGCAGGCAGGGCACGGGAATAACTTCGGGCACGGATTGGGACATGGCGTTGGGTTGGCTGCCCATGAGGAACCCAGAATCGGTCCTGGATCGAAGGATATTATTATCGATGGCATGGTATTTACCATTGAGCCGGGTATTTACATAGCCGGGTGGGGAGGAATTCGAATAGAGGATACAATCGCGTTACGAGAGAATTCGTTCAACATACTCACAAAGACAAGAAAGACATGGAGGTAATGCAATGATCGACGCAGGGGAAATCAGAAAAGGAGTTGTCATTGAACTAGATGGAGCTCTTTACAGTGTTGTAGATTTTCAACATATAAAAATAGCACGTGGAAGTGCTCAGATTCGGTTGAGATTAAAAGATATACGTGCGGGACACAGCATTGAACGTACGTTTCAGGCTACAGAACGGTTTAATCAGGTAAGGTTGGAACAACGACCTGCGCAGTATTTGTATAACGACGGTGATCTCTACTACTTCATGGATACGGAAACGTTTGAACAAACGCCATTATCCAGTGAGCAGCTTAGTGATGCGCTTAACTACCTTAAGGAAGAGATGACCGTACAGCTTTCCAAACACGGGGATGATGCGATCGGGATTGAATTACCCATAACCGTAGAGCTCGAAGTCACAGAGACAGGGCCCAGCTTTAAAGGAGATACTTCGTCCGGTGGAACAAAGCCTGCCGTACTGGAAACTGGTATAACGGTGCAAGTACCATTCTTTGTGAACATCGGCGACAGAGTCAAAGTGGATACTCGGAACGGTAACTACATCGAACGAGCGTAATATGCGGGAGGCGCCAGTTTGCTCAAAGCAGACCTCCATGTACATACCCGTTTTTCAAAAGATTCTACTTCCTCTATAGAAAGGATCATACAGCACTGTCTTGGAATAGGAATAGACTGTCTGGCGATAACCGATCATGATACTATTGAGGGTGCGCTAGAGATGAAACACCGAGCCCCCTTTACCATCATTGTCAGTGAAGAAATATTAACAACGCAGGGCGAAATAATTGGCTATTTCCTTAACGAAATTGTCCCCCCCAGCCTTTCCCCGGAAGAAACTGTTAAACATATTAAGGATCAGGGAGGCCTTGTCTGCATTCCCCACCCCGTTGATCGCTTCCGCCCCCATTCCCGCCTCAAGCCAAGCGCGCTGCAACGCATACTGCCTGATATTGATATAATCGAGGTCTACAATTCGCGGACATACATGAGTAAAGATACTGACCGCTCGCTTCAGTTAGCCAATAAAAACGGTTTGATCCGTTCTGCCGGCAGTGATGCACACATCGTAGAAGAAATAGGCCGAACATATATAGAACTTCCTGAATTCGAAAATGCTGAGCAGTTTCTCGACTCTCTCAGGCAAGGGAAAATACACGGACAGAAGACCAGTACACTAATTCATTTCTATAATATTACTAACAGAATACGCAAACTTGCCGACAGGATAATAAGCAGTGTATAAAATCGGCTGGTTTTCTACGGGACGTGGTACCGGCTCGCGCTCGCTTCTTAAAACCATAGCGAACAGTATTAAAAGCGGCGATATTAAAGCGCAAATAAGCTTTGTATTTTGTAACCGCGAACGCGGTCAGACAGAGGAAACCGATACATTTCTCGATCAAGTCGAATCCTATGGCATTCCCCTCGTATGCCTCTCATCAAAGAAATTCAGGTCTCAGTTAAACACCGATCAGCAGCAGTACCGGCGTATCGACTATGACAGGCGTGTTATGGAACTCATAGAGAGCTTCAAGACAGATATTTGCGTCCTCGCAGGCTATATGCTCATTGTCGGACCTGAGATGTGTCAACGATATGACATACTTAATCTTCACCCTGCGCTTCCGGATGGCCCAAAAGGAACCTGGCGCGATGTTATCTGGGAATTAATAAGAAGAAAGGCTATAAAAACCGGCGTTATGATGCACCTGGCAATTCCAGAGGTGGACGAAGGACCACCCGTTACATACTGTGAATTCTCAATCAGGGGCGAACCCTTCGACAAATATTGGAAAGAAATGGAAGGTCTTTCGATCGAGGACGTGAAAGCTCAACAAGGCGAAAATAATGCCCTGTTCAAACTCATCAGAGAAGAAGGCGTAAAACGAGAGCAGCCACTCATCGCCGCCACAATGAAAGCCTTCAGCGAGGGTAGAGTTCGTATTGAAAACGGCAAAGTAAAAGATGAAAAAGGAAACACGGTCGAAGGCTATTCTCTAACTAAAGATATAGAAGCACAGCTAAAAAAGGTTCCCTAGTTTAGATTCATGCTATTGTTTGGCAGGACCTGTTAGTATTTCATCAATTACGCCATATTCCTTGGCCGCTTCGGCGCCCATATAGTAGTCCCGATCGGTATCATGGATTATTTTGTCTAAAGTCTGGCCAGTATGCTTCACCAGGATATTGCGCAATACATCCTGCAATCTCAGAATTTCTTTTGCGGCAATTTCGATATCTGAAGCCTGTCCGTGTGCTCCACCCATAGGTTGATGCATATGAATAGTCGCATTAGGTAACGCATAGCGTTTGCCCTTGGCACCTGCTGCAAGCAAGACAGTACCCATACTGGCTGCCAATCCCACACAGATAGTCGAGACATCACAGCGGATCAGTTGTATGGTATCGTAAATGGCAAGACCGGAATTAATTACACCACCGGGGCTGTGAATGTACAGGCTAATATCTTTATCGGGATCTTCTCGTTCCAGGTATAGAAGCTGTGCAATGATTACGTTTGCCACTTGGTCATTAATGGGATATCCCAGAAATACGATTCTTTCCTTAAGCAGCAACGAATATATATCAAATGTTCGTTCACCGCGAGCGCTGCTCTCGATTACAAAAGGGATAACGTTATTCGGTTGTATCTGCATTTTCTTCCCCCTCATTATTTTCTCTCTGTTCCCCTACATGGACACATTCCTCATGATCATGCTCTTTGGGAGTGATCTGTCCATCCGTAGCTATTTCAATAAGACGTTCAACCGCCTTCTTCGTGAAAAGATTCCTCGCCAATGATTCACGTGCGTGCGGTGATTTAAAGAAATTCATCGCCCCCTCATCAGGATTGTGCTGCATCATATACTCAATCTCAGCATTCACATTTTCCGGGGTAACCTCGATTCCTTCAGCTTCGGCGAATTTCTGAAGCACAAACGAACGTATAATAATTCGCTCGGCTACTGGTCTCATATCGTTTCGCAATTCTTCTTCAGTTTTATTTATGCTTTCGAGGTAATTTTGAAGGGCATCCTCGCTCCCGAAATATCCTTTTCGTTCATCAATGAGGTGCTCTATCTGTCGTTCCACCAACACATCAGGATACTCGATTGAAGATAATTCGACTAAAGCGGTAAGCGCCTTCTCCTCCATTTCATTGAACGCGTCCGCTTCCTTTCTCGTCTTTACGTCGTTCCTGATTCTTTCTTTCAGCATATCGAGGTCTTCGATACCCTGACCCAGGCTTCTGGCAAATTCGTCATCGAGACCCGGCAGTTTCTTTTCTTTTATCTCACCGGCTTTTACTTTAAAATTGCATTCCTTACCACCGACTTCAGGCTGCTCTTCGGACAGGACTAATGTAAACTCGCGTTCTTGGTCTCTCTCTATTCCCTCTAATTGCTCGGCAAATCCAGGTAAATTAGAGGGAAATCCTTTCTGTAGAAGATACTGCGTTTCCTTTTGATCCACCACCGTCTCATCACCAACAGTTCCCACTATATTGACTGTCAGCAAATCACCAAACTGAGCCTCGCGCTCGACTGGCTGCCATGGTGCTTCCTGATAGCGTATGTTTTCCAATACCTTTTCAACTTCCTCCTCGGTTATCTCTACAAGAATGGGGTCTACCTTGATAGAAGAATAATCACCGACAGTCACCGTAGGGCGCACCGGTACAGTCGCTTTGAATGCCAGAGGATCCGTTTGTATAAGCTCGACCTCCGGCTGACCTACAGCGTCTACCTGATTTTCCGTAATCGCTTTTTCGTACATCTCAGGTATAAGATGTTCGGCAGCGTCCTCTACGAACATTTCTTTGCCCAGATATTGCTCCAGTATTGA
>Ga0180433_10005267_pt1 | contig 17599 bp, 16 predicted proteins | sample SS_ome_8_FD_132980 | JGI IMG/M metagenome (GOLD analysis project Ga0180433, IMG submission 132980) | Hypersaline lake sediment archaeal communities from the Salton Sea, California, USA - SS_1_D_1 metaG | ecosystem: Environmental > Aquatic > Non-marine Saline and Alkaline > Hypersaline >... | reverse complement strand
GCGGGAAACTGGTCAATGATGTCAGAGATCCTGTGCGCCGGGGTGGCCCCGGCGAACTGGCCCGCCATGCGGTTGGCCCTGGCGGCGATAGCGGCTGCCTCGTGCGCCTCCAGTCCCGCATAGACGAAAGCGGAGACGAGGCCGGTAATGGTGTCTCCGGTGCCCCCAATGGCCTCCAGGGCCGGCACATCGGGCTCGTCGATGGTGTCGACGATCTCCCCGCTGCGTACCACGTAGTCGACCGCCCCCTTCACCAGCAGCAATGTCGCCGCGCTGTTGTTGGCGTAGGCCGTCTCGACCAGCCTTGGAGTCCGGGTGATGTCGGTATCGAACAGATGCCGCGCGATGTAGGCGGGGTGGGTGGCATCGGGGTCGGCGAGGAAGGCCATCTCGGTGGCGTCGGGGGTGAAGATGTCGAAGGACGGCGCCAGGCCTGCCGCCTTGGCGGAGTACATGGAAGCCGCGTCGGCCACCATGACCGGCCTTCTGCCGCACCGGTCCACCGCCTCGCAGAGCTTTCTCGTCAGCTCCATGTCGGGAAGCCAGTAGTGCAGCGCCAGCACCTCGGGCGCCAGGGCATTCACGTTCTGGATGAGGTGTTCGTAGATGGCGCGGCTGCCCTGGCCCTGGCCGATGTCACCGGCGACGACGGCCTGAGGCGGGTCGAGCTTGAGGTACTCGGCTACCGCAACCGCCGCGCTCATCATGGCGCCGCTGCCCTGCATGCACGGCAGGCGACGGCCCTGGATGACCAGGTTGCCGTCTTCAGTGCGGACCTCTCCCACCATCAACGGCAGGTTCCCGTCGGGAAAGGTGCCCGCGATGAGCATCATGAGCCATCACCTCCGTCCCACAGGACCAGGCACTCCTGCAGGGCGCGATGCAGCATCAAGGCGCACAGGGTGAAGCCTATGTCTTTGGGGTCGGGTGCCTCGGCAAGCCTCCTGTCGACCAGCTCGGCATGGAGGTAGGGTATGTCGGGACACCCGCCGCCGGACGTGTTCACGATGACGCCGGTCTCCTTGTTGAAGGTGACCTTCATGTTGCCCGCTGTTACCATGAACCAGTCACCGAAGTCGGTGACCTTGACGACATCCAGCGGCTGCGACGCACCGGCCGCCAGCGGGAGGATCTCGACGTAGGCGACATCCTTCTCGCGGAAGAGACGCTCGATGCCGAATTGCTCTACAAGGTTCATCTCGATGGCCAGGTCGCAGCCTTTGCGCAGCGCCGGGGGTGGAGCGACGAGCCTGACCCCATAGTCCGCCCCCTTGAGCACCTGCTCGGCCTTCATGGCCTCGTGAACATCAGCGAATACAACCAGGCCGCTGCCTTTGAAGGCGGGTTGTTTCCTCTGCCGCAAAAGACCCATTGTTCCCCCTCTCTGTATTACACCTTGTGCCTTGTGAGGAAGCCAGGCAGTATCGACTTCTCTCCAACGAGAAGGCCGAGGCCGATGCACACCGCCAGTCCGATAACAACGGCCCACATCCCCAGCGTCGTCGGCCCGGCGCCGCTTGCCGCCAGCCCGAAGTTGTGCGCTACCGCAGCGCCGGCGAGAAGCCCGAGCACGGTCACCGCAGCGTCGGTATCGCCCTCGCCGCTGAGCACCAACTGACGCAGCGGACAGCCGCCGAGCTGTGTCGCTCCGATCCCGACGAGGGTCATGCCGAGGAAGTTCCACAGGTGATTGGCATGGGCGGCAGGCTGGCCGGCAAAGCCCAGCCGGAAGTACTCATTACCCATACCGAAAGTGAGAATCAGGTTCACCACCAGCGCCCCGACGAAAAGCCCGACTATGGCCCTGAAGAGGTATGTGTCCTTGACCAGGAATAGGTCGCGCCAGCCGCCAACGAAGCACATTCTCGTTCGCTGGGCGAGTATCCCTACCAGCAGCCCCACAGCCAGAGAGACGACCAGTGGGGCGTACATCGAGCCCGGCCCTGAGGTGCTGGCCGTGATGAAGCTGGGCGTAACGATGGCCAGAAGGAGAAGGCCCAGCATTATCGCCGGCATTACCCAGCCGGCCGCCGCTGGCAGCCGCGAGGAGCGACCCAGGGTGAAGCCTCTCTTGAGAAGAAGAACGCCGACGAAGGCGCCGAAAGCCGTGCCGGCGAGCCCGAGGATGGCGTTGAGGTCGCCGCCGGCGAGCCTGAGCAGCGCTCGGACGGGGCACCCCATGAACATGAGTATCCCGACCATGACGAAGGCGCCCAGCAGAAAGCGGATTATGGGTGCGGAGCCACCCCTTGCGCGGAACTCGCGGAAGGCGTAGGCAGCACCGAAGCTGCCCAGAACGAAGCCCAGTATCTCAGGTCGCAGATACTGTACCGGTGCGGCGCTGTGCAGGTTCAGCCCTCCCGAGATGTCTCTCAAGAAGCAGCCGACACATATTCCCATGTTGGGTGGGTTTCCCCACGTTACCAGCAATGCCGCCAGGACACCGATCAGCAAGGCGGAGGCGAGGATCAATGTTTCCGGCGTAAACAGGCGTGAAACACGCGACAAAACGCCCTCCTTTCGCTCGTGTTGTCACCATGTCAAAGAGCCACGCCCTTCGCGGCTCCACGCCTCATGTCCGTCGGTTGAGCATCGATCTCACCCCCTCTCCGCCTGGGATTGCCCGTTCGAGGCCATTATAAGACAGATTTATGGAGAACGTCAAGCTTTGCTAATAGGTGTGCTCTTGGCGTGCGGCCAGGGCACCGGGTGCCTGCTCGTTTGACAGCCTTTTGGGGGTATGCTAGATTGCCAGCAGAGATGGACAGGGGCTTTCGCGGCGTTCCCAGTGTTGACAGACTGCTCTCCGACGGGCGCATTCAGCAACTGGAGAAGGTCTATGCGCGACCTTTCCTGCTGCGGGCAATACGTCAGCGCCTGGAGGAAGTGCGTCTTGCGATAGCCGGGGGTGAGGCGGCTGCATCGTTTGACGAGATTGCCGAGTCGGTATGCGCCCTGGTGGAGTCGATGGCACAGCCAAGCCTGCACCCGGTCATCAACGCTACCGGTGTCGTCCTCCATACCAACCTGGGCAGAGCGCCACTGAGCCGGGAGGCGACCGCGTCCATGGAGGAGTGCGCCAGGGGATACGTGAATCTCGAGATCGACGCGGATACCGGCAAGCGAGGGTCCCGTCTGGTTCACGTCGAGTCGCTTCTGTGTCAACTGACCGGGGCCGAGGCCGCTCTGGTGGTGAACAACAATGCATCGGCGGTCCTCCTGGCGCTGAGCGGGTTGGCCAGGCGCAAAGAGGTCATCGTGTCCCGGGGGCAGGCGGTGGAGATAGGCGGCGGGTTTCGCATTCCCGATGTGATGCGGCAGAGCGGGGCGAAACTGGTGGAGGTGGGCACCACCAACTGTACCTATGTCTCGGACTACGAAGCGGCCATCACCGCCCGCACCGCGGCGCTGCTGCGTGTTCACTCAAGCAACTTCGTGGTCCTGGGCTATGCCGAGTCGGTCACCCTCGAGGGACTGATTGAGCTTGGGAAGCGATGCGGCCTGCCGGTGTTGGACGACCTTGGCAGCGGCTGTCTGCTGGACACCACCGAGTTCGGGCTGGGCCCCGAGCCTATGCTGCAGGAGAGCGTCGCGGCGGGAGTGGGGCTGGCGATGTCTTCGGGGGACAAGCTGCTGGGCGGACCTCAGGCCGGCATTATCGTGGGCCAGGGAGCCCTGGTCGACAAGCTGCGCCGGCATCCACTGGCCCGGGCTATGCGGATCGACAAGATCAGACTGGCCGGGCTGGCGACAACGTTGCTTCACTATCTCAAGGGCGAGGCGGAAACGAAGGTCCCGGTGTGGCGGATGATCTCAGCCCCGGTGGATGAAATAGAGGGACGCGCTCAGAGGTGGTGCCGCCTGCTGGGCGGCAGCGCCTCGGTGATAGAAGGGGTTTCCATGGTGGGTGGTGGCAGCCTCCCGGGGAGCACGCTCCCCAGCCGTCTGGTGGCGGTCAAAGGGAGGGGCAAGGTCAACCGCCTGGCCGAGCAACTGCGCCGCGGCTCACCGCCGGTCATCGGCCGGATCGAGAGGGACCTGCTGCTTCTCGACCCTCGTACCGTGCTGGCCGAGGAAGAGGACTCGCTGCTGAGTCGGCTGCGAAGCCTGCAGTTGTCGTGACACCGCTCCGGAAGGGGCGAGACGCACCGGTGACTCCATCCTTGCGACTATCCTGGCTTCTCTCGGGGTCACTCCGTGCGCGCCGTCGCTGGGGCTGCTTTGAAGAGGGACTTGCGCTGGCACAGCTCCATACACAGACGGCAACCGTTGCATCTCCGGGGGTCTCGCACAGTGGTCCCATCTGTTCCAGCGGTAACGGCGCCGACGGTACACGCCTCGGCGCAGGCGGCATAGCTGCACCGGGCGCAGTACCTCTTCCTCCAGCGCCACCAGTAGAACTCGAAGTAGACGTGGTAGAGCAGCACCAGTATGGCGGAGAAGAAGAGGATGTCATGGACGAACAGGGACACATTGAATGCGCTCGATGACACGGTCCCTTTGAGGAACCACTGGATGATACCGGTGGTGGCAAAGAGGATGAAGCCGACCGATATGAGCAGCTTGTGTCTTCGCTTCCACGTGTTGAGTACATGGGGCGTGTCGGCGGCTTCGCGGTTCCATATGGCGGCCTCTCTCAGCCACTGTCGGGCGGCTGTGGGGTTAATGATGGCATAGAGGACAGGCGCGCCGATGAGGACCGCCGCGCCGATCCGGTGAAAGAGGCGGGTCCACGCGCCGGAAGCCAGTCCCGAGAGAGCGGGGGTGTATATAATGAGCCCGGTTATCAGCATGGCGAGAAACGCTATGGCAACGGTCCAGTGAAATACCCGCCATTTGACTCTGGGACTCTTTGTACCTGTTCTCATGCCAGTCATAAGCAGCCTCCGCTATTGTATCCTAGAATATGATATAGCAGCGCACGGGGGCATGTAAGCGACTTTGGTCTCATTGGCGCGGATGGCGGCCAGTCGACGGCGTGTTGGCCTGCGGCGGGTGCGGGCGAGCGCTGGTTGACTCACGCATGGGCCGACCAGTCCTCGGTGGGCTCATATGGCACCTCAATGGTTATCGTGGTGCCTTCGCCGGGCTTGGACTCCACTGCGGCGCTGCCGCCCAGCAGCCGTGCTCGTTCCTGCATCCCCGCCAGGCCCAGCTTGCCGCGTCTGGTCAGGTCAGAAACGGAGTCAGGCAGGTCAAACCCTTTGCCGTTGTCGTGGATGGTCATCCGCGCTTTCCTCTCCTCGAATTCCACCACGACCTCTGCGCTGGTGGCCCCGGAATGACGCCAGACGTTGTTCAGTGCCTCCTGGGCGATACGGAAGAGCAGCAGCTCCACATCGCTGGAGAGCCGCCGCCCGGCGCCATGTGCCTGAACGTCTACGGTGATTCCTGAGCCCTTGCTCACGTTGGCGGCCAGCCATTCCAGTGCCGGCAGCAGCCCCAGGCGGTCCAGCGTGGGGGGGCGCAGGTCCTGGCTCAGGCGCCGTACCCCCTCCATCACGCTGTTGGTCTGCTGCCGCAGTTCCTCCAGGGCGGCTCGCTTCTCCTTCGACAGCCCCCTGGTGGCGGAGGCCAGCTCGTCCAACTGGCGTGAGAGGACGACGAGGGCCTGGCTGGTCTCATCGTGAAGCTCCCTGGCGATGCGCATTCTCTCCTCTTCCTGAGCCCTGGTCACCTGCCCCAGGTAGAAGCGCAGGTTCTCCTTCATCCGTTTCTCTTCAGTTACGTCCCTGGCGATGTGCTGAAAGCCCACCACTTGCCCATTCCTGAACACCGGGCTGGTGGACAACTGGATAGATGCCTCGGACTTGTCCTTCTTGACCAGCGTCACCTCTGAAAGGAAGCCCGTCTCTTCGTTCTCCAGCATCTGGTCTTCTGTGCCCTTGATACTGTCCAGACAGCCTCCAGCGATGAGATGGCTTGCCTTCACGCTCCCCAGCTCCTCGGGAGCATATCCGGTGAGTCTGACAAAGGAGCGATTGGCTGCGATGATGGTCTCGTCGAGGTCATGGAGCCAGATTGCGTCATGAGCGTTCTCGAATAGCTCTCGATACCTCTCCTCGGATACCCGCAGTTGTTCGACGAATCTCCTCTCCTGTTCGTAGAGGTGCGCATTGTCCACGGCGACGCCGATTTGATTGCCGATGGCGGTGACCAACTCCACTTCCTCCGAAGTGAGCTTGCGTCTGCTGCGCGCGGCGACCCACAGCGTACCGAGGACTTTGCCTTTCGACTTCAGCGGGACGATGAGCTGGGACCGAATCCACTCGGCGGCCAATGTCATGCCGGCGGGTGTCGTCTCCCTGGAGACGTTCTCCAGGTAGAGCGGTTCCCCCGACTCCGCCACTCTTCCGTTGAAGTCCTCTCCAAGTCTGACTGTGCCAGACCGGCGTACGAAATCAGACGATATGCCTCGGTGGGCCACGATGTTGAGCTCGCCGGCTTCTTCATCGAGGAGAAACACCATTGCAGCGTCGGCGCCGGTTACATCGATGACGCTGTCAATGCTGCTCTTCAAGACCTGGCTCAGTTCCAGGGACTGGGAGAGCATGCTTGCAGTCTGGTTGAGGGCGGCAAGCTGGGTACGGCGCGTCCGCTCCTTGCGCAGCGAGTGGATAGTGAGGGCCAGCACGTTGCCGAGGATGAAGACGGCGCTTGCCTCGAAGATCGCATCCGTAGGGTACTCTGAGATGGATATGGCGCGGGGCAGCATGCAGGCGAGGGCAACGACGGAGATTGCCAGGGCTCCCCGTCTGCCGAGAAGGAAGCCGGCCCACACTATGGGTGCCAGATACAGGATTCTCTCGAAGGTGTGCCGCTCAAGGCCGAGATTGGCCGTGAGGTGGGTGAGAAAGGATGGGTGTGGGAGGAGTTCCCCATAGTGGGGGAGGGTAATGAGCGCCAATACGATGAGGAGAAGCCAGAAGCCCGGCTTGCGGGCAACCTGGGTCAGCCAGCCTATCGATGGTCCCCGCACCTCTGCCACACCTTGTGCGCCCCGAAATGGCAATGGTCAGGGCACATCGTCGAGAGTGATCCAGCCCTCTTTGAGCGCACGTATCACAGCCTCCGTTCGGGAGCTGACCATGAGTTTGTTGAAGGTATTCCCCAGATGGCCCTGTACGGTTCGCGTACTGAGGCAAAGCTCCTCAGCGATGTCCTGGTTGCTCATGCCGCGCGCCGCCAGCTTGAGCACCTGCATCTCACGGTCGCTAAGCACTTCCGATGGCTCGCGCTCCTCGGGCTTGCCGGATGCAGGCACGAATCGGTTCAGCACTTTGCGAGCAACCGCGGGATGAAGCACCGACTCCCCGGCATGCACTGCCAGTACGGCATCGGTGAGTTCGCGGCCGCGAACGCTCTTCAGCAGGTAGCCGGCGGCCCCTGCTTCCAGGAGGCTGAAGACAAACTGGTCATCGTCGTAGGCGGAGAGGATGAGCACCGCCGTGTCGGGGCACAGCTTCTTGATTTGCCTGGTGGCTTCGATGCCATCGAGCCTGGGCATGGCGATGTCCATTATGGCCACATCGGGTTTGTAGCTGGCAGCGAGCCTGATTGCCTCCTCTCCGTCGCCGGCTTCCGCGACCACCTCGATCTCCTGCTCCTGCTGCAGAATCCGCCGCGTGCCTTCGCGCACCACGGCATGGTCGTCAGCAATCAGAACTTTGATCTTGCCCACACCCCATCTCCCAGCCACTTGTGATTATACCACAGCCATGCTGCCACGGACTTCCGCCGAAACACGGATTCGACCAAGCAATAATGCTCAGTGGTGCTTAGTCCGTTAGGTGTTTTCGGCAACGGGAAATAGGCAACACGGCGGAAGCCAGTCGAGACGTCACCGTGGTAACGTGAGGTTGGAGGTAGGAGGGATGTTGATTATAGTGAGAGAGGCCCTTCGAGTTGGTTCCGCCTCCTACCTCCAACCTGGCCAGACGGTTGCCTCAGTGCTTCTGAACCGGGCTGGGCCCAGAGAGGGGGTGTGAGCGATGGAGTGGCAGTTCATAGTAGCGCTGGTGGTGGCAATACCGGTGATCCTCTTCCCGGTGGCCTTCTTGTGGTACCTGAACGTCGGTGGCCTGTACACAGCCGTTCAGGAGGCACGAAAGAGGAAGGCTGCTCGCAGGGAGAAGAGGAAGGCGATGGTCGAGGAGGAAGCTGCTGAGAAGGAGCTCGTCGGCACGAGGAAATGAGGCGGGCCACGGCTTCCGACGCACGGCAAGGTTGGAAGTCGGGCTCTGCAAGAGCGACGACGAACAATGAAGACGCTCGTTTTGGGGCTGGGCAATCCGATTCTTACTGACGACGGTGTGGGCGTCCGCGTAGCTGAGAGAGTCGAAGACGCCGTCGGGCAACGAGACGTGACGGTGATGGAGGCCAGTCTGGCTGGCCTAAGCATACTGGACCAGCTTGCTGGCTACGACAGGGCCATTATCGTTGACGCCGTACAGACTGTCGGCGGCAAGGCCGGGCAAGTCTATCGCCTCTCGACGGACATGCTCGATACCACGCAGCACCCCGCATCGCTGCATGACTTCGATGTCGGCACTGCTCTTGAGCTTGGCGGCAGGTTGGGGCTGGCTTTGCCCAAGGAGATGGTCATTTTTGGCGTGGAGGTGGCGGACGTGGAGACATTCGGCGAGGAATGCACTCCCGAAGTTAGAGAGGCTATTCCCATCTGCGTTGACATGATCATTGAAGAGCTGAATAGGCATCAGGACGCATAATCAAGCAGACTGGCCTTCGTTGACTAAGGTCTAGATGGGAGAGCAGAAATGAAAGAGGCTGATGTGGTCATTGTGGGAGGGAGCGCTGGCGGTATTGAAGCGGCAGTCACTGCGCAGAAGCAGTACAAGCTTGACAAGATAGTCGTCATCAGGAAGGAGGCAAAGGTTCTTGTTCCCTGTGGTATTCCTTACATCATGGGTACACTGGAATCGGTAGACAAGAACGTCATGCCTGACGCTCTCCTCGGGAACGCTGAGCTGTTGGTCGACGAGGTCACTTCCATTGACAGGGGAGGCAAAACGGTGACTACCGCCAAGGGTGAGACCATTGGCTATGACAAGCTGATTCTCGCCACTGGTTCGCGGCCGGCGGTGCCGCCCATACCTGGAAGCGATCTGGCCAATGTCTTCACCGTCAGAAAGGACCCGGACTACCTCCAGAAACTGCAGGATGCTCTGAAGCAGGCCAAGGATGTCGTCATCGTTGGTGGCGGCTTCATCGGCGCCGAGTTTGCTGATGAGTGTCGCAAGATGGGTTTGAACGTCACGGTGGTCGAGTTGCTGGAGCACTGCCTGCTTCTGAACTGCGACGACTACTTCTGCGTTCGCGTCGAGGATGCGCTCAGAGACCACGGCGTGCAGGTGAATACGAGTTGCCGGGTGGAGGCGATCAAAGGGGATGGGAAGGTGGAGTATGTGGAGTGTGAGAAAGGTCTGCGCTTCAAGGCGGACGTGGTGATTCTCGCCATCGGCGTTGTCCCGAACAATGAGTTGGCTCGCGATGCCGGGCTCGCCATCGGTGAGCGCAAAGGGATAATGGTCGACCAGTACATGAGGACCAGTGACCCTGATATCTTTGCCGTCGGCGACTGTGCTGAGAAGTTCTGCTTCTTCACCAGGAAGGCTGTCCCGCTGCGGCTCGCTTCAATAGCCGCCAGAGAGGCCCGCATCGCTGTCGCCAACCTCTTTGAGCTGCAGCAGAGCAACGATGGGACTATGGGGGTGTTCGGCACCGTGATTGCCGACACTGCCATTGGAGTCGCCGGACTCACCGAAAGACTGGCGAGACAGGATGGCTACGACATCACGGTCGGGGAAGCAGCTGCGGTGGACAAGCACCCGGGGTCAATGCCAGGTGCCAGAGAAATGCGGGTAAGGCTCATCTTCGAGCAAAGGTCGGGGAAGATCATAGGTGGTGAGGCCTGTGGAGGGGTAACTGCCGGTGAGGTGTCAAACGTGATGGCCTCGGCCATTGCCAACGGGATGACGGCGGAGAAGATGGTCACTTCTCCAATGGGTACCCATCCGATGCTCACCGCTTCTCCTCTGGTCTATCAGATTGTGAACGCTGCCCGAGAAGCCGACCTGAAGCTAAAGGAGAGTGCAGTCGTCGCACGCCAGGAAGCAATAGGGAAAGCTGCCGAACTGAAGCCGATACTGGTAGTGGATGATGAAACGATTCTCAGGGAGGCATTGAGAGACTGGCTAACCAGTGCCGGCTACACTGTGGAGGCTGTGGAGCGAGGTGGGGAGGCGCTCAAAGCGATTGAGGAAACAGACTTCGGTGTGGCGATACTTGACTTCAGGCTGCCGGACAAGACCGGGATTGAGGTACTGAGGGAAGCGAGGACACGAAGACCACATCTGCAGGGGATCCTGATAACCGCTTATCCCTCGTGGGAGACAGCAGTTGAGTCGATGAAGTTGGGGGCTATTGACTACCTGTCGAAGCCGTTCAGCCTGGATACCCTGGAGAAACTGGTTCAGAAGGCTCTTGTGCCGGTTGAAAGTCGGGTGTGAGGTTGTTAGAGAAAGCTAGCAGGCAGGCGCGCTGACCGCTAACTCGCCTGTTTGTGCGGAGGCAAGATATGCCCAGAAAGCCGGTTCTGATTGTGGACGACGAGCCGATCGTGCGTGAGTCTATCAGGGATTGGCTCAAGGATGCTGGCTATCAGGTGGCAACGGCAGAGACCGGGGAGCAAGCGCTGGAAATGGTGCAGGAAGAGGACTTCGGCGTCGTAGTCTTGGACGTGAGATTGCCGGGGAGAACGGGGCTGAACGTGCTGAAGGAGTTGAAGGCGACCAAGCCGCACATCAAGGCTATTGTGATAACGGCCTATCCCACAACAGAGATGTCACTCGAGGCGATGAAGCTGGGCGCTGTCGACTATCTGGTCAAGCCGATTGCGCCCGATGATCTGGAGAGACTGATCCGGGAAGCCCTTGTCGGGCTGGAAGGCCAGGGATAAGGAGGTCATTGACATGCAAAAGCACTCAGTTCTGATTGTGGACGACGAGCCGATTGTCCGGGAGTCGATCGGGGACTGGCTTAAGGACGCGGGCTACAACGTAGCGACGGCTGAGAGTGGTGAAAAGGCCCTGGAGATGATCGAGTTGCAGGACTTCAGCGTGATGGTTCTGGACCTGAGACTGCCGGGCAAGACAGGCATCACCGTGTTGAAGGAGGTGAAGGCACAGCGGCCGTGGATCAAGTCTATCATAATAACCGCCTACCCCTCGGCGGGGACGGCAAGCGAGGCGACGAAGCTGGGTGCGGTCGACTACCTGATCAAGCCTTTCGCTCCTGATGACCTGGAAAAACTGGTAAGGGAGACGCTCGAGTCGTTGCCCGCAGAGCCAAAGGCGCTGGTCGAGGCGGAAGTGCGACCCAAGCCTCCTGTTGTCGAAGCAGTCGAGGTCAGGAAGTCCTTCGTCATCAGCAGAGAGAGCCTGAAATCGATGGTGGAAAGACTGGGCGAGGAGATGGAGCTGGTCGGAGTCAAGGCCAGGCATGGCAGATACGTCTATGATAAGATAGCCGGCTTCGACGAGCTGTGTCTCGACTACGATGTCACCGTCATGCCTCCCACCAAGTACCTTCTGCCGGCAAAGGAGACTCTCCTCCGGTTCAAGGTTGGGGATGGGTCGCAGGGCGAGCCGGTGATTACGGCGGAGCCCAGAGCCATCATAGGCGTGCATCCCTACGACATCAAGGCCATCGAGCTGCTGGACGAGGCGTTTGTGGGCGCCAATCCTGATCCCAACTACATCGCGCGGCGCCAGAACACCATCATCATGGGGGTCGATTGCCTCAATCCATCCCCCAAAGCCTTCTGTCCCAGCATGGGGACTCATTTGGCCGAAACCGGGTTTGACCTGCTGCTGACGGACATCGGGGGCGACTTCATGGTAACCGTAGGGTCGGAGAAGGGCGCCGAGCTTCTGGCGAAGTATGCCCAGGTGAGGGAGCCGACCGGGGATGAGGTAGCCAAACAGAAGGCGGTGAGAGACGAGGCGCTGACCAAGTATCAACTCTCGCTGGACGTGCCCAGAGAGACGCTGCCGAAGCTGCTGGAAGAGAGCTACGACGACCCGTACTGGGAGACGAGAAGCGAACCCTGCCTTAGCTGCGGCTCCTGCGTTATGGTGTGTCCCACCTGTTTCTGCTTCGACGTCCAGGACGAGATGGCACTCAACCTGAAGGAGGGGGAGCGCCAGCGCCATTGGGATGGCTGTATGCTCGTCGATTTCGCCAGGGTAGCCACAGGTGAGAACTTCAGGCATGACAAAGCCAGTCGGCTGCGGCACAGAATCTACCGCAAGGGGAAGTACGTACTTGAGAGGTATGGCGTGGTTGGCTGTGTGGGCTGTGGTCGGTGTGCCACCGCCTGTCTGGCTGACATCGCCAGTCCGCTGGAGGTATTCAACGCGCTGGCGGAGAGTGCTCGGGCCAAACAGGCGGCGATTCGTGCGATCAGGGAGGTGAGCGCGGGGACTGAGCTTTACGCGCCGCGCTCGGCTGAGCTGGTGGCGGTGACTGAGCTGACTCCAAGGGAGAAGGTATTCGAGTTCAGGTTCCAGGACGGCAAGGCTCTGGGGCAGCGGCCGGGGCAGTTCGTGGAAGTCTCCATCCCGGGCGTTGGAGAAGCGCCCATTTCCATCAGTTCATCGCCTACCAGAGATGGGACCTTCCAGCTAGCGGTGAGGAATGTGGGGAATGTGACCGGAGCCCTGCACGGTTTGCAGAAGGGAGCCATAGTGGGGATACGCGGCCCGTTCGGCAACGGTTTCCCGCTGGAGGCACTTGAAGGCAAGGACATTCTCTTCGTAGCAGGGGGTATCGGCCTCTTCCCGCTGCGGTCCCTGGTCCAGTATGTCCTCGATAACAGGGAGCGTTTCGGCCGGGCAGTCCTGCTCTTCGGGTCCAGGTCACCGGCGGAGCGGCTGTTCCTTGACGAACTCGCCGAGTGGAATCAGAGCCCGGATATCGAGTTCCACGAGACGGTTGACGTAGGAGACGGAAAGTGGACGGGGAATGTGGGGGTTATTACCACTCTCATGCCGAAGGTCGATATTGACCCCCGGAGGACTATGGCGGTGGTGGTGGGTCCGCCTATCATGTACCGGTTTGTCATCGGTGAGCTCCGCAAGAAGGACCTTCCCGATGAGAGCATAATCCTGTCGCTGGAGCGGAGGATGAAATGCGGGGTGGGTAAATGCGGGCATTGCCAGATTAACGACGTGTATGTGTGTCAGGAGGGGCCTGTATTCTCTCTCGCTCAACTGCGACGACTAAGGGAGGCAGTGTAATGAAGCCAAAAGTAGCGTTCTTTGATTTCACCTGTTGTGAGGGGTGCCAGTTGGACTCGCTCAATCTCGACGCAGGTCAGGTTCTCGACCTGCTTGCGGCGGTGGATATCGTGAACTTCAGGGAGGTCAAGACGGAGAGGGAGGACAACTACGACATAGCCTTCGTTGAGGGGAGCATAACCAGAGAGTCGGAGATCCCTCGACTGCAAGCCATACGTGACCAGGCCAAGGTGGTCGTCGCCCTGGGAGCCTGCGCCTGCATCGGCGGCGTCAACTGCTTGAAGAACCACCTGCCCATGAAGGACGCGCTGCGGATAGTGTACGGGGATGACGCCAAGTACTACGATACTATCCCCGCCCGCCCCATCGATGCGGTGGTGCCGGTGGACTACCACGTGAGAGGCTGTCCCATAAACACCAACGAATTGCTCAAGGTGGTCAAGGCGCTGCTGCTGGGCAAGAAACCCGAGATACCCAACTACCCGGTCTGCGTGGAGTGCAAGATGGCGGGCAACGTGTGCGTCTTCGAGAGAGGCATGACCTGCCTGGGACCGGTGACAAGGGCAGGCTGCGATGCCATATGCGTCACGAGTGGGCGATACTGCTGGGGATGCCGGGGCCTGGTTGACGACCCCAACATCGACTCCGAGAAGGACATACTCCAGAAATACGGCCTCACAGTGGAGCAGGTCGTTGAGAAGTTCAAGATATACAATTCCTACGCAGAGGTGCTCAAGTGACAAAGATAAACGTTGACGTCCATCAGGTGACCCGGGTGGAGGGACACGGCAATATCGTGCTGAATGCCAAGGACGGCACGATCGAGGAACTGAGGTGGGAGGTTCCGGAGTCGCCTCGGCTCTTTGAGGCGATGCTTCGCGGCAGATATTACGAGGATGTCCCCATAATCGCCTCGCGAATATGTGGTATCTGCTCCATTTCCCACGCCACTGCATCGATCCAGGCCACTGAAGCCGCCTTTGGTATCCAGCCGTCGGAGCAGACGCTGCTCTTGCGCAAACTGCTTTTCAACGCGGAGACGCTGGAGAGCCATGTGCTTCATGCCTACTTCCTGGCTGCCCCTGACTTCCTCGGGGCCGGCAGCGTATTCCCCCTGGTGGAAACGCACAAAGAGGCAGTGGTGCGGGCTTTGCGCCTGAAGAAGCTGGCCTACAACCTCGCCGAGCTACTGGCCGGCAGGAAGACGCACCCCATATCCTGTATGGTGGGGGGCTTCGCCAAGCTGCCTGACCCCGACGGACTCAAAGCCATGAGAGGCAGACTTGAGGATGCCCTGCCCGACCTTGAGGCCACGGTGGAGCTGTTTAAGACGCTGAGCATCCCCGATTTCGTTCGGGAGACGGAGTACATCGCCCTGACTGACCCGGCAGAGTACGCGTTTATCAGCGGCCAAGTAGCTTCATCGGATGCCGGCGTTACCCCTGCGGACAGGTACCTTGAGGTGACCAACGAGTTCTGTGTCCCTCATTCCACCGCCAAGTACACCAAGAACAAGAGGGATTCTTACATGGTGGGGGCTCTGGCCCGCTTCAACATCAATCACGGCCAGTTGTTGCCCCTGGCCAGGAAGGCCGCTGACGACCTCGGGCTGAGTGCTCCCTGCCACAACCCCTTCATGATAACCGTTGCCCAGGTGGTGGAATGCGTTCACGCCGCCGAGGACAGCCTCAGGATTATCGATGAGCTCCTCAGCAGGGGGCTCAAGGAGGAGGCGAACGAAGTCAAGCCAAAGGCGGGGAGGGGTGTAGGGGTGGTGGAAGCGCCGCGAGGTATCCTGTTCCACGACTACAACTATGATGAGAATGGGATAATGATCAAGGCCAACTGCATCATCCCGACCAACCAGAACCACAACAACATCCAGAAGGACATGGAAGGTCTGGTGCCGGTGATACTGAGTCGGCCCGAGGATGAGATCAGGCTGACGCTGGAGATGCTGGTCAGGGCCTATGACCCCTGCATCTCCTGCTCGGCGCACATGCTGCATGTGTCTTTCAAGTAAGTGATTCACCGAGCGTGCTGTGGCGGCAGCGGCGTCAGGTGACGCGACCGGAGAGAATGCCTGTTGGCGGCATGGAGTGGCAGGCCAGGTGCGCTATGAGAGCGGTGGCTCCTGCCCTCCCCCGTAGGCCGGCAGATGGACGGTGAAGGTAGTTCCCTTTCCGACCTCGCTCTGGACTTCGATCCTGCCGCCGTGTCGCTCGATGATGCCGTGGGATACAGCCAGCCCCAGGCCCACCCCCTTCACTTCTTCCTTGGTGGTGAAGAAGGGGGTGAAGAGCTTGTCCATGTTCTCGGGGGCTATGCCGTAGCCGGTGTCCTCAACGCTGACGCTGACCTGGCCGTCTGCATCCGCCGAGGTACGGACAGTTAGCCTGCCTCCGTTGGGCATCGCCTGGATGGCATTGATGACCAGATTCGTCAGGACCTGCTGAAGCTGATGGGGATCAGCCAGAACCTCCGGCGATGGCGACATTCCCTCCTTCGCTACTTCGACGCGGCTCATCTGCGCCTGGTGGCCCACCACCGTCATCACGTTGTCGATCACGTCGCTCACCGCTACCTGCTGCAGCACGGGCGTGGACTGGCGGGCGAAATCGAGAAGTCCACGTACCAGTGTCGAGCAGTGGCCCACTGCCGCTTCGATCTTTGACAGGTTGGCAATCGCCTCCTCTCTGTCAAACGAGTCGCCGCCCAGTTTCTTGGACAGCAGTTGGGTATAGACCAGCGCCCCGGCCAGAGGGTTGTTGATCTCGTGGGCTATGGAGGCGGACAACTGGCCCAGAGCGTTCATCTTCTCCGCCTGGATGAGTTGCCTCTGAGTGCTTTCCAGGCGCTCGATGTAGTCATGCAGTTCTTCACTCAGGGACAGGATCTCTCGATAGGCCTCAAGCTGCCGCTCCAGGTAGTTCAATTGGGTCGCTACCAGGCCAGTGATGGGAAAAGCGAAGGCAGCCAGGAGGAGCGACCTCGCCAGCATATAGGGGTCGGTGGAGAAGAGGATGGCGTGGGGCAACAGAATACACAGGAAGAGGAGCCAGGTGATTGCCGCGCCTCGGAGCCGGTAGACGACGGCGGCGTAGATCAGGGGGTAAAAAAAAAGACCGCTAGTACATCGTGGAAGGCGGTGAGAACGCCGTAGTACACGTAGCCGAGGCCTGCCATGAGGGCCAGGATTGCCCAGAAATGAGGGCTGCGAATGCCGGTCGTCGCCTTAGCTCCAACCAACCGTTCGATGACCCTCAGTTGAGGGTTTTCCTGCCGGTGGTTCTGCGGATGCTCTCCGCCAGCAATGCGGGCCATGCTCTCACCATCCTTCGTTGCGGTCGACTGATGCTATGGAAATGCGCCGTCCCAGCCGCGTGCCTCGGCTGGGGCAAAGACAAAGGTATCACACTCGTGGGCTTAATTCAAGCTTTCCCCAAGTCAGCGGTGTTGTGGAAGCTGTAGCACTTCAGTCGCTGCGGAAGTCTCGCCCCGACCCAAAAACTGGAGACGTACATAGCTTTCTATGCATTTCTATGCGATTCTGGCAGGCGACGGTTGACAAGCTCAAAACCGTGCTGATACACTTCGACCAACAAGGTATAGTTCCCCCGGTTCGTAAGGAGGCACTACTTGACAGGAGGTGACGTATGGAGCTGACTCGAAGGGGTTTCCTTAAGCTCTCCGGCGCCAGTACGGCTGGTTTCGTTTTGTTTAAGGGGATGGACCTGAAAAAGGGTGAGCCGCTCAGGGCTATCCCCCTTCACAAGCGAATTGGTGAAGTGACCACCATCTGCTGCTACTGCGGGGTGGGCTGCGGCGCTATCGCGGCTGCGGAAGACGGCAAGGCGTTGAACGTTGAGGGTGACCCGGACCATCCCGTCAATGAGGGCACGCTCTGCTCCAAGGGACAGGCGCTGGCCCAGTTCCACACCGTGGATGGCCGGGACAACCCCAACCGTTTGACCAAGCCCATGTATCGGGCGGCCTATAGCGACAAGTGGGAAGAGGTAACCTGGGATTGGGCCATCGACCAGATCGCGGACAGGGTTAAGAAGACGCGGGACGACAACTGGCTGTCGACCATCGATGTAGGCGGCAAGACGTACAACGTGAATCGCACCGACGCCATCTGCGACTTCGGTGGTGGTGAGCTGGACAACGAAGAGTGCTATCTTAATGTCAAGATGGTTCGTGCTCTTGGGTTGGTGTACGTTGAACACTGCGCCCGCATATGACACTCCGCTACTGTAGCGGCTCTGGGAGAGTCGTTC
>Ga0180433_10005265_pt1 | contig 17604 bp, 11 predicted proteins | sample SS_ome_8_FD_132980 | JGI IMG/M metagenome (GOLD analysis project Ga0180433, IMG submission 132980) | Hypersaline lake sediment archaeal communities from the Salton Sea, California, USA - SS_1_D_1 metaG | ecosystem: Environmental > Aquatic > Non-marine Saline and Alkaline > Hypersaline >... | reverse complement strand
GTGCGTGCTCAAAAGAACATTGTCCATCATAGACAGCGCCTGCGTTTCATCGCCGATCATGGCGAAGGGATACCAGTTGCGGCCATCATCACGTTCGGGCCAATAGAAGTCGAGCCGCCCGGTTCGGCGGTTGACTCGCCCGAGCGCGTTGTAACGACGCACACCGCGCAGATAATAGGTCAACGCGCTGCGACAAAATGTATAGAGCTCCTGTGTTTCGCGATTGAAAGTCGGCGGCGTCGGCGGATTATGCAGCCCGCACGTATAAAAGACCGGCGCTATCCACGGCTCGTTGCCGTCGGCAAGATGCAACGCATAGAAGCATTGGTCATACGGATGCTCCTGCAGATATTCGATGATGCCATCTTGCTCCGCTTCGCGACGTCGTGGCGTCGGGTGCATTATCAGGTCGTTCCACTTGTCCAGTAGAACTCTGTCCCCATCTTGCATTGGTAACGACTGCTGAATCTCCTTGAGAAGCCGGCCGTTCCGGCCGAGCACGGTGTGGAAAGAATCAGCGGGATTGGTGCGGACAATCGCCAGGCCCTGCCAGATAGTCGGCCCCTGGTTCCGCAGTGACAGGCCCTGGAGCTTCTTCGATTTCCAGAGCAGCTTGCCGGTGGGGCTGAGGCAGTAAACGTGCATGTCCTCCGAGCCGAAGATTATCTTTTTGCTATCCGCCGCGAAAGATGCCGGCTTTAGGATCATGCCGCCGGTCGGGAAGGTCCATGCAGGCTCGCCGTGCTCTGCTGACACCGCGTGGAATACGCCCGCCCGGTCGCCGAAATAGACGTTCCTGCCGTCACAGGCGGGCGAGACCCAGATGCCCGCCCCTGAACCATATTTCCACACCAGGGAGCCGTCCTCGGCATCAACGCAATATAAGTGTCCCGTGGCAAAACCTTCATCCGCGCCGATGTAAAGCTTGCCATCTTCATAACAAGGTGAGGCACCAATCGGACCAGCCGCCCTGAATGTCCAGACTGGGTGACCGTCAGTTACGTCGAGGGCGTATAGATTCCCCGCGAATGTGCCGACGAAGCACTTCTGCTCAGCGACGATTGCCTCCACACGCGTGGCTATCATCTCATCGTGAAAGTCCCGATACCACTTGCGCTCATACGGTCCGCGGACTATTTCTTCGGTCCAGCCGCTCCGCTGATAGTCCTTGTGCAGCGTCGGCCAAACAGAATTTGCACTCACGGTGCAGTAGATGCAGTAAGATACCATGATCAAGGCGGAAACCACCAGCTTGCGCATCGGCAACTCCCTCACGAAGGTGCGTCTGTCAATATGTGGGTGTTTCAGGGACCTGTATCAAGGGCGTATACGTCGGCATCATACGGTGACGCGGACCAATGCTGCGCCAGTAGCCGACCCAATCGAGACACTCACGTTGATTCAAGTCAACCTCAGCCCACACGACACCTGTTTTGCCGGCGTTATTGGCGAGAATTCTGCCCATTGGGTCGATGACGAGGCTGTTGCCACTGTACACCGACGGCACCATATACACACCGTTGTCACGCGCCCGGACGCGAAATACCGACTCGCCGTTCACGCAGCCGTTTTCATCGGGCAGGGTGTTGCCCCACGTAGGAGCAAAGATGATTTCGGCACCCTTCAATGCAAAGATCGTGGCCGCTTCGGGGAAGAACCAGTCGTAACATATCTGAATAGCGATCTTTCCGAAATCGGTGTCGAAGACCGGGTACGTATCGCCCGGCCTGACGCCCTTTTTCCATTCTTCACGGGGCAGATGTACCTTGCGGTAGGTGCCACCAAGATGCCCCTGCCGGTCCAAGAGGACAGCGGTATTATAGACGATGTCACCATCTTTCTCCGTCAAGCCCGCCACCACCCACATGCGGTTTCTTCGAGCCGCCTGCCCCAATTGCCGGGTAGAAGGCCCCGGAATCGGCTCAGCGCAGTCTTTCACGGAGCAGCCCGTCCCTACGATAGTGATCGCCTCACCCAGGCACACAATGTCAAGTCCGAGGCGGCCGGCCGCATCAATGTGCTCGCACCAGAGTCTCAAGTTGTTCTGCGGCGTGCTTCTTCTGGGCCTCAGATAGACCGTGCCGATCTTGACGTTGCGCGGGCCGGGAGCCGCTGCCGGGCGTATACTGACACGCCTCCACAGGACGGAACCGCTTCGCGGCCATTTGACCTCCAGCGACAAACGGGCACCATCGGCCTTCTCAGGAGCTGTCAGCACATCGTCAAACCGTGCTGCATCCCCCCGCAGTATCGGTCCTCGCACGAGCATACCGGCCGGATGCAGCAGCTTCTTTTCACGAGTCCAGCTCAGGCGCAGCAGGACCGAGCCGTAGGGATTCGTGATATTGCTGAGCCGGCAGGCAGCTTCGACAGCGTATGCCTGTCCGCCCTTGATATTTTTGATTTGCTGAAAGACACCGCCAACCGAATAGGGGTCACCTGGCCCATCAATCAAAAGCCCATCAGGTACACTGCGAATCCGGCAGACGGCGTTATCCCAAACGGGCTTCCAAACAGCCCACCCATTCGGCACATCCTTCTCTACTGAGGATTCGAACGTTGGATTCGAGACCAGCTCGTCCGCTCCAGTGACATAGCCGCCAAGCAGAAAGCTGCCAACACAAGCGGCCAACCGCAAGCACTTCAACATACCCAACTCCTCTCACCGGGACGTGCCCAGGATTTCCAGCGAATCTTTTATGAGCGGCAACGTTCTGGTTCTGACCTGAGGGGTGTATACGTTTCCGGTCACTTCGATTCGCACGACAGCTTGGCCAAGTCCCTCAGCCAGAGACTGCATAACCGAAGGTTCTGCCTCGGCCAGGCGCTGCCCCCGAGCCGTGAGAGCCAAATCCACCTCGTCGCTCTGCAAGTCCATCCAGCCGGACCCCGAAAAAGCTATCGCCCGGCCGGACAGGTCCAACTTCTCAAAGAAAAGCGTGTTGTGCTTAATGTATGAATCAACGACCATCCGCTCGAAGGCAAAGTCCTTAATCTCAGTCAAGTTCAACACATACAACAGCTTCGCCAATGGTGACAGCTTGCCAACCTGCATACGGTCTACCGAAAACCTGCATCTGCCGACCCGTGAAGAAGCGTCGCCCATCTGCGCATGGACGCTTAAGGCTCCGGTCATCGTCCCACTCGTATGGGCGCTCTGGGGAGCGTTTGCGGAGCGGGTATCGGCGAGGAATTCTCTCACGGCAACATCATCAAACGCAACGCGAAAACGATAGTCGAGAGTTTTCTCGTTCCCGTGCCCAAATTCTAACTTCCCGGTCAATTTCCCCCCATAGAAATCAGCGACCAAATCATTGGCAAGCCAAGTTCTCAGGACCGGGTCATAATCGACATGTGCCCGCAGGTTCTCTACGCATTTGCCCTTAATCCTGAGCGCATCCGCACTGAGACCGATCTGTCCCTTGGTGAGGCCTTCACCCATCTTGTACAGACCTGTCAGCCTCAACACCGCATCCAGTTCACCTCCCGTCCCGGAAAGGTCAAACCCACAATTCTTGAATCGCACAATGCCGGTGAAATCGACGAATCTATCACCATTATCCGCGGTGAATATATTGACGCTTTCCAGATCCAAATCAAAGAATCCGGTCGGTAAGAGGCTGTCATAAAAAGGGGCAAGAGCTTCCGACAGAGCGACACCCAGTTGCTCGCCGGAAAAAATATTCTTGGCCGAAAGCGTAAACATACCGCCACGAAGAAAGAAGCCACCCAAATTCATCTGCCCACCAAGCTCTATGGTCGGGTTTTCCGCTCCCACAGGAGCAGTAGAAACGGGGGCGGCGGTGACGTTCTCGAAGACAACACTATCGTTTGTTATGATCAACCGTCCCTGGATATCTCGGAGAGGATACGCAAAACGCGTGAAACTCGCCCTGTTGCTCAGACAGTCAACGGTGAGCTTGTAGTCGCAAGATTGGTCGCTTGCTTCTTTTTTAAACTCCGCATCAAGGTTGATTCTGCCTTCCGGCCGCAAACCCGAGATGATCTGGGCCGCTCTGGCCGGTAGAAGTCCGACCAATTCGTCGCTCAGCGGGGTTTCTTTTGTATTGACAGCCAAATGATAGTACGCCGGCTGAGCTTGTTCTGTCAGCCGAAGCTCGCCGGTCAAGCAGACCGATCCGTCATGGTACCGCCCTACGAAATCTTCGATATCAATCGAATCAGGCCGAATAACCGTTTTCGCAGATATGTCGGAGACCACCAACCCCGATTCGGCCAGCTTCAACGAGCCCTCTTCTACCGAGACGTCGGCACGAAAAGTCCGCGACACGTCACCTCGTTGCGGAGTAAATACTTTTATCGTGGCGCTGCCCAATCCGGTCATGTTGAAACGGTTGTAAAAACGCCTCTGCGCTTCCGGCAAAGCCATGGTGAGAGTTGAGTCCAATGGAATGTTCTTCGCGTCGACCGAGACATCGTACACGGCGTGGTCCGTGCTCAGTGCCGTCACATTCCCCTCCAACGCTACTTCGCGTGTATCCATGCGACACTTAACATCTGAAATAACCAGGTCGTTACCGTGAAAAATGAGCTTGCCCGTAAGGTTGTCTAAGGGATAGGGAAAGCGCCGATAGGTGGCTTCAACGTCGAGCAATTCAAGGGTGAGCGTCTTCTTCGTATCGGTGTCCGAATCTCGACTGATTCGATAATCCAGCGCAGCGCGTCCACCCGGCGCAAACGCGTCCCACAGTTTCTTTTGTCCCGGCCTGAGCGCATCGTACAAATCCGCATCCAGGATCATATTATTGCTCATGATCCGGATTTGGTACTCTGGATTGGGACGTAGATCCTCAAACAGACCTTCAATGGCGATGTCCACGTCCCCATGCCGGCCGACCAGATAATGCAGCGCTATTCTGTCCTCGGTGAACTCTATTTGCCCGGTCAAGCCTTCAACCGTATACGGGTACTTCGGGTGGCAGAGCGAGACGTCCTTGCAATCAATCGTCCCCGACAGCTTGCTGTCCTGGAGCCGGTCGAGGTTCCCCGATGCGCTCAGCTCCACATCAACGGTTCCGGCAGGACGATATTGGCTGAAGAGCTGTTGCAGAATCTCCAGCGCGCTGAGCTTTGCCAGCGATTGTGGCTCTATGAACGCAGCGGCCTGCGATTGTGAAATATGCGAACTGTGAAAGTCCTTGATTCTCAGCTCCAGTGAGTAATTGCTGTGCCGGTCATAGGTCAACCCTGCGGCCAGAACATCTATCGCCCAGGCTCTATCGAGTGAGGGGGCCTCGGTGGAAGAGATGCCGCCGGCAATCGTAACGCTGCCCGGCTTCCATGTGCCGCGCAAGTGACTCTCGCCAAATCCCGTAGATAGCCGAGCCGTGGTCAGCTCGAAGCTGTATGCCTTCTCTTGTTCATCATCAAACTGGAACCTGGCATTGATGGGCACCGACGCAGCAATTTTCGCCTTACCATGTGAGACCTTGCTGTACTGCAATGTCCCTTCCATGAGCTGAACTTGGGGGATTTCCTCCGAGCCGTTCTTAGGCATTTTGATTTCCAGAGCGGCTACGTTCCAGCGTCCTGTATCCAGATCGTGCTGCACATCAAACACAAACTCACTTACCTGCACCTCCTTCAACTGCGGATTCAGCAGCAACAAGCTGCCTATGCCAAAGCGCGCATACACTGTTTCGGCTTTGAGGATGGCTGCGGTGCCTTGCTGTTCCTGCGCGGGCCGGACGATAAGGTCCTTAATGTGGACGCCGCCATCAAAGCTAAGTTCGACCGAGCTAACATCGATGCGGGCGTTGAGCAGCTCACCAATCTGGGCTAAGGCAATGTACGGAAGAGCCTGGGCCAGCCAGAAGAACATCACTCCCAGCAAAAAACCAAATGCCAGACCTACTGCGACCCACGAAAGGAATCTGGCCCTCGCTCGCGCGCGTTTATCAGGCCCTGATTGCGAGCTTACAGCAGTGTGGTCTTCCATACTCAATGTACAGTACCCCTTCTCACCGCTTCTTGTTCTTTATCGCCTTGTCCCCGATGTCCCGACGCCAATATGCACCGTCAAATTGTATCGTACCGACTGCTTCGTAGGCCCGAGCTTGTGCCTGGAGAACGTCTTTTCCCATAGCGGTTACACCCAGGACTCTGCCTCCATTGGAGACGATATCTGCGTTTTGCTTCTTGGTGCCGGCGTGAAATACGACAACATCCTCGATTTGCGCGGCTTGCTCCAGCCCGGTTATTTTCTTGCCCTTTTCATATTGGCCCGGATATCCCCCGGAAGCCATGACCACACAGACCGCCGGCCTGGGGTCCCACCGCAGCGTAACCTCGTCCAGCTTGCCTTCGCAGACCGCCAGGCATACCTCCAGTAAATCGCTTCTTAGGCGCATAAGTATCGGCTGAGCCTCCGGGTCGCCGAATCGAACGTTGAATTCCAACACTCTCGGCCCTGCACTGGTCATCATCAGCCCCGCGTAGAGCACACCTTTATAGGGCGTGCCGTTGCGATTCATGCCGTCCACCACCGGCACAAGAATTTCGCGCGTGATTCGATTCATCATGTCTTCGGTCACCACCGGGGCCGGGCTGTACGCCCCCATGCCCCCGGTATTTGGCCCGGTATCGCCGTCCCCAATGGGCTTATGGTCCTGCGACGATTCCATGACATAGATATTTCGCCCGTCCACAAAAGCCAATATCGACGCCTCTTCACCCAGCAATTTATCTTCCACGACCACTTTGTCGCCTGCCGAGCCGAATATCTTATCGACCATTATCTTCTCAGCCGCCAGAATACCGTCGGATGGCTCGTCGCAGACAATCACTCCCTTGCCTTTTGCAAGGCCCGCCGCCTTGACCACCACCGACTCATCCCTGCTTGCGATGTACGTCTTTGCGTCGCTGAACCTCTCGAAGATACGGCCTTCGGCCGTCGAGACGGCACTGGTGCGCATCAAGTGCTTTGCGAAGGCCTTGTCCGCCTCCAACTGCGCTGCAGCGGCGCTCGGCCCGAAGGCTTTCACGCCCGCTTGTTCCATCGCATCGACAATCCCTGCCGCAAGCGGGTCTTCCGGCCCGATGATCACCAAGCCGATGCTATTGGTGCGTGCGAAATCCACGAGAGCGGCGACGTCCGCAGCTTCAATCGCGATATTCTCGCCGCACATTGCGGTGCCCGCGTTGCCCGGCGCGATATAGAGCTTGCCCAGCTTCTTCGATTGGGCTAATTTCCAGGCGATTGCATGTTCTCTTCCGCCACTACCAATCAAGAGCACATCCATCTGCTCACTCCAATCTGAGATTTGGAATTTGGAATTTGAAATTTCAGATTTCAAATTGACCGATAATCTACCAGGACCGCCGAAAATGCTCAAGCATTCTTTGAAGCACCGCAAATGCGGGGTGCGCATCACGATTGTAGGTAGATTTTCCAGGCCTTTAGCCCCAATTCTCCCTCAATAATAGCTATGACCTCTCTGTCATAGCCGCGAAAGCGGGAATCCAGGCCTTACAGCCACTGTCGAGATATGAATAAGTCCAAATACAGAGGGTTCTTGCCCACAAAGATGAAGTGCACCCGCGCACGCGGCTTGAGATGTGGTACACCCCGGCAGGGGCGCAAGAACGGCCGCACCGCACAAGAACCTTCGCAAAAAGAAACCCTCAAAAGACCTATGCAGTCTCCTGAGGGTACAATGGCGGAACTTCTAACGTTGGCCTTCAGCGGCGCGCCGCCAGGCGCTTCCGCTCGAAGGCATTGTTAGCGGGTTTTCATAAATGGGCGAACAGGCCCAACTGTTTAATTGTTCCGCATGAAACAGCGTTCGGCAGCAAATCCTGTAAAAATCTTGCAGGTACATTGCCGAGTTCTTTCGGTTCTAGCTTATGAAGCCCTCCGCCATAGACTCGAGCTTCACCGATCATTGTCTTCGGACAAATCTGGTTTAGGAACTCCCACACCTGACGTTTCAAGTCGGGGTTGTCTTCCAGAAGGCGCTCGACCGGAGGCTTCGGGTATACGAGCAAATACACATTTGCGGCCGTTGCCCGCGAATTGTTCAGAATGAAGCGAAATGGCCGGCCGTGTTTATTATCGCCCCGACCGAGATAAGTACACAGGAGAGGTGCAGGCGGGCGATCTTCCTGCTTGTACCAGGGCTTCCTATGTCGGCACAGATAACCTTGCGCGATTCCCTGAGCTTCACCTTTTTGAAGATACGCCCACAGCTTCGGATAGTGTACCCTGATGTCATGTTCGGTCCACGGAGGGTCCAGCAAGAACAACAGCCGGTCCAGGACGGGGTTTCCCTTCTTGTCGGCCTTGACCTCTTCGTCCGGCAAGTACCGCGGGCTCGGCAGTATCGGTTTGAACGCATCCATCGGCAGGTCACGCCGCTCGATTTCCTCGGGCGACATGATAAAATACTTGTTGTTCCCCGTCGCTAGGCCGCGCTTGATCGTGAAGAAATCGGCTAGTACCGCGACTTTGGTCGCTTCATTGCTCTCCTTCGTCGGGTACCGTGTCCATTTCGGTTCGCCGCGCAGCGTCTCGACCGGCACAGAGCGTTCCTGCTTGGGCCGTAGCAGCGAACCGCCATAGGTAAACCGCACTTCATGCCCTGTCGGCGGCCACTCTTTGCGGAAGCACACTACGGTCGATGACACGAGCGCGTCGCCAAACTGCACATCGTTCGGATCGAACCGATGGATATGCAGCAGCGTCACTTTGTCGAGGAGGTAGCGCTTCACTGAAACACCGTAATTCACGTCCATGAATTCGCTCGGTATAAGCCATGCAGCGAGTCCGCCGCCTCTCATCCACACATCGCTCAGGCCGAGAAAATAGCAGTACAATCCAGCTAGGCCATTGATTTCGACGCCGCAGGCGTTGTGTACGCGTGACTTCAACCGCTGTTTCTCGCGCTTGGTGATATGATGATGCCGCACATATGGCGGGTTGCAGATCAGCAAATTAAACTTGTCAGCATCCTCCGGCGGTTGGGCGTGCGTGAAATCCTCAAGACGTAAATCTAATCCTATATCACTCCACAACTGCGCCGCTGGCGCGCCGTAGTGGGTGTCGATCTCGTAACCAACGGCCGCACCGATGCGGGTCTTCGGGAACACGCCGATCAGCGCTGAATAGAACGAGCCGGTGCCTATCGCCGGGTCAAGAAAACGCACTTTCTCCCGCTTGTCCATCTGTGCCTTGGCATAGCCCAATATCTCAGCAGCAAGCCGGCTCGGCGTCGCAAACTGCCCCATGCGATTCCGCTCGGCTGAGTTCTTTTCTGCGTCCAGTTTGTCCTGCAGGGCCAGCCGCCGCGCCTCAAATTCTACAATCGCCTTTTTTGTCATCTACAGGCCAAACTCCTCAAGATCGTTGATTCGATGCTCCCACACCCAGTCGATGCCTTCCGCCGCCTCGTAGCCGAGATATCCACTGTCGAAATATCCACATAGGAACAGAATGAACCGCACATCTTGCTCGTAGGTCCGGCGCAGCTGGTTCATCTTTGTGGCTTCTTCCTTGCGCCGCTTGTTGACATTTGTAAAATCCCCCGCCGACTTAGCCTCGATCAGCAACGGTAGCTCCCCTGCCACTGCCGTTCTCGGCATCACTACGGCATCCACAGGAATGTTGATTGTCTTGTCCGTGCCTTCTTGATCGACCGGCACGTTGAGGCGGAATGAAAACGTCGCCGGTTGCATGTCGTTGAAATTCCTTCCCTCGCCTGCCGGTACTTCGACGTAGCCCCGAGCGGTAAGCCACTCGCCGATTGCAGCAAGCTGCCGTTTTTCCTGTGCATTCCGGATAATTGGATTGGCGACCGCGCCGCAGAGACGGTCTGCCACGATCGTCGCAGCCCGATACAATTCCTGCTCGGACGGATCATCGCCACGTTCGAGCCAGACGAATATGTCAGGATCGGCCATCTTCTCGATAATCTTCCCAATTTCCTCAAGGTTACGGTGTAACTCAGTCTGCGACATACGGGGTGGCATCCTGTTTTCCTTTTCCATTACCTTGAGCACGTTTCTTGACACGCGAGCAAGGCCGATCAGTCGGTCCACGGCCAACGGCGGGCAGGTGGACATCCGCAATGAGGGGAGCACCGACGGGTTCACCTTCAGCAGCCCCACCCCGACATCTCTCAGATTGTTGGTCGCCTTCAGCGTCGCCTCCACATCCTCGGTCGTCTGTACGCGCATCTTCCGGTATGCCTCCGGCGCAAACCGCACGAACCAATCGTTATACATGTCCACCGACTGAGCAATATCCTTTTTCCATCCGTCCGGATTATCTCTGTTGACTGCCACAGTTTACTGATTTCTCCTCGCCCGCTAACGCGAAGCTCAGTTGAAGCGAATTGTTCGGCGTCTCGGACATTCAAATCCGATCCAGGGCTTTCCTTAGGCATTCGGCATAATAGTGATTCTAGACGGAGGAGGAATAATGTCAAAGTTAAAAAGCACCGCACACCTTCAACTCCCTTTTGGGACGTCGCCTGGAGGATGTTGTTGGGCTCCATTGTCAGTTTGCGGTTTTCTCTTGAGCAACGCTTGGACTGCGAGTCATGCGCTCCATCGAGTGCAATATCTGGACCCATCGTCGCCTATCGGGAGAATACACACCGCAGAGGAATATCCCGGCGAGAATAGTAGCTCCGACTGTCCAGCCCCACCGCTGCCGCCAGAAGGAGATCATGATCGCCCCGACGACAGGAAGCAAACTATGCAGGCACATTTTCGCCTCTGCCCACATTCTCAGCGCGTGAGCAAACGCCTGGGCTTGGTCCTTCTTTCCGGCCAAGATCAGGTCGAACCATGCTTCCTCTCGGAACCTTCTCATCTGACCTGGACTAGCAAGGTCTGGTTGCTTGAACTCTTGTGACCAACGAAAGTCCTTCGCGGCAGCTCTAAAGGTTATGTCGCTGATCCGTCTCCAGACTATCCAATCTGGCGAGACGACCTCGAACAACACTCCAATCATATATGAGGCAGCAGCAATAGTCAGTGGGACAACTGTGGTTTTCCAAGCTTCTGGCCCAGAAACGAGTCTCTGCATCCTTGGCAGAGCGTACGCAAGAACGCCAAGAGTGATGCCGCCCGGGAATATTCGCGCGACAATGTCGTAATAGAAAAAGGGGATCGTGTTCATTCAATCTGCTCCCACCTTGTTGTTCATTCACGCGTTTACGACTCAGCCGCAGGCAAATTAAAGGTGTCCGGTACGCTCTATCATTGCAGCTTCGAGCTTTGTAGCAATACAAACTCCATACTCAAACTCCGTCCCCGTTGGCGTCCCCCAAATGGGAAACGCATCAGAGAACCTTCGCTCTTGGCTCTCAAAATCAGGATGTAGCCGCTCAGGAAAATATATACTCCAGAAGTCAGATTTTGAAGAAAAAAAAGATGCTCAGGACGGCGTTAATCAGTGGTTCACTCCCCTTTCGTTGCGCAATGCGCAATGCGCGATACGCGCTACGAGCGACGAATCCGCGTCAATCGGCGCTAATCCGTGGTTCAGCCGTGTTAATCCGTGTCTGATGTGACTACGGCGAAGCGCTCCGGTCAACAAACACGGTCATTTCGACCGAAGCGGAGAAATCTGTTTCTGAATAGATTCCTGCCGTTCGACTTCGCTCAGGCCAGGCTTCTAGGCTCGGAATGACGCGAGGGGCGTTCGTGTTGGATTCCCGCTTTCGCGGGAATGACAAGTCCCGCAATCCATCATCACACACTAATAGTCTCGCCTATTTCCCAGGAATTCGCTTGAGCAAAGACGGCGGATTTGGTATAATATATAGTTAACACACAAGCCAGGGGCTTGTGAGTAGATCAGTAAATCAGTAGATGAGCCAATGAGAGAACGCATACGCACATCGACGCATTCACGCATCAACGATGCGGGCCACAGCTTGCCCGGCGTAGCCTGGCGAAGACGGAAAGACCCAAGACAGTAGACAGTAGACAGAAGACGGGAGACAAAATAGGCAAATCAGGACATCAGGGCAACAGGAGGCAGGCAATCAGGATACCAGGAAATCAGGCGGCAGGCGATCAGGAGAGCAGCAAATCAGGAAGCATCACCCTGATAATCCGATACCCAGATAACCACTTCCTGATAACCGGACATCCCGATGCCCCGTGTCAGTGCCCAAAATAGAGCTAATATGCAAGAAGTGCAGAGACAATCGGGAAACCAGGGAAAATGGGCAAAAAGGCCCCCGCTCTACAACTCTACAGAAGGTTTGATAAAACGGCCTTATTTGAAAAAGCAAACCCAATATAACAATAGGCAAAATAGGAGAAGTAGCAAAAGCTCGAAATACGAGATACGAAATACCACACAGGAAATACGAAATGAACGCAAGCGCAATCGTAGAAAGGGGTTATGAAAATATGTGGATCTGTGGCCAATCCGCGTCCGCCGGCGTTAGCTGGGAAAACAGCCTGCTTCTCCTATCCGCTGCCTGCCGCATTCATTATCGTCGAGCAAGCACGTATACTTGAACGGGCAATGATACAGCAACCGCCCCACCATTATCGGTCGCACTGGCCGTGAGCGTGCGTATGCCTGAAAGCCCGCTGCGCCAATCTGTTGTCCAGCCATCATCGCCGTTGTCATCGAAACCGATTCGGTTCTCGTCGGCGAAAAACTCGACGGCCAGCACTGAACCATCGACATCACCGGCGTGGGCCTGAATTTCGTATGGAAGGTGAATGGAGGCTCCATCGTCCGGGTGCGTGATATTCACCCAGGGCGGGCGGTTTGGCAAGGGTTTGAGCCAGTTCTCAGCGACTTTGGCAAAGTCGGCAAAGTCAACGTTGCTGCTGCGGTTCAGGTCAAAGGCCCTGCACCAGTCATGCGGGCAACAGCTCTGGGCCAACCACTGCTCAGCGAAGGCAGCAAGGTCGGGCCAGTTGTAGGATTCCGCAAGCAGCCAGTCACCAACGGCAATGGCCCAGTCAGACGAATGCGGTGCATCCCACGTGTGCTCGCCGGGGCTGAGGCGTCCCACATCGAGTTGGCTGTATTCGGCTTTGGTGTCCACCGCAACCGCAGGCTGCGGCCCGGCCATGTCGGAAAGGTCCATGTGGATGGAGCCAGCGTCTTGGCGGTAGAACACATATTTGGTGTTTCCGCTTCTCAGCACACGCGTGTTGCCGTCGCCGCTAAGCTCGTTGGCCCGCTGCATGTCTTTGCGGAACCGGCCCTTGTCGTTGAAAAACACAGAGTAGGTTTTGATCTGATGCTCATTCGGATAAGGCAGCGTGCCCCTATAAGAGTCTCTGGTTCCGCCGTTCTCCAAAAGATTCCCCCAGATATTGGCCACACCGCCAGCCATCGTGGAATGCCAAAGCCCTCGGCGGGTCTCTTCTTCGTTGTAGTCTTTTGCTCGGCCCTCGTTGCGAATGCGGAATCGGTCCTCCGAAAAGGATGGCTTGTAAGGGCGTTCTTCAACTGTCTCGACATATTTGTCGTAGTCCGGCCTGTGCTGCTCGTAGCCGGAATAGTCCATGGCCTCGGAAAGCTGATTAAGCTCATTCTTACTTGCCCGCGCGCCCAGAAAATGGTGCCAGCCCAAATGCTCGTGCATATACTCGTGCCACTGCGTCAGTTGGTCCCCATCAACCCACTCCCACAAATCGAAGCCGTAGCCCATAGTCCAGCCGGGAATCGGGCCAAGCCGCGCGGCAATGTAACGCTGCAAGCGCTTATCGATAGCTCCGTTGATGCCCCCGCTCAAATCTCGCGGCGTCTGATGCCGCGAGTGGTCGCCCCAGGCCCAGATATGCACGAGCCCGCCGGCAGCGTGCGTCTTGGCAATCAGCATTTCCAGCGCCTCGAACGTTCTGCGGTCAGGCTCTGTCATGCTGGAAGTCACCCGGCTGTCACTCGCGTCAAGGTCGAACCACCAGCCGGCGATACTCGCAACATGGAATCCGTCAAAACCGTGCTCATCCAAGAACTCCTCAATGTCGGCCTCGATCACTTGCGGCTCATCGTAGAGATACCTTGGACTTTTATACATCGCCAACTGCGGCACAAACGCAGTTTCTGTACCGTGCCAGCCCCATTTGTTGCCGTCGAACTTGGTGACAAACCCATGCACTCGTGGATCAGGATTTGGCTGGATAGTGACGGTCCCCACCTCGCCGTCAAGCTCGGGATCGCTGCTAAAAGTCTCAAAGTGCCACGTGCCGACGCGCGTGCCCGTAAAGCGGAACTTATAGGTATCGTTGCCGTCATAGAACATCTCGGTAGTGACCTGCTTGCCGCTCGATGTATGCGTGAAAGTGACCTTAGCTACAAGGTCATAGGGACTACCGGAATAAGTGGCGTTCTCCAGGCTCCATTCAAGATATGGCCTCCATTGTGTCCCTTCCGCGCCATACATTGACGGTTGATGCAAGAGTAAGAAGGTGATAGGAATAAGCAACTGCCATCCGATTTTACGCTTCTGGCTTCTCACTTGTGGCTCCCTTCTGCTGTTTAGGGCGTCACCGCTCGGTCATACACGCGGACATCATCAATCAGGCCGGACCAGAGACTGCCGGGCTCGCGATCCTTGCCCGCACCGATGTATAGACCGCCAGTGGAGCCTCCCAGTTTGCGCTGCGTGTCCTGAGCTACTGCAACGCCATCGACGTACAGAACTCTGTTGGAGCCGTTCCAGGTCAGGCCGAGTCGGTGCCACTGGCCATCAGTAACCACCGTCTGCGAAAATAGAGGCCGGCCAAAGCGGCCTGTGTCCTTCAGTTCGGTCATGAGCTTGCCTTCTGCGTCAGCCATGAGCCAGTTGGCCGCGCCTATTTGCGACAGGATAACCTGTCCAGCAGCGCCTCCCTTCATCCACAGAAAAACGCTGAACGCAGTGTCTGCCGGGTCCAGGACGAACTCGGTGCTGACATAATCATCAATGCCGTCGAACTCGAGGGCGCCGGCTGTCTGACCATCGGCGGGTTGCCACACCGCATCACCATGAACAGTTGCATCGTAGTCGCCGACACTGTCGCAGGCGGTCGCCCCCTCGGTCTCATCCAGCTTCCAATGGGCGAATGGACCCGCACCTTCTAACCAGTGTTCAGCAAGAACAGCCACATCCTGAATATCTACGATGCCGTTGCCAATAGGCGGAGCAACATCAACCGAGACTTCGTTTTGACCCCAGCGTTGAGCAAGTTTGGCAAAATCGCCGAGGTCAACAATTCCGTCGGTGTTGAAGTCAACGATTGGTGTGATGGGGACCTGCCACAGATCCCAGGACCCGATCCCCCCTGGGTGACTTGAATTAGAGCAACACAAGTAAAGCATGCGGCCGTCAGCGGATATGTCGGGACCCCAGTCAGGTCCAGGCCCGTTGGCAGTTGGTCCCAGATTCACGGGGCAACTCCAAACGCCGGACGTAGTTGGCCGTGTTATCATCCAAAGGTCAAAATGGCCAGATCCACCCGGTCTGGAACTGGCGAAGAAGAGCTGGAGGCCGCTCGTGCTGATGGTTGGATCACCGTCGCTGTCCGAACTGTTGATCGTCGCCCCCAGGTTGACCGGTGGCCCCCAATCAGCCTGTTTTGTCTCGCGTGTCGCTACATACAGATCGAGACTACCTTGTCCACCGGGCCGGTCGGACGAGAAGTACAGTTCGAGTCCGTCGGCCGAGATCGCCGGTTCCCCGTCATAGTACGGGCTATTGATGGACGAACCGAGATTCACGGGTGCCCGCCATTCATCTTGCTGTGAGGACCGCATCGCTACCCATAGGTCCGCGTTGCCATATCCACCAGGGCGCTGCGGCAATGTGACTTCCCAGATGCCATCAGCAAAGAACAAAGACAATCCATCCGCTGAAATGCATGGAGACATTTCACAAGCCGAACTGTTGATTATGGAGCCAATATTTATGGGCAGCCCCCACTCGTCGTCTGTCGTCTCGCGTCGCGCAACCCATATGTCATCTCCTCCACCATAGCCACCCGTGCGCTCGGACGCGAAGTATAACGATAGGCCGTCAGCCGCGGCGCTGGGCGCGACGTCGGCGACCGAACTGTTGACCGCCGCCCCAAGATTACTGGGAGTACCGAACGTGAAATCTGCCTTTACATCCAGGCTAGCGAGCACAAGAGCAGCAATAAACACAGCTAATACCAACCCACCTTTTGAGCCACTGAACCATCTCATTTTACGCCAACCTTTCCACCCGACTGGGCGCACAAAACCATCTGAGTGAATCGACCGGCAGACAGACTTCGCGCTTATCCGCCGTGAGTCACTTACACAGAACCGACGAGACGCTGGAATCTCATATTGGAGTTCCTCCTTCTAAATGCCAGGATACAGATTTGACACGAACAGGTCAAGGAAATTAAGCCGCTGAAGGCCACCAGAACAAGGGGCCAAGACGCGTGGAACCTTTGGAAAGTCTCCTGCTAATTCTTATAGTTTAATTGGGGTGAAGACATAGGTGCTCAGACTTACGCGTAACCGGAAAATCCAATAACGGAAAGCAAAGTTATGAATACAGTAAAAGGATTCTGGCAGCACGCCAACGGCAACGTCTATGCTGTCGAAAGCACCACGCTCGGCCAAATCGTAGGCGGTGCAGGGCCATTGGACCCGGACAATCTCGGCAACTTGGAAGAATATCACTACAAACCGGCGGTCGTCGAATGGCTGCAGAGAGCAATAGCCGAGCACAAATTGCGAAGGTTCAATCCGAACTGATGCTCGGCGGCTACGCTGTCACCTCTTCTCCAGCCAGGCCGGCAGACGAACGCCGCTTCTCACGCTATCGATGGATGGAATGTAGGGCTTCAAATCAAGTATGGGACTGCCGTCGAGGGCGTCGATCTTCTCGATGCGAACTGTGTCGTCCTCTACCGAGAGAATCTTGCATAGGCTCAGCGCAATCAGATTCGGACGCACAGGCGCCCGGCACGCAAAAACGCCCGTAAGCGGGTTCTTCCTGTTGCCCCGTGGATACACCTGCAGGATGCCCCTCTTTTTCGGCGTGTCGTTTCTGTCAAACCAATAAAGCACGAACACGTGGGAGTACCCATCCAGACCCTTTAGCGCATCGGCGTACTTGTCGGAAATCTGGAGCTGAACAACGTTGCCCTTCTTTTTGACCTTGCCGACCGCGTTTAACTTGAAAGACTCCATGGTCTTTTGTGCTTGCATAATCTTTGCCTCGACTGCGCCACCGCCAAAGACCCGCGACGTCGCGCAGCTAACAATACCCACACACTTGGAAAGCAAACCTCTTCGACTGATACTCAATTGAATCGCCTCCCAAACCTCACTATACAAACCTCACCAGATAACCTGAATCGCATCCCGGTTGCCGGGTTCAGTCTGAGCTTGTATTCTCTCTCTTGCGTGTTCGTGAAAGCTCTTACATTCGTTCCAGGTTAAATGAGTTGACCTGTTGTGATTCAACTGATAGTTTATCCGGGACTGTTTCAGGAAGCAAGAGATGGAACTTTCGTGGCTCATGAAATTAAGAATCGCTGCCGCCATCGCCATCGGCGCAGCGTTGATAGGATTCTTGGCCTGGCCGCTGGTCTTGCCGTCGGATCCGCTTGCACCGGTGCGAGCCGCCAATGTAAGCCTCACCG
>Ga0180433_10005264_pt1 | contig 17604 bp, 15 predicted proteins | sample SS_ome_8_FD_132980 | JGI IMG/M metagenome (GOLD analysis project Ga0180433, IMG submission 132980) | Hypersaline lake sediment archaeal communities from the Salton Sea, California, USA - SS_1_D_1 metaG | ecosystem: Environmental > Aquatic > Non-marine Saline and Alkaline > Hypersaline >... | reverse complement strand
AATACTGCTGATATGACTTGTTTATGGTCATGGATCGAAGCAGAAGGATTGGTTTTAATTGAAGCGATGGCACAAGGAACTCCCTCAATTGGAGCAAATGCATGTGGAATAAGAAATATCATAAGACACGGGAAAACTGGATATTTAGCTAATGATATAAAGCAATTCAGGGAACATGTCGTAAAATTAATGAAAGATGATGAGCTTCGGGAAGAATTTGGTAAAAATGCTAAAGAACTTGCTCAACATTATAAAGTGAGCGAAATCGCGAAAACATGGATAAAACTTTATAGATTCACCATTGATCAATTATATCCACTGCGATATAATCGAGAAGACAGGAAAAATAGAGTAGAATTAGTTAAAGAGTTTGTTTATAGTCTTCCTAATGTCTCTTTTTAAATATTAAATGGCTAAATTTTTCTAGAAGTTATAATTTTCTCTTATCTCTTCTAGTTTCTCAATGCAAGAATTACAGAGGAATATAGATTTATCATCAACTTTTTCAAGATTTCTTGAATAATTCATAACACAATTAGTATCAATACAATGATCAACTCCTAAAATAATATGCCCAATTTCATGAATGCTTTCTTTTATTATTCTCTTTTCAAGGATATCATGCTTGCTATGTAAAATTGTTCCAAAATCTTGTAAATTGTAAGTAGATACCAATGCTAACTTTTGACTAATATGAGCCTCGCCATAAAGAAATATTAGATTACTATGTGTGCTAGAATAAAGAGGTAGATGCGTTATACCTAATTTTAAAGGCAATAGATAGCGAATATTTTGAATTTTATTTAGAGATTTATAAAATAAATCAGTAGGATAAACTAGAACCGTTTCTTTAAACGGTATACTATTTTGCTTAAATTCTTCTCTTCCAAAGGTTATTAAATCCTTCGAATCCAAAGACCAATTACTTAAAAATATATTATAAAAGAATGAATCGAATGCTAGATTTATATTTTCTATAAGGTTTTGGGTTAAGGTTTCTGAAGAATTCAAGAACATATTTATCCCTAAATTACATGGAAACAGCATAGCTCTATACTCACTCCATATTTATCAATTAAAACCTTTCTAGTAATGCATATTTTTAATTTATTGAAACCTATTTATTAATTCTTTTACTATATCCTATTACTATTGAATATTTAAGTTTAAGACTATTTAATAGAATTAATTAATTACATAAGTTAATGTAAATCAGCTTATTAAATATAATTGATATACAAATGAATTCAGAAGAGACTAATACGGAAACAGATAATAATAATCTATCGAGAGATAAAATTGATGAAACCCAAGAAGTTATAAAAAAGGATGGTGCCCCCCACTTTTTACCGACATTCCGCGTTCTATCTAAGCTTTATCCATTACCGATAATAACTGTAGTAATAATATCGGGTATTTTGGCATACTTAACTTTTACTATAGCAGGGGTGCAAATAGATGGAGGTTATTTTCCTGAAGGAGAGTATGGTATTTTTGGGGCTATTTTGAATGGTATAATTTTCACCGTAATGGCAGCGATTTCGGGATTTATACTAATTTTTATTATTAAGAGGAAAGGAATTAATATCTTGAAGTACGTATTTGGTTTTAGTATTGGTTTTTTAGGATTCTTTTTAACATTATTTTTCAGTTCTATTATTATATATGTTATTTTCATACAATTTCCTGAGACCGAATTCATTGTAAGTTTATATTATATCCTTGAAGATATTGTTCTTCCAATTGTCTCGGGTATTTTCACGATTTTATTACTTTATTTATATTTTACCTCGAAATCAATTAGAAGTAAAAATTTCATAGTTTTATATGTAGGTTTATTAGTTGGCGCGTCTTTGGGAGTCTTTATGCCTTTATGGACAACTCTAGCAATTCTAATCGGAATTTCGTGTTGGGATCTTTTTGCTGTTCTCTATAAAAAGGGTCCAATCAAAGAAATGATTGATATCGCTTCATCTGAAAATTCGAAAGTAAAAAACGAGGATGAGGAAATGCAAGAAAAAATAGAAAGGGGAGACGCTGTTTATGACACTTCAAAACTAGAGATTGGAATAGGAGACCTAGCATTTTATAGTATGTTAACGTCTAGTGCCTTAGTTCAGACAAATAATATTTTTATTATGATATTTACAGCAATCGCAATAATCGTTGGAACGGGAATTACGATTTCTGGACTTAAAAGAAATAAGGTCTTACCAGGACTTCCAATTTCAATATTTCTGGGAATAGGAACTATGCTTATATCATGGGCTATAATATTGATATTTTGAAATATACGTGCATCCTTTTTAATATACAAAACAATTAATTATATAATATGATAGATATCAAGGACATTAAAAGCATAACTATAATTGGTGCTGGCACTATGGGTCATGAAATTGCTCAAGTTGCCTTAATGGGAGGCTTTTCAAAAGTAATCCTTAATGATCTTAACCTAAATGCACTCCATCAAGCAGTTTCAAAAATTAATCAAAATTTAGATAAACTTGAATCAAAAGGATTATTACCAGAAAATACTTCTGCAAAATCTTTAATGAAGCATTTAGTTCAAGTAGAAACACTTAATGACGCAATTAAGGATACAGACTTTATTATCGAAGCGATCCCAGAAGTTATGGAACTTAAGCAAGAGCTTTTTACTAAACTGGGGGAATTAGCACCATCTCACTCAATTTTAGCAACTAATACCTCAACTATGAGTATAACTGAGATCGCAAAAGCGTCAGGGCGTCCAGAAAAAGTGGTAGGAATGCATTTTTTTACTCCAATTGCTTTATTGCGTCTAATTGAATTAATTAAGGGAAAGAAGACTTCGCAAGAGACGTTTGAATTGGCTGCAGAAGTCGGCAAGAAATTCCCAGCACTTAAAGGTAAACGATTTATTGCAAAAATCGAAAAAGAAAGTCCTGGATTTATCGTGAACCGATTAACAATAACTTGTAGTATTTTCTTATCTTGGCTCTTGGATTTTGCGATGGAAAGTGAAATTCCAATAGAAAATGTCGACAATGATTTTGTCTCACCACCTGAATTAGGACCCTTTGCGAAATGGGATTATCTTGGTCTTGATGTGGTTTGTGATTCGATGAATTATCTTGCTAAGCAAATCTCATCTGTATTTGAACCTGGAAGAACACTTAAAACTCTAGTAAAACAAGGCAATTTAGGTAGAAAAACGGGTCAAGGAATATTTAAATGGTCTGGTAATAAACCCATTCTTACTTCTGGTAAAAAAGCAGAATTATATTCATTGGAACATTACTATGCAATTTTATTAAATGAAGGTTGTAGATTATTAGAAGAAAATATTGTTTCAGGATATAAGATTATAGATAACGCTATGCTTGCTGGAATGGACATGCCTGGACCTTTTAGTGTGGGAAAGAGAAAGTACAAGGAATGGAGCGATTTACTAGAAGAACTCGCAAAAAAATCGAATATAGAATATTTAAAGCCTTGTCGATTAATGAGAACTGGAAACTTCATTAACATGAAATAGAGTATTGTAAGAAAATATCTTATAAAAATTCATAAATCAGTTTATATTCATAATCATTGCAGACGAGAGATATAAAATCAAATTAAACGAGTAATTGATATGGACCACGAAGTAAAAACTCCAAAGTCAGGATTCGACACAATCATTGAGTTTTATAATCAAGATTTAAAGATTAACCACCCCATTGCTATTTCAGAGCTAGTGGATAGGACTGGGTTCTCATGGAGTTTTATTAAAAAAACCCTCAAGAGTATGGTGGGTGAATACGAGGGCTTCCATTTCGAAAAATCAGGAGGTACATGGATAACATGGAAGGATAGAGAACATATTATCAAAAAAACTGATGATACTTGTTCGCGTTTTCTTAAAGATAATGAGAATAATCACTGATATCATAAAATTATTCTAGGTTATAACTTAATTTTTCTAATTACTTTTCTTAGTCTAGTTGCGTTGATAATCACACTCAAATACTCTCAGGTATCAACTAAATCCTAATTTTTTATTTTTTGTCAAAGTTTTGTATAATTTGCTTAGTGTGAAATTTCACACAAACTTTTTATTGATTCTAAGCTTTTTCAATTTAAATTTTAATTGAAAAATTTATGTGAACAACTAACATGAAAGTTGAAAAATCTAGCCAAGATCTTGAAAATGAGGTAATCTTTGCAGGTCTGTGCATACACTGCGGGAGTTGTAATGCTTTCTGTCCGCATATGGACTTCAGTCAGGAAAATGGTGAGGCTTATGTGGTCGATGAATGTGCTGAGACCATAGGATTATGTTATAATGCATGTCCTCGAACTTTCCTTCCAGTAAGTGATATTGAGCAAAAATTATTTGGTCAAACTCGCGTGGATTTAGGGGTAGGAGTATATAAGGATATAGTTCAAGTAAAATCTAAAAATAAAGATAGTATCCTTTATAATTTAGTCGCTGCGGCATTTGATTCGGGTGTAGTAAAGCACTTTGTATTAAGTGAGCCTAAAAGTAAAAAACCGCCCGTAGCGTTTCCAGTAGTGGTGGATAATAAAAAAGACGCGAAAAAATACATCCCCGAAAAAACTATGGATAATGCAGGACCCTTAATCACTGGTATCGGAAAGGCTTACCTTGAGCGAAAAAAGGATATTGGAATAATTGCTAACCCCTGCCATCTTCAAGGCCTTGCGAAAATCTTAGTGTCTGATTTCAATACAGGAGCGGAAAGAACTTCTTTAAAGATTGCGTTTGCGTGTTCTTCAGGTGGAATGACGGGCTGTTCGTACTGTACCGACTTTTCTGGCGAATTTTCAGATATATCCTACAGTCCATGGGGTGCCCCAAAAGGTTCAGGAGAAGCGTTTTTAATAATTAGAACTGATGTAGGTCAAAAAGTACTAGATGAGGCTGTAAAAGGTAAGTTGCTTGAAATCACCAATAAAGAACCAGATTTAAGCGAGATGAAAAAATTTCTTAATAAAAAGAAAAGGAAAAATTTCCTTAATCTTCTTGGAAGAGATTTAGTGACCGCAAAATACCTAAAACTTAATGTTGATGAGTTAAAAGATATTTTAGAGTAAACTTATCATTCTCATTCTTTTTTTCTAATTTAATGTTTAAATCAACTAAATTATATTATGTTCTTTCTATCTAAAATTGCCTCTGTAAGCTGTTGGAAAACTTTTTCATTATTTACTCCTGACTTACTCGAAGTTTCATAGAAATACGATATATCATACTCTTTTTGAAATTCCTCAGCTTCATTTTGAGAAACTGCGCGTTTTATATTGGCAAGATCATACTTCTCACCAATAAGTATAAAAACAGGATTACTATTATCATGCACTATATTATACCATTCAGATAAATGTTCAAAACTAGAATATCGTGTGAGATCATAACATAGAAGACAACCATGTGCTCCTCGAGAATAATTTGGTAAAAAGAAGCGAAATCTCTTCTCACCAGCAAAATCCCATATCTGTAACCTTACTTCTATGTCGTTTAAATTTACGACATAGCTAGCAAGATCTGTTCCAATAGTTATTTTTTGAGCTATATATTTTCCCGTTATAAGGCGTTGAATCATAGTACTCTTCCCAACACCTCCATCACCGACAACAACAATCTTGAATAAAAATTTCTTTGCTTGTGCCATCTCCTTTCCAATCTTGCTCCAATAAATAATATAAATATAGGTTCCGATTTAATAAATTTTTATTACTCGATAATATCTTTTCTCCTACATTTTTGTTTTTTCCTATTAGGTGAATTTCAGTAATAGAGGAAAAAAGGTAGAAAAAATTTTTCATTTTATTTTTATATATTCTTCGATCTTTTTTATATTTAATTCAATAATATTCGAAAAATAACCAAAAATTTATATAATACTAGATAATCTAACAAAATATTCGTACAGATATAGTATAAATTTAAATACAATGTATACTAGTTGATCATTGGAGTCTATTAGATGAATAGAAATTAAGATTGAATGAATGTAAAATAAAATGACTTTCTTGAATATTTTATTCATCAAAAACAAAGGAGGATTGAAAATAAATGAATAATTTAAAATTAATTCTTCATGAAGGACATATTTTATATAAAAGTGCTCGAGCAACCAATCATCCATTTACGGATGACATCTATCTTTATTTACCTAATATCATGAAAGATATTGATTATAATGAAGATAACTTGTGGCAAGCAATTGATCATCTCGTTTTGATCGAGTTATTATGTTCGATAATCACTAAAGAAATAAATAATGGTAAGCCACTTTGTAAAGGAAATGGAAAGTGTCCCATCAATAATATATTACGAAATGTTGGGTTGAATCACGAAATAAAGGTCGAATGTGAAAAGAATAACAACGAAAAATTGAGGGCGAGTAAGATTGATGATAAGATAGTTTCAATGACCACTGCATTGTTCGCCTACAAAATAAAGGAATTGACAAATGGTATAAGTATCAAATGATTATAATATAAAATCTCTTAATTCAAGTTGAAATCCACAGATTATTAAATATTAAAATTTTCATCTAAAAATTTCTTGTTTATAGTCTTTAGGTTCTCCACAACTTGATTTTTTATATCCATGGGTAAACTGCTAACTTTTGTATTAAATTCAATTTCAGAAAAAGAATTTATCTCTTTATAAATTACATGAAGAAATATAACAGCCAATAAGGGAAAAATAATTATTATTAATAATACTGTAATGGGGAAATATAAAGGTTCTGAATCCTCTATACCTGTGCCAGGCAGATTACCGAAAAAACCTATTCTTATATCTATGAGATTAATTAAGATGAGTAAGATGTGTAATAAACTTAAAGTAAGAAATATGGCAATATTTAAGTAGCTAATAATTTTAATCTTTCCCAAACTCAACTCAGAAATTACAACTTTTTTATACTCTAGACCCCTCTTTTCAAACTCACTAAGATCAATAATAATCTGGCAATAATCCCATATTCCGAGAAAAATCCACAAAAATCCAAATGAAAAGATTAAGAAATAAGCAATATTGAAATAAAGACTAAAATCATCAGTTAATTGGGGGTGATATATTGATTCTCCCCCAATCCAAAAGAGGAGAATCAGTTGGAAGAGAGCAACAAAAACCAAGCGGTCAGCATTCTTATTTTCTGCCCCTAAAGGATTATAAAAAACTAAATTTTTTTTATTCAATACTCTCGTTTTATTGGTACCGATAACTCGAAAAAAGATAGCAAAACTAAAAGAAATAATTGGGAATAAAAGAAGCAAAAAATTATCCCATCCTTGTGCTAATATGAATAGGTAAAGAAGAATAAAAAGGATCAAATCTCGTAATAAAGTTTCATTTAATAGTTCTCGTAAGCCTAATTCTTGGTCATTCGAATTATTTTCACTCATTTTTTTATTTAAATTTCCTTAATAATTAAACTTTTATACTCTATGCTAATATAAATTTTAACTCCTAGCTACTATTACTTACTAATTATCATTGGTGTACAAAATTAATTACATGGATTTCTTTCCATATGAAGAATTTAGAAAAGAACAAGAAGAAATTATTAAAAAAGTGGAACTAGCTTCAAAAGAGAATAAAATAACTTTATTAGTTGCTCCAAATGGAACAGGAAAGACAATTATTGCACTATCTGCGCTGTTACCCTTAGTCTACGAAAATGACTTAAAAATACTTTATATGTGTAGAACTCATTCACAAAATACGCGAATTATAAAGGAATTAAGAAAAATATCTCATTATCTTAATATTCAGAACCAAAAAATTAAACTAAACGGCTTATCGATAAGGGGCCGTAATGAAATGTGTATAAATAAAACCTTATTATCATTAAAACTTGATCCAAAAGAATCAATGGCCGTTTGTTTTGATTTGAGAACTAATAATAATTGTCGCTATTTTAATAACCTCCTAAAAAAAAAAGATCAAACAGAAAAACTTACTTCTTTAGCTCCAGAATTGTTAAATCAACCGATAGATGCTGAAGATCTTTTGAATTTTTGCTCAGAAAATAAATTATGTCCATATTATTTAAGTAAATATCTTTTGGAAGAACTTAAGGTTATCATTTGCAATTATCAGTGGATTTTCAACCCTCATATCCAGGAAAATTTTTTAGATTTTATTGGTAGAGAGCTAAAAAATTGTATTTTGATTATTGATGAATGTCATAATCTTATCGATTTTGCAACAGAACTAAACTCTGATAAGATTACGCCATATTCACTGCGTTTATGTTTGAGAGATTTAGAAATGTATCGTTCCCCTCAAGAAATGCAGAGTTTTATTAGGATGCTTATGAATAATTTTGAAAGAGTAAAACATTCCCTAAGGGAAAACGAAAAGGGAATTGAACCAGTGAAATTTATTACTAAATTATATACTAAAATGGGAAAATCGGATCTAACTGACTTTAGGAATTTTATTTTGAATTTAAAAGAATTTGGTTCATCTTTACACCGACAAAAAGTTGACAATGGAGAAATCGCACGAGATTACATAGGATCTTTAGGGGATTTCTTCTTAAAGTGGATAAAAGTCTGTAATCAAAATAATTATTTCTTTTCGTATAATTTAAATGAGAGAAAAGGAAAAAAATCAGTTTCACTGGATATCATCGCATTAGATCCCCGTGAAATCACTTTACCCATATTAAATGCTTGTTATACTTGTATCAATTTATCAGGAACTGCAAATCCATATGTATATACAAATTTAATAGGAATTAGAGATTCTCTTAAATCATTTAAAGGAATAATCGCAAACTCTCCTTTCAAAAAGGAACATATCAAAGCATTAATCATTGAAGGAGTCGATACTCGAAGAGCAAGCCGAAATCCAGCTATGTACCATAAAATGCTTAGTAAGGTTGAGGAAGTAATTGAATCAACTCCTGCTAATATTGGTATTTTCTGTGCTTCCTATAAAATTGTGGATGCTTTATTGCAATACGGTATAGAACCTTTGGCTAAAAGATTAAATAAAAAACTTTTTATCGAAGAACCCGGATTATCTGCTTCAGATAACGCCCTCTTGATGGAAGACTTTAAGTCTTATGCTAATAAACCGTATAATGGAGCTGTTTTACTAGGTGTGTGCGGCGGAAGGAACTCAGAGGGAGAAGATTATCCTGGAGATATGATGAATTCAGTTATAATAGCCGGTTTTCCCTATCATTTACCTTCTCCGAGAGTTGATGCGAAAATTGCATATTATGATGAGGTATTTAATAAGCAAGGTTGGAATTTCGCCTATCTTTACCCTGCAATACAAAGAGCGAATCAAGCGTCTGGTAGACCTATAAGAAAACTAAAAGATAAAGGTTGTATTATTTTTTTGGATGCCCGTTTTAAACAAAAATATAAATGGATATCAGACTGGATTAGAAATGAAATCCAGATTATCCCCGACAAAGAAGGAGTCATTAGCAAAGTTTTAGCTTCTTTTTGGAATCAGAAGGAATAATCTACTCTTATTGTAATTTAAATAGTTTTAAATATAATTCAACTAATTTTTGAGATACTTTTTTCCATGAAAAGTTCTGTTTTACTCTCCTATAACAGTTTTCTTTAATTTCGTCATAAAATGTAGGATTTAGTAATACATTTGATTTTATGGCAGCATCTGGAATTTGATTTACTATATTTAAAATTTCTAAATCGTTTGAAATTGGTGCTACTGAATTTTTGGCTTTATGAGCAACTTGAGCAGCCTTAATCATCGAAATAAGAGCCTCTTGAAATTCTGTTGGATTATCCTTTTCAATTAAAACACCAGTACCAATCTTTGGATAATCACGAATATCAATTATGGTTTCTTGTAAACCTCCCACTCTTGTAGCAATTACAGGCAATTTAGAAGCCATCGCTTCTAACGCCATTATTCCAAACGGTTCCCATCTTGAAAGCGCACAATACACATCTGCTGCGATATGAGCTAGATAAAAAATATCTGATGCTACTCCAAAAATAATTCTTAAATTATCTGGATATTTTTTGACATAAGTGGCATATTCATTAATTTCATCAAGGCTGTAATCTGTTGGAAGAATTAAAAATAAAAATTTCATATCAGGGATTTTCTCTATTACTGCTGGAATTGATTCCAAGATAATTTCAAATCCTTTTTGTGGAGATATTCTTCCGGTAGTAATTAATAGTGGACCATAAGAATTAAAAGGCAAAATAGTACCATTCTTAATGAAAGGATTCCCATTTGAAATCTCATTAATCGTTTTAAGTACTTTAGAGGATCTAATTAATGGACTCTGGCTTAAGTGACCAATTTTATATTCTAATAAGTATTTTTTCATGTGATTTTTTGTTAGAGTGCTATCTTCAGAAATGTTTAATATACGCCTCATCTCAGAAGCATGTTTATCCATAACGTTGCTATAAATTTCATAATAGTCCCAATCGCAACCATCCCATATAAAATCAGCCTTGAATTTAATAAGATCTTTGCCACAATTAGGAATTATATTTGAATTTAGGTAGGATTGACTTACGGTAGTCACAATGTCAGAAATAATCGCTCCTATCTTTTCTACAGAAGGAATATCCTGATTTCCTGATGCAATTTTAAATATCTCTTCAATAGTGAGGAATTTTACTCCTTCTTTTAAATGTATACTTATCGGAGAGTTATCAACACCACAAGTATAGAAATAGCTTAATTCTAATCGAGGATACGTGAGCAAATGGATAGTAATAATCGAAGACACGTCAAGTCCACTTTCAATTAAAATCTGCTTCATATTAATAAATGGAATGACTACATGATAATCATGAAGATGTACGACTTTTGGGAGTTCATTTTTATCTTTATCAATTAAATATTCTACTAAAGAACGTACACCGATACTGAAAAAGCATATCTTGCCTTTAAACGTATCAGGACTATAAATTGTGCTCTCATCTAAAAAACTACGAGTAAAATCATTATCACCAGAAAGTAAAATAACTTTTGCTTTTCCAATTCGAAATTCATAGAATGCAATATTATAACTTTTTTCGGATATCGAAAGACCGATTTGTTCTGTATTGATCTGTCCTACACAGTTGAATGGGTATTTTTTCCATTCATATAACTCTTTTAATCTCTCAACTTGTCCATGAGAGGGCATAATAACCGATATATTAAATGAATCGGATATATTTTTTACTTGATTAGCTGGAACTTCTCCAAGGCCACCGAATTTGGCTACACCCGCATATTCAAAAGTAAAAACCCAAACTTTCTTTTGATTTTCCATCGGTGTTTATACACAACTATGAAAATTTTAAATTATTATTATTCACATTGTTAAAAAATTATTGTTATTAAAAGTTAATTAATATTAATCTTGTATTCTCAATCAGAACAACATTTATGAGCTAATTAGATTGATTTATTTTACCAAGGAATTTCAGCAAAATTTAATATTGAATGAATAAATACCTATCCTACAAATTAATATCAATGAGAAGAATATGTGTGATACACTTGTTGCTTTAGGAAATTCTACTAAAAGTGGTCATGTTATTTTTGGAAAAAATAGTGATAGACCATCTAGTGAAGCTCAATTAATTACATACATGCCTGCTATGCATCATTCTAAGGCAGAGCAAATTAAGTGTACTTATATTACCATACCCCAAGTTTCTGAAACCTATGCTATTCTTATGAGTCAACCATTTTGGATGTTTGGATGTGAAATTGGATGCAATGAACATGGTGTTGTGATTGGCAATGAAGCAGTTCATACTAAGGAACCTCTGAGGAGTAGTGGCCTTTTAGGAATGGATTTGTTGAGACTTGGCCTTGAAAGGGCAAAAACAGCCAAAGATGCCTTAAAGATAATTACTAATTTATTAGAAACTTTTGGGCAAGGGGGAAGTTGTTCTTTTACTCCTCCAGAATGGTTATATCATAATTCTTATCTCATTGCTGATTCTAAGGAAGCATTCATTTTAGAAACTGCAGATGAATGGTGGATAGTGGAGAAGGTAAAGGACATCCGTTCTATCTCGAATAATTTATCAATTAGAGGGAAAGGAGATCAAAGAAGGAACGGTATAATTCAGCATGCGATCAATAAAGGTTATTGCAATGATGATGATGACTTTGACTTTGCAATGATATTTTCTGATCCCCAAATACCTGAACAATTTTCACCGTATACTAGAGAAGGTTGTAGCCTACAAATGCTAAATCAAAATAAAGGTAAAATTACCGAACAGTTAATGATGGAATTTTTACGTGAGCATAATGTAGGGATTTGTATGCACGGGATGTTTGAATCAACCTCTTCGCAAGTTTCAGTACTTAAGGATAACTTCAAAAAATCCATTCATTGGTTTACAGGAAGTACCTTACCCTGCTTAAGTGTTTTCAAGCCCTACATTTTTCCAATAGGAGAGGAGATAGTTTTAAATCCCGGGCCTTATACGAAGATAGATCCGGAATGGTTTTGGACTAAACATAGCAATTATGTAAAAAAAATAAAGCGAAAATCAGCTTCAGATAAAAAAGCAAGATTTATGGAAAAAAGCAGAGAGATTGAGAAGGCAACAGTTGAAGAAGTAAGGAATCTTGAAAATAAAGAAGAAAATATACCAGCAGAGCAGTATGAACAGAATTTTTATAAGATTAATAAAAAATGTTGGAAACAAGTAAAAGCATTAATCGAATATTGAAATATTCAAGAATTTTCATTTAATAAGCTTAAAATCGCTTTTTGTACATAGTATCCACATAAAGGACTGAAACTAGGAGTTACTTCATAACCACCTTCCTCCATATAATCTCTTAGAGAGAATAAATATGCCACCCAATCCTGTGTATTTTGAAAGATTAAGCTATTTTCATAACCAACCGGGGTAGATCGCAACAAAATCTCTCCAAGTGCCAAAAAAAGTTCTCCTGGAACTGTAATAAGGCTTAATATATTTTCTTGTTTCTCAGATCGCGCTCTAAGTTCAATATACTGAACAATTGTTCTGCATTTATAGTTTCCAAATCGATAACTTAAATCAAATATAGGAAAATTTGCCTTTAAGATTTGATATTTTGCGACATTGATCAAAAATAATTTCTTAATTAAAAATATCAGTTTATTCATAAACCATTTACTCGAAAAATATTTGATATCTTTCATAGGAATCCAAAACCTTTGAGTTGATATTTTAAGCTTATCTACTTCGCAATATTCTTGATTTGGGATTGATTTTGCTAATTCTAAAGCACTTTGACCAATTTTATGCCCAATTTCTTTGGTATTGTCATAGGTTCCTAATTGATCATAAATTAAATCTTTCTGAACTTCTTCAAGATGATTCAGCTCTCCAAAAGTAGTTAATGGATTTATATCGCCCGAGGCACTATTAAAATATACTGATTTAATCTTTCCATGGGATAATTGTGAAATATTTTCATGAATCTGCCCTATAAAATCTGCTGATAACTTACTATTCTGATAGGATAGAGTAGTTGGATGGCACGCATAATTTATAATTATTCCAATAATTGATTCTGATTCTATGCTCTTGAAAGAGATAGTCGTCAGATTAGGGAAAACTGCCTCAGATGGATGTCTTCTGTTAAACACAATATTTGGATTGAAAGGTATCTTTTTCCATGCGATTTTACATGGAATCAATTCTTTAAACAATACATTAACCATCTTAGCAATTCTATTACTAAACCATACTATGTATTTATCATTTCTATTAGCACCAAACATAATTCCCCTTAATACACTTAAAAACCCGCCCGGCCAAAAAAATTCTCCAGTTAAATCAAAACCTGCATGAGTATGAGTGGCATGGATTAATATTTGTTCCTTTTTTAAAAATGGATGAGTTTCAATAATTTTTTCCTTTATATAATTTGATATGGATAAGGGTATTTTTAAAAGATCCACAGCTATTGCCAATAAATAATTTTCTTCAGAATTAGAGTTAGAACAATCAATTAATACACTATAAGCATAAAGTTCATCTAATATTCCTGAGCACGATTCTTTTCGCGTATAACCCGCCAAAGATTTTCCGATATACTGTTTTGGAGTAATGGAAATTTTACTAAATGCAACTTGCATACGTGTATTAAATTATACACCCGTTCAAAAATCTTTCTTTTTAGGGAATTAGGGGTAATAATTGATTTATTAGGAAAATTTTTATTTTTTAGAATATATTTTCATATATTGTTGAACTTACAGAGGATAAACATGTCAAGCAATAAACTAGAAATTCTCGGTATGGAAGGTGTTATTTCAAACTACAAGCGTGGACGGCACACAGTTCACCCAAAGCACTGTATTTTGGTTTTTCCTAAAATAAAAAACTTAAAAGATGCGCATAAATTGATTGGAAGAACTGTAGCTTGGACAAGCTCTACCGGAAAGCAACTAAAAGGGACTATTACTCGCTCTCATGGAAATAATGGCGCAGTTAGAGCTCACTTTAAAAAGGCTGGAGTTCCAGGACAAGCACTTGGGACCAAAGTAAGGATTATTAATTAATAACTCCTAACTTCTTTCTACTAAGTAAATTCTTCTCTCATTTTTCCTTTTATAATAATTATTATTAACTCTATTTACCCTTTTATAAGCATTTCAGAGATATTACACAAATAACATACCTATTGATATTTTGAAAACCCTTCTAAATCTATGATAAAGCGAGTTAATTTATTTATATTAGGTTGGTTTTTCGATTCAAAATGTCAGATCACCAGATGCAAATATGTCATTTTTGTCAAAGGACGATTAAAGTAGCTTATTATTGTGAAGATTGTGGGACTAGTTGTTGTTCTGACTGTTTAAATGAAGAAAAAATTGAAACTTTAACCTGTCAAGATTGCAATTCTCAAAAAATTGACACCTCAAAGGGAAAGAAACCTATTTGTGAGGATTGTGGAAGTGCAAATATTACTCAACTCAACCAAATCTTAAAATCGTGTCCACGATGTCATTCGCATCAAATTTTAAACATTTATGAGAAAAAGGAAGAATTAGAAAAAAATTTTTTAAATCTCATTAAAAATGCCCGGATCCTCATTGAACCCTTTAAAAATATGGCAAATTCCTTGATAGTCTTTCGACAAAAGGTTGAAAATGCCAGAGCACCTCCGATTAGATGTCATCATTATCCTAACATGGAATCTGAACTCTATTCTCTCGTAAAGTTATTCATTTATGCAAAAGATAACCTCTTAGAAAAGATTAATATCTTATTTCATCATCTTTCTTTAAATAAGGAGTATTTCTTTGATATTTATAACCAACCTAATTCAAATGTAAGAATAATTGAGGGTATTTTTGAAAATCTAAATCGAACTTCCATATCGATCAAGGATTTTCTAGAGACCAATAGCGAAACTATCAAAAAAGGCTTGATTCCGTTACAAAATAATCTTCAATTCATCAAAAAGATAAGCAACCTTTTTGAAATGTATAAAAAATATCTTAATTTAGCGGAAAAAGAGAAACCTGTCTATGCTATTCATGCGAAATTAGCTAATGGTTTAAATTCTCAAGATAAATATAGAAAAAATAAAGGAATACTATTTATCACGAATTTTGACCTCTCCTTCATTCATTTATATGGTAAATTCAAGAAAAAACAGAAGAATATTTTTAAGGCGCCAGTAGAGGATCTTACTAAACTCAAGATTAAGGGAAGAGTCTTTAAAAAATTGTATATTGAATTTCCTTATGGAAGATATGAATTCACCCTCCCCCCTAATAGTTTGAACAAGGTATTAGACTATATAATTATTGCCAGAAATTTCGACGAAACAGTCGTTTTTGATGAAGAAATTGCTAAAAAGCTCTATGAAATCGAAATAGATATTTCAGAGGTTCTAAATTTTATTGAAGAGGCCATTAATTCCTTCTTTAGTATTCGGTGCCAATATACTAATATAAAACCTTCTAAACAAAACCTTCAAGAATATACAAATAACAACTCGAATCTCCAAGGAACTTATCCTCCGGCGGGTAATCTTACAATTCAGCAATCCTATTCTAATCCTGCTTATTCTCAAACCAATCCTCGTTTCGATCCTAATTCGGGGTTTCAAAATTATCCTACGCATCAAAATATTTATAATACTCCTCCCTTTTATCAGCCTAATTATGCAAGAATAAATGGGCTCTCTCAACGTATACAAACACCTCACGATTTGCGATATTATGGAAATGATATTAGAAATCTACTCCCACCCAACTATAATGAAAATGAATTTTTTCTTCAAAATTTCAATAATCCTAATCGAATTCAGAATTATCAACCCCATCGGGGAGCAAATCCTTATAATGATCTGATTTCAGATATTGAGGAAAAAAACATATTGATGCGAAAATTAGAACAAATGCAAAAATATGGTAAAGCTTCTCCTCCCGACTATTATGGAATAAATACAGCTCCTCTGGATGAGCTTCTTTATGATTCTCACTATGATAGAAGCCCGAATATTTCAAACGATAACCAACCAGCCTATCATAGATATTCTAAAAATCATCTCTCTGATCTTTTTAATTCTGATTATTCCTTCTCTAGCTCAAAAAAAAGAGATCGGTTAAAAATTGATAAATTAAAGAAGAAAAAGATGTTAGAGCTAGAAAAGGAAAGATTTAGTATAGAACAAACTCTAAATACTCTAGACTCGAAATTTAACGATGGAATTATCTCTGAAATTGATTACTTTCGAACTTACAAGAATTTACAAAAAGATCTCTATCTTATAGATAAAAAAATTGAGAATTTAGAGAATGAAATGAGAGAAAGTGAATCTATTAGATCATCAAATCGAGAATTAGATAGAAGGAGATATTTTTCATAAAGCATTAGAGATCAAAAGTAAAAAAACTCCAAATATTAGCTTTCCAGTTCTTTTCTTAATTTTTCAATCTCATCTTCTAATTTAGCCTTGGTTTTAACTTCAGGTTCTTCTTCCTCTAAATCAAATTCACTGATATATTGAAGATCATCCAATGGTACATCTGGCATTTGACCTCCTTGTTCTAAGAGCATTTCTGTTTCTAATTGATTGAGTTCATCGGAAACATCGATGGCAAGATCGATCTCAGGATCACCTGCTAAAATGTCTGCGGACTCCTCTATTTCAGCAACATAGGCTTCAGAATCCTCGGCAATCTCAGCAATTTTAGTAGGTGCTGCTTTAGTGGCAATAGTTTCTAATTCATCTCGAATACCACCCATTAAATCTCCGGTAGTAGAGATCATCTGTCCTTCTTCGATAGCTTCTATCTGCCGTTCAATTTTTGCTCGAATATTATTAGCACGATCAACTTTTTGTTGATACTGCTTATATTGAATTAGATAATTTTTGGCTCGTTCTTTTTCTCCCCGTTTAAGAGCAATTTTTGCGTTTTTACGAGCAATTTCCGATCGTTTGCTATATGTTTTGTTGGCAAGAGAGATCTTTCTAATATGGCTTTTCGCTTTAATGATTAACTCATCCTTTTCTTTGCCTTTCCTGGGAAATAACTTCTTCTTTAAACCCATTTATGCTTCATCTCCATTTGGAAGATAATTATATTGCATCTCTTTTATAATTAATATGATTTTTTT
>Ga0180433_10005261_pt1 | contig 17609 bp, 15 predicted proteins | sample SS_ome_8_FD_132980 | JGI IMG/M metagenome (GOLD analysis project Ga0180433, IMG submission 132980) | Hypersaline lake sediment archaeal communities from the Salton Sea, California, USA - SS_1_D_1 metaG | ecosystem: Environmental > Aquatic > Non-marine Saline and Alkaline > Hypersaline >... | reverse complement strand
TAGCCCGTTTCCATCGACGTACATTTTGTTACTCAAAAGCATTGCATATGGTCTATGCTACTTTAACCGTTTTTTTCACTGCTAATTGGGAAGAATATCTTTAGTTAGCAACGCCAAAATAAATAGGACTGAGTGAAAAAATTAGCAAAACATGAAGAGCATTGTCAAAGAATTTCTGACGAACTATTAGAGGGCTGGTTGCAGTGATTGAATACTGGTCTATAGGTAGATTTAGTTGTTTGATAGGAAGAATTTCTTTTGTTTTTCATTCTTTCTTTGACTAATTCCTTTAGGGCTTGCCGATTAAGTTGGTAGAGCTGTTGATCGGTTGTATCCCAAGTTCTTGTTTGACTAGAAAGCCAATTGTTGCAATGGCTTTATTGATGCGGGGAAAGGGGATAAGGGGGCTATAGTCAGGAAGCGTTCTAATACTTGCATAGCCCGGTAAAAAGTCACTACGTTAAAAATAGTCATGGAGAAAGCAGTGATTAATATTATCAACTAGCAAACTGTGCTTTGTGAATTGGTTATTTTAAGAAACTCGGATCGTCACTTGGCAATTTAAAAGAGAGAAGTCATCAGCTATTTGGTACGAACTTAAAGATCTAACCATTCAAATTGCTCTCGGAAAGTCTTCCAAAGGTTTTGGAGAGATTTTATCTCAATGTTTTTATTGTGGGTGATTGTAGCAAAAGCGTAGCATTTGACATTTCATGGGCTTAGAGTCTATTTCAACCCAAGTTGCTACCTAGGAAGGAGCTTGGGATATAAGTAAAAAAGTTTTCTTGCAAATAAAAAATTTAAAAATAAAATAAATATAAGAGTTAACATTTTAAATAATGTCGATTTTACCTAAAAAACCTAAAAATATTTATTTTTTCAATGAAAAAAAGCTATACTTTAACTCCTCATCCTCGGCGTTTTTATCCATATATTATTTGGTTTGTTGCTCTTATTTTCAATTTTTATAAAATTCCAATTCTAATTTTCCCAGAATCAATAGAAAGCTACATAAGTGAAAGCTGGCTAGCTTCTCAAAATAGAATAAAATTGCTCACTGTAACTGCATTATATATTACTCCTATTGTTCAAATCCCACTTGGATTTTTCATTGATCACTATGGATCTAAAAAAATTGGAGGTAGTTGTATAGTTATTGCTTCTTTAGGAGTTTTAATTTTTTCTGCAAGTCATTCATATTCAATAGCTCTTTTAGGAAGGCTTTTCATTGGAATAGGGGTTTCTGTTGCTGTAATTAATACATTGAAATTAATTTCTAACTGGTTCCACCCTAAGAATTTTGCTTTGATGTCTGGAATCACAATCTCCACAGGAATGTTGGGAGGTTATATATACCAACTTTACTTTCCATATTTTTTTAATACAATTAATTGGCGACCAAGCTTAGCAAACCTATCTTTAATAGGTATTATATACGCTTTAATTTATTTTATTTTATTAAGAAAAAACCAGTTCGGAATTAATTACAATATAAATCCAAAGATTCGTAAATTTAGTTTCTCTAAATCTCTTAAAAAATGCTTTAAACATCCTCAAACTTGGTTGTTAACCTCATTTTTTGCATTTGTACAAGCTCCTCTTGTCTTATTTTTAGGTATTTGGGGATTTAGTTTTCTAGAAGTTCAATATCAGTTTAAGGCAGTTGAAGCTTCGAAGTTAGTATCATTATTCTTTTTTGGTTATATGGTTTCGACACCATTTATAGGTTTTTTCTCAACAAAAATAAAGAAAAGAAAACCCTTTATTCAGATAGGGGCTTCATTGCTATTTATATGTTTATTTTTGTTATTATTTGAGGTTGTAAACTTTAACCATTTAAATTGGTTTTTGTATTTAATTTTAGGTTTAACGTCTGGAACTTTCCCTCTTCTTTTCACAATGATTCATGAAAGAAATGTTCCAATGATTACTGGAACAGTGATTGGACTATTGCAAACAGGTTTAATTATTCTCACTCTTATTGAATTTCACATCACTCTTTTTTTAATAGATCGATTTGGAATCAAACATTCTTTTCTATTACTTCTTGTTAGTGTTTTAATAGGGGTTGTTTTTTCTTTTTACATAAAAGAAACGCATGCGAAACAACGTATTCTTGAAGCTTATCGTCGCAAGTGAGAATTAATTTTGCTAATTTTTCTAACAAAATGACAATCAGTATCTTACTTTCTAATATTACCTGCTGTGATTTATGAAGTGAGTATGAATAGCTTTAAAGCAAGGCATTGTTTCTTCTGAGTAGCTCTGCAGATAATCGACTGTTTTTCCTTGGAGGAATAAGCTCCTTTGCTCCAGCTTGATGGATCGCGTGCCTGCAAAGTTTTGTATCGTATCTTCCATTTCCTATAACTGTATCGACAGACTTCGGAAGATTATCTATGATCTTTGGCCCTAATTTGCAGTCAGCTTCATGATCGTTTGAGACTTCAAGGTGGATAATTTCTTGAGTTTTTTCATCAACGGCAGTGTGCAGTTTAATCCACTTTCTTCTTTTTGAGACCTCATGCATTTTCACCTTCCATTTTTCTTCTCCATAGACTTTAACTCCTGTTGCATCTAGCAACACCACTTTAGGCCTTCTAGAGAAGAGCTTGGGCAAAAGAGCTTCCAAGTTAGAAGCTCTTTTGCAGATGAGCGAGCAGGTAGGCAAAAAATGTTAGCTTGAGTATGTGGGAGCATCGACTTTGCAAAACCTTCAAAAGTTCTATAGGTCAGGCGATATTGGATCTTTAAGACAAGAAGAAGATAAATCAATGGGTGGTAAAACAAGCGAGGGCGACCTCGCTTGTTTTTCTCTGGCTTTTCAGTTAACGCTTCTGGATCGATGAAAAAAGTTACACTTCCTCTTTTTACCAAGTCTTGATTATACTTATGCCAATTGCGTTTACGCATCTGAAGCTCCTTGGCTTTTAATGGCTTAAATCCTTAGGAACTTCTCTTTTTAAGAAGTTTTTATCAAGTTTTCTCTTCTGATTTTTCAACAACTCCTCTCATACGTGCTACCTCCAATTTATCAGTGCCTTTTTTGCCTCTTCTAGTAGGGTATAAACGGATAGTTGTCTCTTTTTAAGATTGCTAAGAGTACTGCTTTGCTATCATATCCCTTGTGAGCTTCCTCATACTTTATCCATTAACTTAGGAAGTTTTGCACTCTCATTAGCTGTTATAAGTGTGGCGTATAACAGCTTGCCATTACTGTCCATGATCAATTGAAACAGGCTGCCTTTTCATTTATAGCCATGCTCAACTTTCTGTTCTACTATTCTTACTGGAAAAAAAGATTATCTGATAAATTTGGCTAACTAGTGCAACATCTGAAAATATTTCTAAATAACCTAGTAATACAATTTCCTCTATTTTGATCATTTACTCGATTTCCAGGTTGCTCAGGTATCATTCTTTCTAAGCCTCTTTGTCTACGAACTCCTTGGAGACGATCTCTATTTCTTCTTGCAATGACTTCCCCAAAGTCTTCGCTAATTAAACCTCTAGCGTAGTCTTCTAGCTCAACTCTGCGTTGTTGCTCAGGAGACCGATTTAAAGCTATTAAGGTCCTATGCTGCTCTGGCGATACCCTTATATTTTCGTCATAACCTTGATAAGGTAATGCCCCATCACCATTATGATAAAAGTGAATTGTTGCAAGAGTATATGAGACTAGCATACGACCTATAAACGTATTTGATTCTTGTCGTATTTGAAGTCTTAACCGTTCATTAGGTTGGGCACTGTACTCATCAATTAGGCTAAGTAAAGATCTGCATGCATCATTACGCTCTCTAGCTATCTCTCTAGTTCGGTCGTCTACCCTTACCTTCATATCAACGGGTAGTTGTGTAATTTTTTGCTTGCAAAGAGGGCACTCATTCTTTTTATTTTGAGTTAACCAATTTTTTAAACAGTCCTTATGAAAAAAGTGTTTGCTACACTGCTGCACCTTTTCATGGTCTATTGTATGTCCACTGATATCTTGCCCGGTTTTAAAGTCTTCAAAGCATATAATACATTGATCTCTTGCATCTTGAGTATTATATACATCGTGAAAATATTTATTTTGAGATAAATTCGTTGATATTGTCATAAATTCCCCCTGACATTTTTATTTTTTACTTTTATAATTATAATAAATTTTTTCGATTAAAATAAACAAAAATAATTTTCTTTTTAAAAAATTATATTAAAATCCATTTTAATGACTCAGTGGCTAAAGTAACAGACTTATAGTTCGATGTACGTAGCTTCAGCGCCTTTCTGCGTCATTTTTTGAGGATAAAGTAGATTCAAGAAAAATTATTGACTCAGATCAATGACTTTAGCTGTGCTTTTTAGCACAGCCGAGTTAGCTTGCCTTGTTTGCAAGAATTGCAGTCTAAGTCAAATATAGTCTGAGAGTTATGAAATACATAAACCGTGTTATAATGAATATTTCAGCAAAACCGTTTTATTTATATTAATTACAAAGAGAGTGTGTAATGATAAATAAATTCTTAAAAAGAAGGAGATAATCTGGTTTTTCGGTTTTTTATAAGTTGTTTATAGTGAGTGATTAATAGTTTTGTCGATTAATTTTTCTCTAAACAATAAATCGTAAACATCAAACATTAAAGCAGTTATGTGAATTTCTTTTTTTCTTTTATAAAAATAAAGTTAAAAATATAATGGTTATTAGAAGGGAATAATTAATTTATTTTGACTCCCTTTCTTTAAATCATAATTTTGTGCTTTCAAGCACATGCACATAAAAAAGAAAGTATTTTACGCTTTCTGTTCATTGAAAAGCATGGTGACCCTGTAGGGTAGTCATCTTAGCTCATATAATTAACAAAAAGACAGTTTTAAACTGGTTTTGGTTTTTTTTGTATTTTTAATTAATAATTAAAAATACACTTAAACAACTGGTAAACAATATTATATGATTTTTTAACAAGTTTGTTGATAGTGTTTTGTTGTTTTATTTTTTTAAGTTATTGGTGTTTAACAGCTTAAATAATTTTAAAATTATGAAGCATATAAGCTTGGGTCAAATTGGGTAACAGGATTAAGACTTTAAGTAATCCTTTATTGATCTACATGCTTGATAATATACTTGATAAATTAATTATTAATTTTTGGAAAATTAGTTTGTAGAGATCCCTAAAGATCTCATCTAGACTTTTCCAAAAAGATAATGAGCTAAATATTTTACGGAGTGAAAAGCTATGAACTATGATGCAGTCCTCAATATCATTAAGGCGGCTCGCCTAGGAAAACATGATGAAAACTTCGCTCATATGCTTGGAAATTTCCAAGAACTTGTTGAGTTAATGAATGATTACCAAAAACAGGTTAAAAATAATCAAGTAACTAATAAAGAATGGGTTGAAGCTGTAAAAGATCGCCTGTTAACGACTTTTAACGAGCTAAAAGAAGAATACTCTCAGTTTTGTGAGAAAAGAGAAGGGTCTCCAGAGAAGATGATGGAGTATTTTAATAACCCTAGGAATTTTTCTCCTCAAATTTGGGAGCAACTTCAAAACTTTAATAGAAGGTTTGGAGTTGGGGAAAAAGTTTCTTTTGATTCGAAATGTAAGTCTAGCTTTAGAAACAAAAAGTTTAAGAAGTCCAAGCTTAAACCTCTGGTCTAATTTTAATTTAATAAGGAGAAATTTTTATGTCAGATTCAAAAAGCGTTAATGGAGTCGATTTAAATGCTGATTATAACCAAGTCCAGTCAGATTGGCTTGCTCAGCAAGAGGCTTATAGTCAGTATGATTTAGAGTATCAACATATGATGGTTATGATTCAAGAAATGGATGCAGGAAACATGGATCCGGATTTAATTATTAATTACTTCATGTATGTCATGATGCCAACTATTTTGAATACACAAGAAGATTCGATGACAATTATGGGAGATCAGCTAAATGTTCTTTCAGATTACCGTGGACTAAATGCAAAAGCTCAGTCAGATTTTAATGACTTTAATAATGGTGGAGGTACTACAGAAGAGTATCAGGATATAGAAGAGTGCCTTGATGCTATTAAAAATGGCCTTAATATAGATATGCAATTTGCTGATGAAGATCATCTTTCTGGTGGCTTTGTACTTGATTCCGGTACTAGTACTCAAATCTCAAGTGCAATTGATGAAATTAACTCTACAATTAGTAACGGTGCTAAAAAGGAGTTCCCTGATGATTATGATCAAGATCCTGATAAACGAAGTGCCGATTATTTGAATGATCTTTGGTTATCATCGACTCAGCCTGAGCCTGTTGAAGGCGGAAACAATTGGATTGACGGCGCATCAGAGACGATTAAAGGTTTAGGGGAAAACTTTACGACTATTAACACAGGTAGTAGTACTGTTAGTGATGGGGTGCAAACAGAAATTCAATACCAATCAAGTAATTATCAACAGTTTCTCGGTTTAGATAATAATTTTCTGCAAAATAGGGCAAAGCAAGTTTCTGCTTTAGTCCAAAATCAAAAAACTAATTAAGGTGAGGGATAAATATGAATTTCGAATTTGCTCTTGCTCGAGGCTTAGATAAAACTAACGAAAGTTTTCTTCCTCAAGATGTAGCTGACATGATGTATACAAGTGTAATTGGAGTTGCAATGATGACACTTCAAAATGCTTGGATATCAACTTTGCAGAAAGATGCAAATCAAATAAATGATGATTACAATCATTATGCAGGTGACTCCTCTGCACAGTCTGAGCATTTGCAGTTAGATCAAATGCAATATGAAGTTGATAATGCTGAAATGAATACTCAAGTAGGTATTTTTCAAAGCATGTTTGACGGTGCAAAACAGCAAACAACGAACGACACTAATAGTGAAAGTAATTTCACTTTACTAGCTAATGCCGTTCTTTCAATTCCGTCATCAACATTTAACTTAATAAATGGTTACTCAAAAATATAAATTAAAAAGGAATGTTTTATGCCTAATTCAAGTTCAGACAGTACGTTACCTCCTCCAAAAAAGAATTATATGTGGGTTCTTTGTGATTCCACAAAATATGCTCAATATTCTTCGGGTCAGGCTTTAGCTGCAGATAGCATGCTTGCAAACCTTCTTTCTCAAGCTATGGACTTGCTAAGTAAAAGTTATATTGGAAGCCCAGAAGATATAAGCCCAGACACAAATACTGATCACTACTCTAATCAAACTTTAAATTGGTATGTATCAGATATAAACGCCATTGCAAATGATGACAGCCTCGAGTCTGAGGATAAGAGCATGTACATAAACTCGTTACAACAAAACTATTCTGTTCAGAATACAATGATGCAAGAAGGGACAAATGAACTTAATGGATCTGAACAGGCCTTTTCAAATCAGTCTTCAACTGATCAGTCGAATTTGCAAAGCCTGGCTACACTTGCATCAACGGGAGCTAGTTCTGTTTCTTATTCAGCTAATTTAGCACAACAAACTATGTAAAATAAAAAAATAGGATTAATATGTCAAGTCAATCAACAAATAAAACTAATCAATCAATTGGTCAAGGATTAACTATTGGTCAGTATGCAACAATTGCTGCCAACTGTGAAGAACAGGTAAACACTAATGATGTAGATACTTCAACCTTAACCCAAGAAGATCTTAATACAATCAATACACAGCTGGCTATCCAAGCAAAGTACAACCTTGAACTTGAAAAGTCTCAAAGTTGGATTACTAATAAAATTAATGAAGATGAACAGCAAATTTCAGAAAATGAGGATTGGATTGATGATAATACTCATTGGTATCAATTTGGTGTCCATCATCATGGTGTAAAAGACAAAGAAGAAGAAAATGATCAGCTCCAAAAGCAAGTAGATCATCTTCAAAAAGCATCAACGTTTGTTAATAGTCAACTTGATAAAGTTAATGCAGAAATTGCTATTCCGGTTGAGATGCTTAACTTACAAACTCAAAAAATTCTAAAACAACTGTCAGATGGAGAGCCAATTGATTCAAGCACATTAAAAAGTGCTATGATGTTAATGGCACAGGTTATGGCTATTGTGGAAGTGGTTTTATCTAAAGTTGATGAAACTAAAGGCAAGCAACAAGCTTCTATGTCTGAAACGGAATGTGATTTTTACAAGTTTGCTGTACAGAATTCAAATAGCCAGATCGATGAGATGAAAAAAGCCGAGCATAAAGAACATATCTTTAACATTATTGGAAAGGTCGTTGAAGCTGTGGTTGTTACAGCATCTATTCTTATTGCAGGTATAACAGGAGGAGCAGGTTCTGTTCTCGTTGCTGCAGCAATTGGTGTATTTATGATGTCTGGAGCGATGAATGACATGACGGAAGCAATTGCAAATGCTTTACCAGAAGGAAGCGGCTTTAAAATTCTTGCTGATGTTATCAGTATGGCAATTGTTACAGTTGCAACACTTGGAGTTGGTGCAGTTTCAGCTGGTGTTGAAGCTGTAATGCAAGCAGCCTTAACAAATGCAACAGAAACAGTTGTAAATACAATTGTTGATGAAACAGTGGAAACATTTGTATCAGAAGCCGTTGATAACATTACAGAAGATACAACTGAAACAGCAGTTAAAAAAGCAGCAGAAGAGGGTGCGAGATCCGTTGGGAAGTCTGTTGCAGAAGAAGTCGCTAATGTGGTTCAAAAGAATGCTATCCGCTCAGTTCTTAGAAAATCTTTAATTGGAACACTTAAGCAAGGATTAACTGCTACAACTAAAGAAGCTGTTGAAACAGCAGTTAAAGAAGCTGTTCAAGAAGCTCTTGCTAATGCAACTGATTCTATAACGAGTGCCGCAAGTACTTCTGCTCGTGTAGCTCTTAAAGAAGAAACACAGAGTGCCGCAGATGATTTAATTGCAAGCCTCACAAAAAATGCTACAGAACAGGCTGTTAAAACAGCTTCTAAAGATGCTTTGAGTACTTTTGGGGTTAGCTTTACTCAAGCGGCCAAGACAGGTGCAGCAATAGGTGTTTTTGGAACTAATTTACTACCTGACTTATTACAACCTCTGGTTGAGAAAATTTTTGGAAAAGATAGTGAAATAAGTAAAATCCTGATGGATATCTTAGAAGTCATCAATGCAATTTTATCTCTTATAGTTGTAGCTTATGCTGGAGGAGCTTCAATGAGCTCTACTGAAGAAGAGCTTTCTAAAGAGTTAAGGGGAGTAAAAAATGCTGCTCAGTTTGCTCAGGTAATAGGGGGAGTCTGTTTTGGATCTTCTCAAATAGCTAAAGGTAGCAGTATTTTGAATCAGAGTAAGATAACAAAAGAAACTGGTAAAAATGAGGAAATTATAACCACCATGAATTTGCTGACTCAGCAACTGGCTCAATTAATGCGTTATCAGCAGAGCTCTGATGCAAAAAAATTGAAGTCAGAAACTAATGGCACTTTAGAGACTATTAATCAGTTAAATTTAGCTGAACAAGCGTACGCAAATGTTCTTGCGTCGACAGCTATCTAATAATAAGGAGGTAAAATAATTATGTTAACACAAGATAAAAACGGTTGTACTTTTCAAACAAGTTTTACGCCTACTTCAACCACAACAAAAACCGAATTAAACAACTCAACATCTATCACTTATGGTTTTTTAGTAGAGGCAAAAAAATCACTATATGATCTGCAGGATTTAATTAATGAGCTTCAGTCTCTCGAAGCCGAAATAACAACTCAACAGTATGAAATACAAGGACAGCTTGGGCAGTCTTTAGGTCAAGCGATTCAAGACTCGTACAATCAGCAGGCTCAAGGGTTAAAAGATGAAGCTGTAGGTACAATCATAGGGGGCGTAGCTCAGTCGTGTATGTCTATTGGTGAAGGGGTATCAATGTATCGTAATAGTAGCCAAATGTCACGACTTGAAGATGAACAAAAGAACATCAATAGCTATAAAACGACTTACGAAAATGTAGAGTTATCAGATAATCCGTTATCGACACGTCCGGAGACAATTGGCCCGAAAACTGCAGAAGAAGCTGATTTGGAACAACGTATTGCTGACCACAAGCAAGGAATTTTCGAAAAGCCATTTGAACAAGAGAAAGCAGCTAATAAGCGTGCTGCAGAACTTTCTAGTGCCGATGAGCAAAAAGAAGTTGTTGCAAAAGCTAAAGAACAACTTGAAGCAAATGCTCTTAAACAGCAGAAAGTTAGTGCTTCTGGTCAAAGGATTTCAAACCTATTACAGATGTCAGGGCAGGCGATCAATAGTCTTGCTCAGGGTTCTGGAAAAGTGGCTCAGGCAAGTGAAACGGCTGCTCAGGCAAGCTCTGAGACTATTAGGGCGATGTCACAACAAACAATGCAAATGTTGTCACCAAGTGACAGTTACAAACAAATGGATTCATATCAGGAGAATGCTATCAATGTCCTGCAGATCATTCAGTCGATTGAAAATGCAAATAGATATGAACCAGCGAGATAGTTTAAATAAGTATTATCAAACTATAAAATAAAAAAAAATTAAACTTCCCCGTGGCTTGCTACGGGGAATTCTCAAGTTAACAATTATAAAAGAGAGGGTTTTAAATGAGTTCAATTAGAAGTTTTAGTAATAGTGGGGAGGGAGTATTACCTTTTACATCAGAGGAAAGTAAGATTTCAGAAAATAGCTCTGAAAATGAATTTAATCGTAAATGGGGAGTGTCTTTTGACGATGATTTGAGCATAAGGCAAACAAATGCTTTAAAAGAGTCAGCAATAGACAGAACGCAAACATCTGTAAACATAAGGGAATCAAACTGTTCTAAATTGTCTAGGTGGACTATTGGAAGAGTTGGACATCTTGCTCATACTGTAGTTAGAACTATAACTGCAGTTATAAACCTTGTTGCAGGCCTCACTTTCGGTATGGTGTTTTTATATAAACCATGCAGAGAACGTGCGAAGTTACACTTTTTAAAAGCTGGTGTAGATACTTCACTAGCTATAACTGGTCTTTGGAGAGTTCTTATGTCCCCTAAAAAAAACATAAGTTTAAAACAAGCATTGATAATACCTTTTATGCATATCACTCACCATCCAGGAAGTAATATAGATGAAGCAATATCTAATCAGAAAGAGTTAATAAAAATGATTTGGAGGGTTACAATGGGGAGGCTCTAGGCTAAACTTGATAGAAAGATGAAGGTATAATCTTTTTCATCGAAACAAGAATACTTTCTCTAACAAGCCAGGGAAAAACAAGCGGGGATTACTCCGCTTGTTTTAAAGACAAGGCATACAGAATATTAATGAAAAGCTTTTATGGAAAGGAAGACCTCGCAATGTAGAGTATCATACCTTTCTATGGCTGGAGAAACTCCGAGCTCTGCTTGTTTCTCAAAAACGACACAAATTCTCAGGTGGATGCGAAATTCAGCCCTTTTAAACCGAACTTGTTTTGTCCTCACTATATATACCAATGCAATGATCTACCTTTTGCATCTTTTTATTACTTATAGCACCTATTTAGTTCCCTAGCAGATGATAATATGTGATTTGTTAAGAGGCTCTTTATTCATACTTTCCTTCAAGCAAGTCATCAAGAAGCTGCTGATTGAGTTGGTAGAGCTGTTTATCGGTTGTATCCCAAGTTCCTCGTTTGACTAGAAAGCCAATTGTTGCAATGGCTTTATTGAGGCGGAGGAAGGGGATAAGGGGATTATAGGCAGGAAGCGTTCTAATACTTGCATAGCCCGATAAAAAGTCGCTTTTATGTTTCTTTAACCAATCCCCATGTTCAAGGGTGCAAAAGTCTTCTTCTGCAAAGCTTGCCCTGGCACCAGCCCAATCAATCACTCCTTTTAGTTTCCCATCATGAATGATTAGGTTACCGAGGCGAAAGTCACGATGAACAGCGCAGGGACCATCTACTGATGAGAGAAGGTCTAGGTGAGAATTATAATAACTTTGAGAGGTGTTTATGATCTGTGAGGAGAGATGGTTTTTACATTCCTCCAAGCCTTCTTCAAACTTAAAGGTAAAATGTTTTTTTGGGTTATCGCTTAGTTGATCTTGGATAGGGTCGCCATAGCCTGGGAACCGATTAAGATGGATAAGGGCTAAGCTTTGGCCAAGCTCATAAGCTAGCTGCTTGGTCATTTTACTTGGTTTTAAATGGGAGCCAGGCAGGCATTCCATTAGGATAGCTCCATAATAACCCTTGTTGGGGGGAACTGCGTTTACAACACGGGGAATAGGCAGTTTATTTGAAAGAAGTTTTAAGAAGTAGATCTCTCTTGAATAATAATTTTCCTTATCAGAAATTTTTAAAATGAGTCTCTCTCCACTCGGCTGTGTCACATGGTATGTTGTAGCAACAATTGCATCTTCATGATCGATTAGAGAAAACGAAGCCGTTTTAAGACCAAGTTTTTTTTGATAGTAAGTGATATCTATGGGATTCATGGCTTTGCTGAGCCGCAATAAGGTGTTTTATTCTTGAGCGCAAAAAGTGGGGCAGGTAGGACTTGAACCTACGACCAACGGATTATGAGTCCGCTGCTCTAACCACTGAGCTACTGCCCCATGGGTCAAGAGGAGAATCATAATAGATTTTTGTGTGAGAGTACAAGGACTTTATTCTTTATCTTCCAATGTTTGGATACAATTTGTCTCTTTAATGAACTTGAGAAGAATGAGACAGATGAGAAGGTAGGCGGGAAGAATAGCAAAAGAGGTGTGGTAGTCTGCGAGAGAGAAGACACGAACACCTTCTTGATAGGTGGGCTTTTCGGATAGGTCGAGGAAGAAGCCAATGAGGGGATCTGTCAGGGCACCTAAAAGGCCATTGAATGTGTTCATGAGCCCAATTGCTGTTGCAGTCATGAGAGGAACGTTGATTTCATGGATGACAGAGAAAGAGAGGAGGAAGGCTGAGATACTAAAGCCAATGCAAAACTGAAGCGTAGCGTAGAGAGAGAAAGGCATGGGTGGAAGGTAGATAGCAAGTGTCAGGAGGATAAAAGCTATAAAAGTTCCCCAAAACATGATGGGCTTACGTTTTCCAATATAAGAAGAGTACCAACCAAAAAGAGGGGCACCTACAGCAAAACCAATGAAGATGAGAGAAGTAAGGAAGGAGGCGCTTGTCCGGTCGACATGGTATTTTGCTTCAATAAAGGAGACTCCCCATAGTCCGGCAAAGGATAGGATAGGAGCAAAAGAAAGTCCCGAGTAAATAGAAAGATACCACGTTTGCCCGCGGCGAATGGTGTGGCGCAAAGCAACAGAAAGTTTGACTTTTCCTTTTGTGGGGGGAGTTACATCATACGCAGGATGGCGGGGGCGATCGCGAACCATGAGAAAGAAGACGGCAGAAAACAGAAATCCAAAGATCGCTAGGTCGAGAAAAGACTGACGCCAGCCAATATAATTGACAAGGTGAGAAAGAGGAGCTTGTCCAAAGACGGCACCGAGTGTTCCAAGTGTAAGCGTAAGTCCAGCGAGGAGGGCGAACTTATGTGCGGGAAACCAGTTGGAATTGATTTTAAAGGTATTCAAAATAGCAAATGTGGCTCCTATTCCAATCAAAAAACGAGAGGCGGACATAAGGAAAACACTTTGACTAAACCCAAAAAGAAGAGCTCCAAGTGAGCAGCACAAAAGACCAATAGTCGTTGTTCGGCGAGGTCCAAAGGCATCAATCAGCAGCCCTCCTGGAATTTGCATAATGGTGTAGGCATAATAATAAGAAGCAGCAATATGTCCAACGACAGCTGCATCGATTTTGAATTCTGACATGAGCTGTTTAGTCATGATACTAGGAGAAACTTCGAGAACGTATTTATAGAATACAAAAAGGACGCTGATTGTAAATACGACCCAGCCATAGACAGCTTTAGGATGGGGGGTGACTGCTTTTACTTTACTCATACATTCATCATTACAGATCAAAAAACTTCTGTCAAATTTTCACTTGATTCAGAGCGGGCCTCTTATCTCTCGAAGTACTTTTGTCTGGCTTTGCTATCTTTGATGAAAAAGCTAATAATAAATGCAATGGCAAGCCAAATGGGAATACGAATTAGAGAGCTTTGCAATGTTTCTGCGGAATAGAAACGTAGGTGGTGAGAAAAGCTGGTAGCCGAGTGATGATCTAGAACTAGAGCAACGAGTTGGTCGCCTGCAATTCCAAAGAAAGCAAAGAAGGTATTGACAATAGCAATAGAGGTGGCGGTCAGTTGAGGAATTGCCCGTTCATGCATGAGTGAGTAGCAAAGCATAATAGCAGCACCTCCGATCCCCATGATAAAGAAATTACTAATCCAAAAAAAGCGGCTTTCAGATAGAGGATAAAGAATTAAAATGACAATGACAGCAGCAATCAGAGTTCCGAGTTGTAAAAAGATTTTTCGTCTTTTGATTTTTGTTGAAAGGCAGCCAAACAATGGGGCAAAAATAGCGCCACTAATCAAATGAAAGTCGTTAATAAAGCTCGCTTCAAAAAGACTAAAATGATGAAAAGTTGTGAGAAAAGGAATCGCCCATAAACCAATAAAAATTGGTAAGGGTGCCTCTGAAAAAGTTGCATAAGCTGTGATGATCCAAGTTTGCTTTGATTTGAGAAGTTTTTTTAGGGATTGACTAAAGTCAAAGTCTCGAGCTTTGGGATTCATATCATAACGAATTGCTGGATCTTTATCTTTAACTAAGATGAAGTAAAAAATAGAAAGGATGACACCGATAATTGTATAGTGAATCATGGCTGTTTGCCAGCCAACAGCCTTAATATGGTGAGTTACAAGAAGCTCTCCAAAAAGCATTCCAATCATACCCAAAGAGAGTGTGGCTCCTAGAATGGTTGCGAAGTGTTTGGGTTTGAACCAATTTGAAATGATTTTCACAACATTGACAAAACTTGCAGCTCCTCCAATTCCAATGAGGACTCGTCCAAAGGATGCAGAAAGTGTGTTGTAACTTAGAGCAAAAATAAGACTGCCAAGAGCTGTTGTAAAAATTGCAGCGCTCGTGATTCTCCTAGGTCCATATTTGTCGATTAAAATGCCAAAAGGGATTTGGAAAAGGAAAAGAGGAACAATTGCCATTGAGATAACGATTCCTATGTCTGCTTGAGAGATTTTTAGATTTTTTTCAAGCTCTGGAATCATCACAATGGGTGCAACGATGAGCATCTGACGATAAACTTGAAATAGGGAGCTAAGAAGCCAGATGATCCAAGGGAAAACGGGTCTTGGATGTGGGTGCAACCTAAGTGGCTCCCTTTTGGCCATGTTATGCTTCCTCTGTTAGCTGCACTGCTTTTGTGTCTTTGACGAAAAGCATGATGACCACTCCGATAAGAGAGGAAATAGGGACGATCATCAGTGCAAGTTTAATCGTGTCAACAGGCAAGAGAGCGAGCTCTGCCGGAGTATTGCCAAACATGTGGTCGAAAAAATGATCATGCAGGATACGGATGATATTGTTGCAAATCAGCACGAGGCTGACAACGGTAGCGGTAACAAGTGGAAGATTTTTTTCGTGAATAGTTGTGTAGGCTAATATAGCAGATGCGACAAAGAATGTTCCTAGGAAGGAAAGCATTCCAATAAGTGGTACAGGGATATTGGGGATATACACTTTTATGCTGAAAAAGAGAATGTTGAGGATAGGGCCAAGAATCATGATGGCTTTCCTTTTTTTCACTTGAGTGGATATCCATCCGAGGACAGGTGCTCCGATAGCAAATCCAAGAATACTCGTTAAGTTGATAAGGGCAGCGATATCTCCTGTTATATGGTAAGAAGCCTGAAGGAAAGGAATTTGCCAAGCTGCGAGATAAGTTGTCCAAGGGGCGATAATAAATCCTGAATATAGGGCAATGAGCCAAGTTTCTTTTCGGGTAAAGGCTTTTTTGAGTGCTTTTTTGAAATCGATCTTTTGAAGCGTGGGATTAATATTAAAGCGTCTTCCTGGTTCATCATCGCGAACAACTAAGAAAAAGAGTAAAGCATTAAGAATACCAATGATGCCATAGTCGATAAGGGTTTTTCGCCAGTCAAAGCTTTTAGCTAGGTATTGAGTCAGGTATAGGCCTAGACCTCCACCAATCACACTGATACAGGTGGTAAGACCGGCCATTGTTGCAAAGTAGTGATGGGGAAACCAGTTAGAAATGATTCTAAGGGCTGTAAGAAGGGCAACGGTTGCTCCAGCACCCATTAAAAAGAGAGCTGTTCTTTGCATTCCTATGCTGTCTTCATAGCCAAAGAGAATTGCTCCTAGTGCTGCAATCAGAAGCCCAATACTTGAAATTCTTCGGGGGCCGAAACGGTCAATTAAAATGGCTATAGGAACTTGAAAGAGAATCAGTCCGATGGAGTAAAAATCCAGAAAAGCCGAGATTGATCCGATTGTGAAAGAAGATTCGGCAATAATTGAGGGGCGGACAGCATAAATGCTTCCCCTAAGCATCAAGTTGTAAAAGTGTAAGAAAATACACAGAAACCACACCACCCATGGGTAATAAGGCCTTGGATGGCGGTGAAAGACGACAGGTTCGTTATTCTCCGAAGTATTGTTTTCCATATGTTTCCTTGATAAAAATAGTACAAATGAATGAAAGCAAGAGTGATACAGGAAGGAGGGTTAAACCTAGCTGAAAATCTCTCGTTGCGTAATCAAAAATCTTTTCAATCGACTTTCCACTTGCATTGGTTAAAATCCAAGTAATGAGATGGTTGCCAATGAAACGTAGAACTGCAAGTGAAAGTGTGACCATAGCTATAGATGTTGCGGCAATGTAGAGAGAGTTCCCTTCACGAATGAGAGAGTAAGATAAGGTTACGCTGCTCATAAAAAAACTTGCAAGGCCACTTAAAACGGCGAGTCCCTCAAAGGTGAGATGAGGTGCATAAAAAATTAGACAAACAAAAAGTAATGATCCTAGGACTCCGCTTGCCATCAAAACTTTTCGTTTTTTAAGCTTTTGTGCGTAAAGTGCAAAAAATAATGCCCCAACAGCAAAAGTGATTAGGTCAATGAGGTTGATGAAGGAAACTTGCTTTGGGCTTAGATGATAGACGACTGTGTAAAAGGGATCATGCCAACGGCCAGTGAAGGAAAGCCAGGGAGCTATTGCTAAACCAAATGCTAAAGCAATCAAATAGTTATGAGGGGTCTTGAAGACTTTTTTAGCTGAGGCTCCTAATCGGAAGAGCTCAGGCTTTGGAAGAATTCGGCAGTTTTGATCGCGGATACAGAGGAAAAAAACAAGAGCTAAGAGAATCCCAACCATTCCATAGTTGATCAGGACTTTAGTCCAGCCAAACTTTTTTATAAGGAGAAGAGTTAAAGGTTGTCCAATGACAGCTCCAATGATGCTGGCTACAATTGTCCATCCGACCATGAAAGGAAAATGTGAGGAGGGAAACCAATTTGAAACAAGCTTGAATGTATTCACAGACGTGACAGTTGCTCCTAACCCCATGATAAATATGGCAACCCACATAGGAAGAGAAGAATTGGTATAACCAAAAAGAATGATGCCAAGAGCTGCGGCTAAAACTTGCTGTTTTCCCCGTTGGCTTGCCACGGGGTAAAGATTTAAGTTACCATTCATTGGGTGAAAGTAAGAAAAGCAAATCATTGTGCATATCAAACGCACTATCACATTGTTTTTCCT
>Ga0180433_10005260_pt1 | contig 17610 bp, 15 predicted proteins | sample SS_ome_8_FD_132980 | JGI IMG/M metagenome (GOLD analysis project Ga0180433, IMG submission 132980) | Hypersaline lake sediment archaeal communities from the Salton Sea, California, USA - SS_1_D_1 metaG | ecosystem: Environmental > Aquatic > Non-marine Saline and Alkaline > Hypersaline >... | reverse complement strand
GGTCCTTGCAGGCCCTGTTGGCGGCGCTCGACTGGCAGTGGTTCACCGCGGGGCTGATCACCGCGGTCAGCATCCAAGTCGTGGCCGGCATCCGCTGGTCGGCCCTCGCCCGCCCGATCGGCTTTCAGCATTCCACGGCCGCATTCGTCTGGCGGTTTTTCGAGGGGGTCTTCTTCAACCTCTGCCTGCCATCGTCGATTGGTGGCGACGTGATCAAGGCCTACCGGCTGTCCGAGACGACCCGGGGGCGGCTGCTGGCCGGCTGCACAATTCTGGCCGACCGGCTCGCCGGCGTCTCGGCGCTCGGTGTTCTGGCGGGGGCTGCACTGCTTGCAATCAAGTTTGCCTTGGTGCCGGCTGCGACCCTGGCCTTGGGGCTGGCCCTGCTGGCCGTCGTAATCCTCGGCTTCCGGCTGGCCGTCGGCAGCCTCGACCGGCTGCTCGATCTGCTGCCGCACCAGCATCGGCTGCGACAGTTCCTCAGCCAGTTACTTCCCTATCAGCAACGTCCCCACCTGATGACCCAGGCCATCGGCTGGAGCCTGATCGTTCAGATCGGGGCATCTGTTTCAGTTGCCTTGCTCGCCCGGGGGATCGGGGTCTCGCTCAATCTCGGTGTTTGGTTTTCGGTGGTGCCCCTGATTTCACTGGCCATGGTGTTGCCGGTGAGCATCAACGGCGTCGGCGTCCGCGAGGGGGGGATGGCAGTGCTGCTGGCCCCTTGGGGCGTTGGCAAAGAACAGGCGGTGGCCATCGGCCTGCTCTGGTTCTTCGCCACCATCGTGACTGGGCTGATCGGCGGCGGGCTGTTTTTGTTGGATCGCCGGACGTCGGCCGAACCCGCGGTCAGCCAAGCAGCGAAGGCTTCCACCGCCGGGCAGTGAGCAGCAGGGCCGCCACCGTCTTGGCATCCTCGATTCGGCCATCCCGGCACATCGCCACCGCCTCCGGCCAGGCCACCACCCGGGGCTCGATCGTCTCGCCCGGCTCGAGTGCCTGCGGGCCCGGCTGCAGCCCGCTGGCGACGAACAGATGCATCCGTTCCCGAAGGATGCCCGGTGACATCCAGAGGGCCCCGATCTTCTCAAGGGTCGTCGCCCGATAGCCGGTCTCCTCGGCCAGCTCGCGAGCGGCCGCCTCCTCGAGCGACTCAACCCGGTCGAGGGTGCCGGCCGGAATCTCGACGAGGCTGCGTCCGACCGCTCGCCGGAAAACCTCGATGAGACAGACATGGTCGTCGTCCACCAGCGGCACAATCGCCACGCTGCCGGGATGTTCGATCACCTCCCGCGGCCGCAGGCTGCCGTCGCGGCAGACCTCCTGGACACGGAGAACCCGAAACCGGCGGGTCTCAAGCAGTTCTTCAGCGTCGGGCTGGTCTGCCCTGGGTGGTTCAGTGCTGCTCATCGGGTGCTGCTCTCCGCTGGGGCGAGAAACGGCCGGGGCACGGCCACCCGACCATCGATGGTGAGTTGCGTCGCCGCCGCCTTCACCGGCACGATCGCCAGGGCGAGCCAGCCATCTCCCTCAGCCGCCGGCGCTGCCGAGGTGACCGTCGCCACCTGGGTGTCGCCGCTGACCACGGCCAGCCCCCGAGCAACAGGGCCGGCACCGGTGACCGCCAGCAGCGTCAGCCGCCGGTTGACGTGGCCCAGCGCATCGAGGCGGGCGACCGTCTCCTGCCCGAGATAGCAGCCTTTGGTGAAGCAGATGGCGCGATCATCGAGGCCGAGTTCCTGGGGCAGGGTCTTCTCGGGAATGTCTTCCGCCAACGGCCAGCCGTGCTGCAGCCGCCGGGCCGCCACCATTTCGGCCGGTGCCTGCGGCAGGCCGGCGGCTGCAGCCGCCGCGGCCAGCCGCCCACCTGCCGTCGTCTCCAGCAGGAAGCCGCCCTGGCCATACCAATCAATCAGGGTCAGCCGCGCGGCGACGGGTTCGATGTCGGCCGCCACCCCAAGAAGGCCATCCCTGAACTGCAGCCGGGAGACCGGCAGGTGCTCCGTGAAGTGTTCGGCGAGCCAGCCTGCGGCCGACCTTCCGCTGATCAGCAGGCTGCTCAGCCCCTCACTGCGATCAACCAGTTCCAGCTCCTCGCGGATGTGGTAGCGATCAAGATGGCGGCGGAGCGGTGCCGCCCGCCCTGCGGACACGCGCAGCAGCAGGCCCTCAGTGGTTCGACGGATCAAGGCCAGATCAAGCACCCAGCCGCGGGCATCACAGAAAAACCCTTCGCAGCCGGCGGCCGGCTGCAGGTCGCTCACCTTTGCCGTCGTGAAGTTTTCGATGAAGGCGACGGCATCAGTGCCGGCGACAAGCAGTTGCTCGTGGCAGCCGAGATCGGCCCACCACAGCTCAGCGGCGGTCGCAACATCGGGGTTTGATGGGGGCATGGCATTTCCAAGGGGCCAGACGGCGGACGCATCGCGGCTGCGTGCCAACTGTCCACCTCACTATAGCGTTCAGCCGACCTCGCCCGGCGGTGGACCGCCGGCCATCGCTGAAAAAATCGATGAACCAGCGAACGGTCTCCTGCCGGCCTCCGTAGAAGGGGCACAGCAATGGCACTGCACCTCAGAAGTCTCGTAGCAGGGCGAACCAGTGAATGGCTGATTCCGAAGTGAATACCACCACTTTTTTCGACGCTGCCACGAGAGTATCGTTTCACCAGCCGGACATGCAGGCAAGGCATGGTCCGATCTGGTGAGCAACTGCTGCTGACTCTTCTCACGCTCACGATCCCCTTTGGTTTGTTGCCGGCCGACGCTGCGCGATGACCGAAGGAGGGGTGAGCGGAAGACGGGTCGGCGACCGACGTCACCGGGGGGTCTCGCTGGAGATTCAACGGCCTGCTCACGAGAAGGAGAGAACGATGGCCACGGTTCCGTATCGAGTCGATCGCCACGAGGACTGCGACGACCGCGAGGATGCCTACGAGAATCCCCTCGCTGTCGCTGACACTTCCTATTCCGACGTCGTTCGGGCTGAGGCCGACTGCCGGGCTGCCCAGCCGCAGCCTCCGCGGGGACTGCGGCGGCGATCGACTGGCGGAAATCCGCAGTCGAGACGATCGCGGCCACGACGGCTGCACCGGATTGCCGAGGTGCGTCAGCAGCAGGGCGTTACCCTGCGGAATGTCGCCCGCCGGCTGGGCATCGAGATGGCGGTCATCAGGCGACAAGAGCAGCCCGATGCCGATCTACGGATCAGTGATCTGCTCAGGTGGCAGCAGGTGCTCGACGTGCCGTTGGCCGACCTCGTCGAGGAAGGCGAGGGCCAACTCTCCGGACCGGTGCTGGCACGGTCACGCATGGTCAAGCTGATGAAGACCGCCGCAGCGATCCGGGAACAGGTCGGCGACCAGGGTCAGGCCAGCCGGCTGGTCGGGCAGTTGATCGAGCAGATTCTCGAAATCATGCCGGAACTGGCTGACGTCACGCCCTGGCACACTGTCGGGCAGCGGCGAACGCTCGACGACGTCGGGCGGGCCGCACGGAACACGGTCTCGGACGACCTCTTCGGGCGATAGCCGGGGCGGCCGCGGACTGACTCGCTGATCGCGATAGCGGCGGCAGCGGCTTCTCTGCTACCATCCCGAGCGTGGCGGCTGAGGCCGACGTCGTTGGACAGGACTTACGAGAGGGTTGTCGTGTTTTCACTGCTCGGTGTGCTCGGGATCACGCTGATTCTGTTTGTCAGCGTCGCGGTGACCGCCCGATTCATCCTGGGAAAGTAGGTGGCTGCCCGCTGGTGAGGCCGGCCTGATGAGCCCCAGAATCATCAGGCTCATAAACGCATAGAGCGTTGTCCCGAGCACTCCCCAGGCGACCACGGCCAGCCCGAAGTAGTCCCGCAGCCAGACCCGCAGCGGCGGCTCGGCACTCTTCGGCACCTTGTGCTGCACCGGCCCGCTCCGATCGGATTGGGCCTTCATGTCACTCCGAAACCTGTCCCAGTTGGCCTGTATGGCCGGCTGGTCGAGATCGGCCAGCCAGCGATCGCGGATGCTCCACAGCACCGCCGGCGGCAGTGTCAGCAGGGCGAGCCAGCCGACGAGCAGCCCGATTTTCACCAGCCTGACCGCTGCGGGACGAGAACTGCCGCACTCAACGGGGAGGGTGGGCCGATCTGGCTCCATGCTGCTGCCTTTCCGAGACCTGACCGGCCGCCGACTGTGGCTGACCACCTTTCGCATTTTACCCGGATTGTTCCAACCGGCTGGAAGCGTGCTCGCGGTGGCGAGCAAAATTCCTCTCGTTCGGTCGCGGCGTGACTGCTACCGTCCCACCGCATTCATTCCGCCACGATTCCCGTTTCGGCCCCCCCTTCGTGTCACAACACCTCCCGCGAAAGCCTTTTCGGCAACTGCTGTTTCTGCTGATCGGCCTCATGGCCGGCAGCTGGTCAGTTCCGGCACGGGCCCAGAGTGGCTGGCTGCCGACGACCTGGTTCAGCAAGCAGAAGATCGACCCGCAGGCGATGTTTCCGCTGTCAGAGCGGGACGGCCCCTGGCTGGTGCTGGCCACGACGTTTCGTGGCGAGGGGGCCCGGGATGATGCCCGCCGACTCGTGCAGGAACTCCGCGGTCGCTTCAAGATGCGGGCCTACACCCACGAACAGGCCTTCGACTTCACCGGCGCCCAGCGGGGCCTCGGACTCAATCCCGATGGCAGCCCCAAGCGGATGCGGTATGCCAATGCTCAACAGGTTGTCGAGGTCGCCGTGATGGTGGGTGATTTCGCCTCCTGCGATGACAGCCGGGCCCAGAAGGCTCTGGCAACGATCAAGAGCCTGCAGCCCGAGGCCCTCACCGGTGAACAGGGCAAGAGCCGCGCCTTTGCCGACTTCCGCCGAATGATCGGGCTCGACAAGCAGGCCGGCCGGGGGCCGATGCGGCTTGCCTTCATGATTCCCAATCCGCTGTTGCCCGAGGACTTCTTCAACCGGCCCCAGCTCGATGACTTTGTCATCGGCATCAACGCCGATGTCGAGCACAGCCTGCTCGACTGCCCGGGCCGGTACAGCGTGCGGGTCGCCACCTTCACCGGGGCAGGAACCTTCGCCGACCAGAAGACCACCGCAGCCGAAGAGGCCGGATTTGAAAGCCGGCTGGTGCAGGCGGCCGAGAAAGCCCATCGGCTCACCGTAGCCCTGCGGCGGCAGGGCTGGCAGGCCTGGGAGTTTCATGACCGCGAATCGAGCATGGTCTGCGTCGGCAGCCTGTCACAGCTGGCGATCGAACAGCAGGACGGCTCCAGTCAGCCCCACCCAGAACTGGTGCGGATCACCACCGCCCTCGGCCCCGACCCGGATCGCCTGGCAGCGGGCGCAATTCTTCCGAAGCGGATTGAGGGTATTCTGCTCGATGTGCAGCCCCGGCCCGTCGATGTGCCCCGGCTGCCGATCGGCCGGCGGTAGCGGTCGCCAGCGGGTGACGGCCCCGGCCGCCTCCACCCGCCCCAGTCACAGCCGCCATGACCAGCCCCGTTCGTCCCCTGCTGGTGCTCGGAACCACCAATGCCGGCAAAAAGCGGGAGCTCACCCTCCTGCTTGAGCCGTACGGCATCAGCTGCCGGTCGCTCGCCGACTTTCCCGAAGCCGTGGAAGTAGCCGAAACGGGTACGACCTTTGCTGAAAATGCGGCACTCAAGGCGAGCCAGCAGGCCCGGGCCCTCGGGCAGTGGGTGCTCGGCGAAGACAGCGGGCTGGTCGTCGATGCCCTCGCGGGCGGCCCGGGCGTCTACTCGGCCAGATTCTCCGGGCCCGAGGCAACCGACGCGGCCAACAACGCCCTGCTGCTGGAAAAACTAACGGGCGTCCCGGGCCCGGCCCGTACCGCCCACTATGCCTGCCATGCTGCCCTGGCCGATCCGACAGGAACCATCCGGGCAATCGGCGCCGGTCGCTGCTGCGGCCAGATCACCGTAGACGCTTCCGGAGATGGCGGGTTTGGCTATGACCCCTACTTCCTGATTCCGGAATACCACCGCACCTTCGGCCAGCTTGCCGCGGCGGTCAAAGCCTTGATCAGCCATCGGGGCCGGGCCATCCGAGGCCTCCTCCCAACGATCGTCCGGCTGCTGCGCGAGCAAGGCTGAGCCCGGTCGCGTCAGGCGGCGTCACTGAGCCGCCGGCTCAGCCAGTGGTCAATGATCGCCAGCACCCGCGGCGTTCCATCCATCGTGCCGACGAGGTTGGCGAGCGGCGCGGCGAAGCGATCGAGGCTATCGAGAAACCTTCGGACATCGCCGACCGTGACATCCTCCAGATGCACGAACTCACCGCAGCCCATCGCCTGCAGAAAGTGGCTGTTCATCGACTGCTCACCATGGGCCCGTTCGGGCAGCACCAGCAGCGGCTTCCCCAGGTGAATCGCCTCGCCGATCAGCTGATTCCCGGCGGCAGAGACGACCGCCCGGCAGCCGGCGAGATCGGTGGCAAACTGCCGATCGTCGATCGGCTGAAATGACAACGACCCGATCGGGTCACGGGCACCGAGTCCATAGACCTTGACCGGCAGCCCGCACTGGGCGAGGGTTTCGATTGCGCTGAAGGGCGTGTGACGGCGAAGATAGCTGAGCACATAGCCGCCATCACGCGACTCAGCCTGAGCAATCTCCCGCCGAAGCAGCGGGCCGACCTGCTGGACGTGTTCCCAGCCCCGGCGAAGTGGTGGCCGGAAGAATGCTGAGACGACTGTCTCGGCGGCACCACTGACGTACATCCAGACGGCATGGCTCATTAGCCAGGCATTCCAGCGGAGTGTCCAGGGCAGGGCATCAAGCTCGTAGGCCAACAGGAAGTGCTGGTGGTCAATGCTCAGCAGGGGCACCCCCTGCCGGGTTGCGGCCCGCGGTAACGCCGGCTCAAAGTCGGTGATCGCCAGCGAGACCGAGTGTTTCTCGAGGTCGGCCATCAACCGATCGACCAGGGGGCCGAGCTGGCGGGCCTGATACTCGAGGCCGGCCCGGATCGATCGCGGCACGTCGAGGCGGCCACCGCTGTATTGAAAGACGATGCCCGGAATCTCATGGACACTCACCCGGGGATGGCCCGCTCCGAATCGCTGCCGAAGAAATCGCAGGCCGTCATCGGAACTGTAGACCCGGATGTCATGCCGCCGCTCGAGATGCTCAATCAGGGTGGCGATGCGGGTGGCATGCCCGCGGCCTTCTCCGCACAGACTGATTGCGATGGTCGCCATGCGTTCCTGCGGGCTCGGGCAATGCGGGACGGAAGACGGTAATGCAAGCGATTTCTCAAGCGGTCATGATACCCTTCCGGTATCCAGGCGTCGCGGCCGCCGACGCCGTGCGGGTTCGCGACACTTCATGCAATCTGAATGATTTCTCCGCGGCCCCGCCATGACGCCTGCCCTGAAGCACTGCCGATCCCACCCCTCCCCCCGGATGACGCTGTTCCGGCTGATCGCGGCCGTGCTGCTGCTGACGCCAGCTTCGCCAATCACCCAGGCAGGTGCCGGGCCGACGGACGACCCGGCAACGTTGATTCGGCAGCTGAATCACGGAAAGCTGGCCGTCCGCGATGCCGCGGTCGATGGGCTGCTTGCCTGCGGCCCGATGGCCTTGCCGGCAATCGAACGGGCCCTCCCGAACGCGACGGGCGAGGCCGCCTTTCGGCTGCCGCTGCTTGCCGAGGCGATTGCCATCAAAGCGACTCAGCAGCTGCTCGACCAGCCTCCCGCAGACGCGGCAGCCCCGGCGACCGCGACCGGCCCGTTCAGCATGGCCGTCCAGCAGGTCGATCGGTTGAGTGGCTCCGGCCATCGACTGCTGCTGCGGCTGCGATGGTCACCGCCGCTGGCACCGGTGGTGCTGCGGCTGCCGCTGGCCTCCATCGTGGCCGAGGCCGCGGCGGGTGAAGCCGTGTCACTTCCGAGCCGGCGTGGTGCGGTCGAGCCACTGCTGACCGCGGGGAAGTGTTGGGTCGATCTCCCGATTCGGCTCGGCCCATCCCCACCCGGCGTGACGATGCTGACCAGCCTCCGGGGGACGGTCGAGTGCTGGCTGCCCGGCTATGAGCACCGCTTCATGCTGCCGCTCGAGCAGCACGGTGGCAGGCTGCCACCATCGGCCGACAGTCCAGCCCCTTCCCGCACGCTCGCGCTGTCGGTGCGGCTCATCGGCTGGACGATCGAACCGAGCGGTTCGACGGCGGCAACCTGCGAGGTTGAACTCTCAGCCCAGCTTGCTGAGCCCTCTGAAGCATTTGCCTCGCACCGGGGCTGGCTTGCCGATCGGCAGCCGGAACTGCTGCTGCCCACCGGTGAGGTGGTCACCGCCGCCAGCCATCGGGTGGTCGCTCGCAGCCGCCGGGGGCTGACAGTTGCAGCCCGTTTCGGCCTCAGCAGCGGGCAGCTGCCTCGCCGAACCATGGTGACCTGGCGGCTCCCGCTGGGCGTTCGACGGGTGCCAGTCGACTTCTGGCTGCGAGCGGTTCGCCTGAGTGAGCCGGCAGACGGGGAAAACTGAGCCGACTGCGGGAACACCCAGGGGGCTCCGACCACGCGGTTCACATTGTTCCGCTGCCGGCAGCCCGCTAGTGTCCGCCGCTGCGGTTCTGACCCCGGATGTGAGCGTTGGGTTGCCTCATGAGATTTCGTTCGCTGTTGATGTTCGCCTGCATGATCGTGGTGCCGATGCTGGCGATGTTCTCCCACAAACTGCCGCCGGAGGTTCGGGACGCCTGCAGCAGGATCGTGCTCAACCCGGCCATTGAACTGATTGAATCGCTGGCTCGGCCAGCCGAAGCGGAGGAATCTGATCCCGACCTCGCCTTTGCGGCGGCCCCTGCCGGCCCGCTGCTGGCTGGTGGCACGAGTTCCACCCCGCCGCAGGCGGCGGCCTTGCGGGAGCCGTCCGTCCCACCCGCCCCCTTCGGCCAGCTGCCCCAACCGGCCGCGGGACGGCAGCCCTTGAGCCCCGATCAGACACCGGCGCTCCGTCGCCAGCTTGCCGCAGCCGGGGTTCAACGGCTGCTGATCGAGCCCGCTGGCGATGGCAGCCGCTCAGTGCGTGGCAGCTGCCGTCTGGCGGTCGATACCGAGGGGCAGCTGCAGCGGCTGTTCCATGCCAATGGCACCACGGAAGCCGAAACGCTCCAGCGATTGCTTGAACAGGTTGGCCGCTGGAATCGTCGGCTTGCCGCTCAACCGCCGTACGGCGGCTCGCAGACGTTCCAGCGATAGCCCACCGCCGCCTTCCCCGGGCCAGGTGTGAACGTTTTCCAAACCGGTTCGCCCATGCCACCCGCCAACGCCCGCCACCGCTCGTCTCGGGTCCGCATGCTCAGCCGGCGGCGGCTGGCGACTGGCCGGTCACCGGCGCTGCCAGCCGGCCCGAGCCGCCGGCAACTCTCTCGGTCGCCGCTGCCCCGCCGCCGGCTTCGATTTGCTTTCGGGAAGCGGCGGAGAACCGCACCGCCACAACCGTCGGCCGCTGGCGGCGAGCAGCCACGCAGCGAGGAACTGGCCCGGCTGGAGGCTGCCCTGTTCGTTGCCCGCGAGCCGCTGCCGGTCAGGCGGCTGGCAAAATTGGCCCGGCTGCCCGACGCAACCCGGGCCCGCACCCTTCTGCGGGAGCTCAACCAGCTGCTCGACGCGGCCGGAGCGGCCTTCCGCGTCGAGCATCTCGCCGGTGGATACCAGCTGCTGACGCGACCACAATTCGGCCCCTGGATCAAGCGAGCACTTGAATACCCAGCCGAAAATCGGCTTTCGACCGCCGCCCTGGAGACCCTGGCAATCGTCGCCTACCGGCAGCCGGTAACCCGTCCAGATATCGAGTCGATCCGCGGTGTCGGCTCCGAGGAGATGCTCCGCCAACTGCTCGACCGCGACCTGATTGCCGTCGGCGGCCGCAGCGACGAACTCGGCCGTCCCAACCTCTACAGCACCAGCCGATACTTCCTGCGGGTTTTTGGGCTGGGCCGAATCGAGGATCTCCCGCCGGTCGAAACTGGCGACCCTCCCATCTCCCGCCCTGCCGGGCCGGAGCATCGAGACTGAGAATTTTCTCCCCGGGGAGTTGCACGGCGGCGATGCCGTTGGCATATTGCCGGGCCCGCTGCGGCACGGCTGAGGGTGACGGGCCGGCACCGACGCCGGTGCCGTTCGCCGGCATCCTTGACTCCGTTGTCAACCGCACGCAAGTTGGCGGCCAAAAACGCCGACAAGCAACTGACGGTGGTGGGTGTCCCGTAAGCTAACGGCTGACATCGCGCCGCCGCGGAAGAGCTGCCACCAACAAAGAGAAAATTTCCCACCGGGCTGCTAAATTTTTTAACTCGGGGCTTGGCTGGACCGCCAACCATCGACCACAATTTCAAGCATGTTCCTTCCCGCGATCGACCTCATGACTCGACTCCAGGAGACGAAGCAGTGACGATTGTTCTGAATCCCAGCGAGCCGCAAGACGTTTCGCGGGCGGATGTTTTCTGTTGGAACGAACTTCCAGAGTTGTTGTCGGCAGATGATCTGTTCGACTCGACGAACGACCTGACCGACCCTGTCACCGCCATCGTCGCCGAAGACGAAGATGAGGACGAGGACTGGGAGGACGACGACGAAGAGTACGAGGACGAGGAGTACGAGGACGAAGAGTACGAAGACGAGGAAGAGGAAGAGGAAGGCGAGGAAGAAGACGACGGCGAAGAGGTCGAAGAAGAGGAGTGGGAGGAAGTCGACGACGAGGAGTACGAAGAGGACGAGGAAGAGGACGAGGAAGGCGAAGACGAGGAGTACGAGGACGACGAGGAAGGCGACGAGTGGGAAGATGACGACGAGGACGACTGGGAAGAAGAGGACGAAGACTGATCGTCTGACCTCACGTTCACCGACCAGCCCCAGCGGTTCGCTCAGACCGGTTCGTCAGTCCTGCCAGAGAAGTTTCAGCCGCCGCCCATCTCGGGCCACCACCACCTCGACGCCGCCACCTGGCGCTATCTCGCTGAGGCGGCCCACCAGTTCTTGCTGATCCCGCAGCGGGCGGCCGCCGATCGCCAGGATGCGATCGCGAAGCCTGAGGCCGCCCCGATCTGCGGGCGATGCCGGCCTGACCGCGACCACGACCGGCACGGTTGGATTGGCCTCATCGAGCCGGATGCCGATTCCCCAGCGGCCCGGCTTGTCCGCCGGCAGATAGGCCTTGGCTTCGAGTCGTGACCGGCTGGCATTCGATTCGGTCAGGCAACGATTCCGAAACGGAAGCCGCGGCTCAGGGCTGTCGGCAACCTCGAGCAGTGTCGCAAAGGTGAGGCGGACCACGGGCTCGAGCCCGGCGAGGTTGACACGATGAACATCATCGCTGGGCCGGTGGTAGTCATCGTGCAGCCCGGTATGGAACATGATCGTCGGAATGCCCCGCTGGAGAAACGGATAGTGGTCCGAGTCGGCTTCGACCTTCCAGTCGAAGGTCAGATCAAGTGGCTCCTGTCCGGGCAGATTGTTGGCCCGCGTCACCAACGCTTCGAGCCCGACCGCCGAGCGGGTGCCAAAGACCTCCAGCCGCTGCCGGAGACGGCCGATCATGTCGAGATTGATCGCGAAGACGATCTCCCGGCCACGGAGTGGCGGCGGACGATGCTTGAGAAAATGCCTCGAGCCGAGCAGCCCTTGTTCCTCGCCATCCCAAAAGGCGATCAGAATCGATCGCCGTGGTGGCTGCGGCAGGGCGGCCAAGGCTTCCGCTATTTCGAGCAGCCCGGCGACTCCTGAGGCGTTGTCGTCGGCTCCGTTGTGAACGAAACCGAACGGCCCGAAGCTGTTGCGGGCGTTCCCGTAGCCCACGTGATCGTAGTGCCCGCCGATGACGACCAGTTCATCCCGACAGGTCGGATCGCTTCCCGGCAGCAGGGCCAGCACATTTCGCAGGGTACCGTGGCCGGTGGCAAACGACTGAAAATAGCCGCCATTGTCGCCGGCTGGCAAAAAGCCGAGTGGGGCAACGGCCTGCTCGACATAGCCACCCGCGGCCCGGCCGCCACGGCGGCCCCCTTCGCGGCCTTCAAAGGCATCATCAGCAAGGGCTGCAATATGCTCGGCGGCTTCGCTCGACCGAATCGTGGAACGGGCGTGAAGCTTTTCCGCAGCGGTGGCGGGGGGCTGGCTCAGCAGGAGCAGGCAGCTGCAGCTGGCCAGCCCGAGCGGGACAAGCAGCCGTAATCGTAATGAAGCGGGCTTTTCCACGCGGTGACTCCGGCGCCTCCTTGCATGCAACGAGCGTCTGGCTCAGAATGATCGACAAAGGGATCCCTCGTCCAGAGGGATTCTGCGGCGGCAACGGACTGTGGGATCGCTCACGCTGTCCTCGGGCAGTCTTGCCTGCCGCAAAGGAGAGGTGGCAGAGTGGTCGAATGCGCGTCTTTGCTAAAGACGTGACCGGTCAAAAGCTGGTCCACGGGTTCGAATCCCGTCCTCTCCGTTCCGTTGTTGTCGATCAATCTCCAGGCTACTCAGCCTCTGGATCGGTTTTGCCCCGGCGTTGCGGGGTGGCGGTGTCGTGCCGCCGGAAGACCGCCACGACATCCTCGATCGGCACGACGTACAGAAGGTTGTTCTGCTCGAAGTCAACCGGAATCGAATGACGGGGGTGGAAGAGCACCTTGTCGTACTTTTCGATGGGAAAGTCGGCGTCCCGCTCAACCTGCAGACTCACCTCGACCACTCGTCCGGTAATCGTGGGAATCTCCGCCTGGTCGGGCAGCACGATGCCCCCGCGGGTCTGATGACGGCTCTCATCCTTGCGGATCAGCACCCGCATGCCCAGCGGCTCGACGAATTCATTCACCCCATTCACCTTCATCTGGCTCGACGGTGGGCGACGTACGCTGATCGCCCGGGTCACCGACTTCTTCATCGTTGTACGTCAGGGTGGCTCAGGCGACCAGCGTTCGCCTCAGCCGCGGCAGGTCGCTGCGACCATTCATTTGATTCGTGTATACTCCCACAGTCTCGCGGTCGAAGGCGGATCGACCGTGGGAACCGCGAGCAACTCGGGAGGGCTCGTAACGCTGTTTCGAAAAGGAGTCTCCTTGAGCCTGCCTGCAGGAGCCCCAATGCTTGTCAGCCACGACCGCGGCGATCTGGTGGTCATCGCCAATCGGCTCCCGGTCCATCGTTCGGCAGCAGGTGGCGGCTGGGAGACGAGCCCCGGAGGGCTGGTCTCGGCCCTGATGCCGATTCTGCGGGAACACAACGGGGTCTGGATTGGCTGGGCCGGCAGTTCCGAGGCGAATCTGGGGCCATTCGAACACGATGGCCTGTTCAACGTGCCCGTCAGCCTGTCGGCCGAGGAGGTGCGGGACTACTACGAGGGCTTCTCCAACAGCACCCTCTGGCCCCTCTATCACGACGCCTGTCAGACCCCGCAGTACAACCGGTCCTGGTGGGCCCCCTACGTGGCGGTCAACCACCGGTTTGCCGAAGTGGCCGCCCGGGAGACAGCCCCCAACGGTCACGTGCTGGTGCAGGACTATCACCTGCAGCTCGTTCCCGGCATGCTCCGCGAGATGCGGCCCGATATTCGCATCGGCTTTTTCCTGCACATTCCCTTCCCGCCGGTCGAACTCTTCGCCCAGTTGCCCTGGCGGCAGCGGATTCTCGAGGGCATGCTCGGAGCCGATGTGATCGGCTTCCAGACCCGCCATGGCGCCCAGAACTTCGTGCGGCTGGTCAACCGCTACACCATCCACCGTGGCAGCGGGCATGCCATCAATGTCAATGGCCGGCGGGTGCTGGCCCGCGACTATCCGATCTCGATCGACTTCGACCGGATTGTGGCCCTCGCCAATGATCCTGCGGTCATCGCCCGCGGCCGGCAGATTCGGGCCGACCTGGGCGAACACCGCACGATCATGCTCGGGGTCGATCGGCTCGACTACACCAAAGGCATCGATCAGCGGCTGCGGGCGGTCTACGAGATCTTCAAGAGTGGCCGGCATACCGTTGATGATCTGGTGCTCGTGCAGGTAAGCGTTCCCTCACGCGAGAGCGTCGATGAGTACATCGAGGTTCGCGACCGGATTGAGAAACTGGTCGGCCACATCAATGGTGAGTTCGGGACAGTCGGGGCCGTCCCCGTGCATTACCTTCGCCGTAGCCTGCCGATTGAGGAACTGGTGGCCTACTATCTGGCCGCTGACGTGATGCTGGTGACTCCCTTCCGTGACGGCATGAACCTGGTGGCCAAAGAGTATGTCGCCAGCCGCCGCGACGACACCGGCGTGCTTGTACTCTCAGAGTTCACCGGGTCGGCCGTTGAGCTTGACCGGGCCGTGATGGTCAACCCGCACGACATCGACGGCATGGCGGCGATCATCGACCGCGCAATCGCCATGCCCAGGGCCGAGCAGGTCCGCCGGATGCGGAGCCTGCGGCAGCGGGTGCGGAAGCGGACTGTCTTCACGTGGGCGGCCGACTTCACCCAAGCTCTCACGGCCGAACAGCCCGAGGCTGTCACCGCTTTTCCCCCCGCCGCCACCCCTGCTGGAGACCGCTCTTGACCGGGAATGAATCCCCTGTGCCGATCCTCATGCCCGAGGACGATCTCGACCTGGCCCTGGAGGCCATCGCCCGCGTGCCGATCCTGCTGGTCGCCACCGACTACGACGGCACCCTGTCGCCGATCGTGGCCAACCCCGACGATGCCCGCCCCGTCCGCGAGTCGATCATCGCTCTGCGGGCCCTGGCCAGCCTCTCCGGCACCCACTGTGCAGTCATTTCGGGGCGATCGCTTTCTGATCTCGCAAACCTCAGCGCCCTCGACGGTCAGGTGATGCTGGTCGGCTCCCACGGCAGCGAGTTCGATCAAGACTTTGTACGGACGCTCACCGAGCAACAGGTCGCCCTCCGGCAGCAGGTGCTCGACGAGATGCACCGGATTGCCGCCCGTGACGCGAAGTTCCACATCGAGCCCAAGCCGGCCTCCGTCGCCTTCCACTACCGCAACGTCGATGACGCGATTGCCGACACGGCTGTTGAGGAACTGCTCGGCGGGGCGGCCACCTGGAACGATGTCCAAGTTAAATCGGGCAAGAAGGTGCTGGAACTGGCGGTGATGCACACCTCGAAAGGCGACTGCATCGATGCCCTCCGGCACCGGGTTGGTGCCACCGCAGTCGTCTACTTCGGGGATGACGTCACCGATGAAGATGCCTTTGTGCGGCTGCACGGCCCCGACGTTTCGGTGAAGGTCGGTACCGGGTCGAGCACGGCGACCTACCGCATCGGCGACCCGACCGAGGTGGCCCGCCGGCTGGCGAGGCTCGCCAGTGCCCGCGAGGCCTATCTCGCCGGAGCCGACGCCGTGCCGATCGAGCGGCATGCCATGCTCTCAGACGGCCGGGTGCTGGCCCTGGTCGCCCCCGGCGGGCGGGTCTGCTGGATGTGCGCCCCCCGGGTCGATGGTCCAGCCCTGTTCGCCGAGCTGCTCGGTGGGCCTGCAGCGGGGCATTTCACGATTGAACCGGCGCAGGACTCTGATGATCGGCCACAGCAGCAGTATGACGGCAGTTCACTGGTACTGAAGACCAGCTGGTCAAAGCTTTCCGTGACCGACTTTCTCGACTGCTCGGCCGGCAAGCCGACCCAACGTGCTGGCCGCACCGATCTCATCCGGCAGGTTGAAGGCCGCGGCGAAGTGCGGATCACCTTCGCCCCCCGGCTCGACTTCGGCCGACTGCCGACCCGGCTCGTTGTCCGCGAGGACGGCCTCGAGATCGACGACACGATCGACCCGATTGTCCTGCGGGCCCCCGGGGTCACCTGGGAACTGCTGGAAGAAGGTTCCCACCAGACGGCGATCGGCACTGTGACCCTGCGGGGTGAGCCGCTGCGGCTCGAGTTGCGGTACGGCACCGGTTCACTGCGGGAGCAGCAGGCGATTTCACCGCAGGAGCGGTATCGCCTGACCAAGGCCTACTGGGAATCCTGGGCCGACCGCTTGCACCTGCCCAACCGGGAGGGCCCGCTGGTCCGCCGCAGTGCGCTGGTGCTCAAGGGGCTTTGCTATGCCCCCACCGGCGGCATTGCCGCCGCCGCCACCACCAGCCTGCCAGAGCATCTCGGTGGCATCCGCAACTGGGACTACCGCTACTGCTGGCTGCGGGACGCCGCCATGTCGGCATCGTCGCTGGTCAAGCTCGGCTCGTTCACCGAGGCGATGGCCTTTCTCGACTGGATGCTGCTGGTGATTGACCGGGCGGCGGCGCCGGAGCGGCTGATGCCGCTTTACACCGTCACCGGCCATGAGGTCGGTGCTGAGGCTGAGATTGCCGAACTGGCCGGCTACGCCGGTTCCCGGCCGGTGCGGGTCGGCAATGCCGCCCGGGGTCAGGTGCAGCTCGACGTCTTCGGCCCGATTGCCGAACTGGTCTGGCAACTGCTGCTGGCCGAGGCGCCGGTATCGAGCGAGCACTGGCGGCTGGTCGAAGCGATGGTCGGCGCGGTGGAAGCCCGCTGGCACGAGCCCGACCATGGCATCTGGGAAATCCGCAAGCCACGGCGGCACCATGTGCATTCAAAGGTGATGTGCTGGCTGGCGGTCGACCGGGGCATCCGAATTTCCGAACGATTTCTCGACCGGCGGCGGCCGGCCTGGGAACAGCTCCGGCAGACCATTGCCGACGACATCCTCGAAAAGGCCTGGCACCCCACGGCCGAGGCCTACACCGCCGCCTACGGTGGTGACGACCTCGACGCCGCTTCGTTGATGATCGGCCTCAGCGGCCTGGTTGACTGCACCGACCCCAGGTTTCTCGCCACGGTCGATGCCATCGAGAAGCGGCTGCGAATGGGCCCGACGGTCTTCCGCTATCTTGCCGACGACGGCCTGCCAGGGCGGGAAGGGGGCTTTTTCATCTGCGCCAGTTGGCTGGTCGATGCCCTCTACAGGGCGGGCCGCCGGGACGATGCCGAAGCGTTGTTTGAGTCGATGCTGGAACTGGCCGGCCCCGAAGGCCTGCTGCCAGAGCAATACGACCCGCTGCTGCAGCGAACGCTCGGCAACCACCCCCAGGCCTATTCACACATCGGCCTGATCGAAAATGCCCTGACGCTTTCGTCAAGCTGACCCATTCGCTGGCATCACACCAAACGTGCTGCCGGTCCAGTCGCTTCCGCTCCTGGCTTCCTACTTAAACCGTCACGGCCACGTTGGACGAGGCGAAGGGGGTCGGTGAACGCTCGAGGAGCGTTGGGCGTATCCTCGCCCGGCGACGAGACTTTTACCGCCCCCGAGCCGGTGCAAGACCAGTCGACTTCAGCCAAACAGCCTGCCGGTCCAGTCGCTTCCGCTCCTGGCGGCTGTTTCACGGAAAGCACCGGCATCCGGCCGGTCTTTCCTTGGCGGGCCTCCGCCCGCTCCTGCTCATTGGCGACATCCTGTCGCCACGGCGGTACAGGACCGCCATACCAACCCTTCTGCCGGTCCAGTCGCTTCCGCTCCTGGCTTCCTACTTAAACCGTCACCGCCACGTTGGACGAGGCGAAGGGGGTCGGTGAACGCTCGAGGAGCGTTGGGCGTATCCTCGCCCGGCGACGAGACTTTCACCGCCCCCGAGCCGGTGCAAGACCAGTCGACTTCAGCCAAACAGCCT
>Ga0180433_10005259_pt1 | contig 17610 bp, 13 predicted proteins | sample SS_ome_8_FD_132980 | JGI IMG/M metagenome (GOLD analysis project Ga0180433, IMG submission 132980) | Hypersaline lake sediment archaeal communities from the Salton Sea, California, USA - SS_1_D_1 metaG | ecosystem: Environmental > Aquatic > Non-marine Saline and Alkaline > Hypersaline >... | reverse complement strand
TTGGTGGGAGAGTTCACCATGTATTGGGGCAAAGATGCACTCGAAGTAAGAAAGGGCGAAGCCAATAAATTGCACTTGAAAGCTGGAGACATGGGATATTGGTCCAGGGGATGGAAGTTCTCAGCGAAAAACACCGGCAAAGTACCAGGTACGTTCTTCTGGGGCCTCTCAGCACCATCCAGGGGAATGAAGCACAGAATAATCCCGGAGATGCCTGACTGGCTCAAGAGGCAAGGCTTATAACTCTCTGGCACTGAATTTGGCAATGGCACTCGCTGAAGCGAAATGAATTTGTTGTCACCGAAACAGGAGTTGAAAGACTTAACGACATCCCTCAGGAAATCATAATGCGCAGGTGAATAATCAGCTGTTATAGAAAGGAGAAAAATGGACAAATCAATAGTTAAACCAAAGGTATATACGCTGAATGACATGGTATCCGACATAGATAATCTGGTGCCTGGTGCCCACATCACTACAATAGGAAAAGTGGAAGGACTCGGTGCTGTGGGCCTGTATTTCATGCAGCCAAACGCTCAAACAACCGTTTTCTCATTGGAAGGCGAAGATGATGGGACTGCGGATGAGTACTATGGCCCATGCCACGAGTTTTACTATGTTTTGGTGGGAGAGTTCACCATGTATTGGGGCAAAAATGCATCTGAACTAAGGAATGGTAAAGCCAATAAACTGCACCTGAAAGCTGGAGACATGGGGTATTGGTCTATAGGATGGAAGTTCTCAGTGAAAAACACCGGTAAAGTGCCAGGCACGTTTTTCTGGGGTATATCAAGGCCCCCTAAGGGAATAGAGAGTAGAATAGTCCCTGAGATGCCTGAATGGCTCAAAAAACGAGGTTTATGACTACCTGGCATGGAATTGTCACAGAGCTAGATATTTAGTGCACATGGCTCTTTTTTGTAGAAGGGTAGTTCAGGATTGCGATTGCAAAAACCAACGAGCCCTTAAAAAAGTGAAAGGAGGTAGTGTCTATGGAGAATTGACTCTAAGGAAAGAATGAGTGACTATTAGGAAAGACCGATAAGGAACTATGAAAGGAGGAAACACAGATAGTTAAATCAAAGAAGTGGTTAATTAGCCTGGGACTGGCTGTGGTTCTGGTGTTGGCTTTTGCCCTTCCCGCCTGTGAACCGACAGAGGAATCCGGCTGGTATACCCCTGAAGGTGACTATATTTCATTTGATCTGACGACGATACCAGGTTGGTTGAGTGATGTGGGCCTCATGGTAACTTCTGATCTGCAAGATTTGGGCCTCGATGTTACACATCAGGTAATAGATTCGACGACGTTTGTGGATTATCTTTATCAGCCCAACTTGGGGGCAATGCAGGTTTTCATCTATCGTGAAGACCCAGCAGTGGACCCATGGTCAGACTGGATTTGGTCGCTAATGTCAGACCCCTATTTTTGGGGATACCTGTGGAACAACACCTGGTATGATAACGAGCGCTTTAATGAACTGTCTATCGCAAATATATTAGCAGCTAACCAGACGGACAAGAAGGATATTCTCTTCGAGATGCAGGAAATCTTGGCTGAGGACTTACCACTGATTTACCTGGTCAGGCCGGAGCTTATTTCCTCTTACCGGACTGATAACTGGGAGGACTGGTATAACACGTTGGGTGGCCCGGTAATCTGGAATAATGAGTACAGTTACCGGGAAGTGACCCCAGTAGGTAATGCAACGCAGCTCAATGTGGGCTCACAGGTTTTGATGCCCAACCTCATGATGGACACCGAGGCTATGACATATACCAATATCGGTTGCCTCTACTATATGATGGTTTATGAATGCTGGGCATTCATTCCCAAGATTAACGAGGATCCAGGCGCTAGCTATGACTTCGTGCCCAAGCTGATACAGGACTACGAAGTGAGCTATGAGGATGATGGAGAGGGCGGGCAGAACCAGATATGGACGTTACATTTACAGGAAGGTGTGAAGTGGCATGACTACGACACCAGCGGAAAGAATGTCACGGCAGACGACTTGGTATTCTCAATGAAGCACGTGGTCGGCAAGTGGAGTGTCGGCAAGCCAATTAATTGGACTGCGGTGGAGGAGGATACTGGATGGGAGGAAATTTGGCCGGAGCATGTGCTGGTAGGAGCTGAGGGTGATTATACGGCCAAAATGACATATATTGATGGCTGGCATATACCGGAGGACTATGTTCAAAATTGGTGGCTGTGGGATCCGATAGTGCCCAAGCATATTTTCGAACCGCCTATGCTGCTGGATCCCGAAGATCCTGATTATAAGGAGCCATGGGAGTGGGACGGTAACCGCATCGGTACCGGCCCCTTCAAAGTGAAGGAATTCGAGGCAGACGATTATCTGTTGCTTGAACGCTTTGATGATTACTGGGGAGACCTGCCAGCGGCAGAAACGGTATTATATAAATTATACGAAGGTATTGGACCTATGTTCACTGCGCTGGAGGCGGGCGTAATAGATGTGGTTGAGAATCAATCCGTTCCGTTCTCGAAGATTCCCGACTACGAGGCGGATCCCAATATAACGGTTGAGCCTGTGCCGGGACTTTCAATTTACTACATGGGATTCAATCTTCACCCTGATGAAGGATATGATGTCCTAAAGGATAAAATTCTCAGGCAGGCTGTTGCCTATGCCATAGACAAGCAAGACATTCTGGACATGGTATTTGGAGGATATGGCGAAATACCTGATGGCTTTATATACCTTGATAGTATAATGCACAATCCCGATTTACCCCAATACGAATTCAACCCGACGACGGCTCGCGACATGCTACTGGCGGCCGGGTACACATACGTGGAGTAAGAATAAACTTGGCGGACAGGATGTCCTAGGCGGCATCGAGTGTCCGAGTGGGGATGATGGCTCCTCATGTTTCATCTTTGCCATCATCCCCACTCTATTGTTTTGTGGTAACAAGCACTATTTCTGCTGAACTGCTAGATTAAACACGGCAGCAAGTCCGCCTATTCGTGGGAGTTTTGTGGGCAGGAGGATCAACGCGATGTTCAGACTGTATAGGGCAATCGTGCTTTATGATACAATCTAACCTTAGATTCATTAAACAAACTGGAGGGAGGCAAGAGTGAACTATCTTGAAGTGCTTAAGGATTTAATTTCCATTGATACTACTGTACCGCCGGGTTTGAACTACGGCAAGGCAATCGACTATCTGGAGCCCTCATTCAAAGAGTTAGGCTTCGATACGCAAAGGGTCATAATTCCTGCTGAGCATGCGGAAGGAAGAGAAGGGAGGGTTAATCTTGTTTGTCACCGCCGTGAGACAGGTAAGCCGCGCTTGATTTTCTACGGTCATATTGATGTCGTTCCAGCCGAAGGTTGGGATGCATTCAAACCCAGGGTGGAAAGCGGGAAGGTCTATGGTCGGGGCGCTGCCGACATGAAGGGAGGTATTGTTGCCCTGCTTTCAGCTATGGAATCTCTAAAGGGGAAGAGCCTTAACTTTGACATTTCAGTGATGGTCACGACCGATGAAGAATTCCACCAGACCAGCCAGTTGCAATACCTGAGGCAATATTTAGATCCTGTTTCCGGTGCTTATTTCTTCGACCTTGATTCCAGCTTTGGATATGTTTCCATAACCAGGCTCGGGGAATTGCAGATGGATATCAAAGTTAGAGGCAAATCGGTACATTCTGGATTATCTCATCTTGGAGAAAACGCCATAGAGAAGGCCAGCCTTTTGATTCAGGCACTGCTGGACTTAAAACACAAAGTAGAACAAAGAAAATCTGTTGTCGCCGCCCACCCCGATACCAAGCTCGACCGGATGGCAGGCAGGCTGAATATCAATATGATAAAGGGAGGTATTAAAGTCAATGTCGTGCCCGATGAATGTCTGATATCGGTAGACCGGAGGTTAATTCCCGAAGAGAATCTGGAGGATGCCAGGAAAGAATTGCTCGATACACTGGCCTCTGTTCCAGATGTAACCTGGCAAATTGAGCGTGATTTTAGTATTCCAACTGTACCTCCCAGCGATGACCCTGTGGTAGATGAGCTTGCCAGTATTATCAATGATACTGCTGGTGAAGGTAACAAGTTTGGCTTTATGGGTTCAGGGGACTTAGATCATATTGTTGCCACATGGGGCGGTAGATCATTTGGCCTAGGTGTGATACGTCCGGAGTGCAATATACATGGTAAGGAAGAATTTGTCTATCTGCAGGACATCGAAGATGTGGCTAAAATCATCGCGCGGTTTCTTGCATCTCAGGATTGAATACACAACCTTCGGGCGCGGGACATGAGTATTAATTGCTAGAAGCCAGGCGGTTACGCCAATATTACAGAATACTCGGAGGTAGAATTGGGCATTAACTTACTTTGTTAAGTAAGGTTAAACATCAGTGCACTTGACAAAGAACATTAGAAGCGCTATATAATGCGAAGTGACACACATTCAGGAGGTGAAACCGATGAAGCGAATACTAGTCATTATTCTTGCTCTGGTGTTGTCCTTGAGTATTATTGTCTCTGCGACTTCGATGACCCAAGCCATGGGAGGAACGTCTAGGGTAACCCCTGATAATTTGCCCGTTGTGAAGCCGCCTATGGGATTGGTCGGGGGGCCTTCTATACCTGCAGGGAACCCCCACGGCGCGCCACCAGGCCAGGAAACAAAGCCAGACAAACCAGGAAAGCCAGACAAAGAAAGTCCAACCAATAAATGGGCTGTGGTGGTGGGCATAGCCGACTACGAGGGGTCCGAATACGACCTGTGGCATGCGGACGAGGATGCTAAGGAAATGGCAAGTGCCCTCATAAACAACTACGGTTTTGACAATGGGAATATCAAGTTGCTGCTCAACAGGAAAGCAACTTGCGGGGCAATAATTTCAGCTATAGAATGGTTGATACAAAACGAAGATGCTGAGTCAACTGTAGTATTCTTCTTCAGCGGTCATGGATTCAGAGTAGCTGATAATGAAGATTGGGATAGCGATACGGAAACTGACGGCCAAGACGAAGGAATAGTGAGTTATGATTTCTATGGATTTCCTGATGGTTTCTTACAGCAGCAACTCTCAGGACTGGAGTCACATAAAGTCGCCTTGTGTTTTGGTTCATGTCACTCAGGTGGCATGTTCGACGATGCCAGTGATCTGCAGGGAGAGAACCGTGTGATAGCTTCAGCATGCCGGGCGGATGAGTATGCCTGGGACTATCTGTTGCTTGGGAATACTCTCTGGGGTAAGTATTTTGTCGACGAAGGACTCCTCCAGGGTCTCGCTGATCCGCTGGGCGATGCTTCTATCGAAGAGGTTCATGACTATGCCTACTTAGAGGTCACAGGTGAGCGGTCTGATTCGCACCCGCAACTGAACGATCAATACTATGGTGACTTGGTCCCGTAGAATAAATAGCTTAGGCAATAAAAAGGGGGCTTATCAATAACAGCCCCCTTTATTATTGTCAGTCGATTACCGGCTTTTCCCTTTAGCTTTGGTTTAAGCACCTGCGCTCCAGAAACGAAGAAGGCGTCCAGATCGATATGAAAGATACAGCGAGCCATAAGATAGTATGTAAACCAGCACACAGAGCCGATAAAGCCAATTTTCGTCGTATTGTTGTTCTTGCCATTAACAGTAGGACAGGTTATGATATTTCAATGCTGGGGCGGATAATTTCCAGGTAATCTGTATTGGTGCATGGTGGCAGATAACAATTATCAATAGCTCGGGGAGGAAAAGTAAAAATATGCGTGATAAAGTGAAGGTAGCAGCAGTTCAAATGGAGCCCACGATAATGCAAAATAAGGAGAATTTGAACAGGATACTGTCTAAAATAAGAATTGCTGCTAATAGCTGTGCTGACCTGATAATCTTTCCCGAATGTGCTCTGACTGGATACGTATTCACGAGCCGCGAGGAGGCCATACCGTATATGGAGCCCATTCCCGGCCCCAGTACGGAGAAGCTAGCATCCTGCTGTCGAGAGATCGGCGTTCATGTAGTCGTCGGTATGCTGGAAATAGATGATGACAAGTGCTTCAATGCAGCAGTTCTGGTTGGTCCTGACGGACTAGTTGGGAAATATAGAAAGAATCATCTGCCATTCTTGGGTATCGACCGTTTTCTCGACCCGGGCGAGGGGTCTTTCCCTGTATATAAAACGGCAATAGGTAACATCGGCATGCACATTTGTTACGATTGTAACTTTCCTGAGAGTGCCCGAGTTATGATGTTAATGGGGGCAGATATTCTGGCTCTTCCAACCAATTGGCCAGCAGGGCGGGATAAAGTTGCTAAACATGTAGTTATCGCCCGAGCCTATGAAAATAAAGTGCATATTGTAGCTGTGAATCGTGTTGGTAGCGAGCGCGGCACTAAGTTCATCGGCCTGAGTAAAATCGTCAACGCTTGGGGAGATACACTTGCTGAAGCCAGTAATGAGTACGAACAAATCATTTATGGTGAACTTAGGCTAGCCGAGGCAAAAGAGAAACATATGGTATTCAAGGCGGGTGAGTTCGAAATGGACTTTCTACGCGACAGGAGGCCCGAATTATATGGTGAGATTACCAAAATTCGCAAATCCTGAGGATGGGAGCTAATTTGTGCTTCGAATGGAAAATTGATAAGTGCATCTTTTACAAAGAGTCTGCATGTAACAAAGAGCCAGAGGTGACTTTTTCTTTGACAATACTATTAGGGTGGGGTACATGCAGTAGATAATTTCGAAAATAACAATGGGGGTTTCGAACTTATGTCTACACTTTTGTTAAATAGGAAGGCGGTCAACACTCTGATGAAGATGGCAGATGTTATCAATGTGGTTGAAGAGGCTTTCAGGATATGGGGTGAGGGTAAGGGAAATATGCCAGCTAAAGTATATTTACCCGTTGAACATGGTGATTTCAGGGCAATGCCTGCTTCCTTACCAGGGTGTGCCGGGATGAAATGGGTAAATGCACACCCTCAAAATCCATCTCATAATTTGCCTTCGGTTATGGCCACCATTATCTATAATGACCCGGAAACAGGATATCCGCTGGCAATAATGGACGCTACCGAAATCACAGCTTACCGAACCGGGGCCGCAGCGGCTATCGCCTCAAAGTATCTGGCGCGACGAGATTCGCATACAATTGGAATTATCGGAGCTGGCTATCAAGCATACACACAGATATTGGCGCATTCCGAGTTGTTTAGCCCCATCTCAATAAAGGTTTTTGACATTTCTAAAGTTGCTGTGGATATACTAATCAATTCTTTACCCGGATTTTCGCTTACAAATTGTTCCATACAAGAGGCAGCCGCATCAGATATCGTATGCACTTTGACTCCTTCTCGTGATCCTATTATCAAGAAAGAGTGGATAATCGCCGGCACTCATATAAATGCGGTCGGTGCTGATGCAACAGGCAAGGAAGAACTGGACTCCTCAATATTGCAGGATGCAGTTGTCATCGTAGATGACCTGGAACAGGCAAGTGCCGGCGGGGAGATTAACGTTCCCATCCAGCAAGGTGTCTATAATATTCATGAAGTCTATGGAACACTTGCAGAATTAGTTACGGGCAAGAAAAAAGGGAGAGCAGATAATAAGGATATTACTATATTCGATTCCACTGGCATTGCTATCGAGGACATAGCTGTGGCGAAATTTCTCTTTGAGAGGGCTCAACAAATGGGCGGTTACCCGTCAATTGACTTGATAGGTAGGTGAGGCAGTAGAGAATAAATAAAGTTATTTGGTTCTTCGCATAACACCATCGTTTAGCTACCTCACGACACAGAAAGTCGCAGGGTGTGATTTGTTGGTGCGTGGCTGGTTAGTCAGGCACTTCTGGAGATAAATTCTTTTACCCTTCTACTGAATACGTCTCTTGTCAGAAGCACCTTTCGCTGGCATTTGAGGCATTTAAGGCCGATGTCGGCGCCCACCCTCGCCACTTCCCACTCATAGCTGCCACAGGGATGCGCTTTGCGCAGCCGAACTATATCACCGGGCTTTATGTCTATAGTCATTGATTTGCTGGCGGATTTTTTCAGCTACGTTTCTTGCCGCGCGGGCGAAGTTTTTTTCCTTTGAGGCATAAAGAATTTGCCTCGACACATTGATAATCGCCATTTCGCCCCGGGCATCCACTCCGTAGCCAACGGCCGAAACCAAGTCTCCTCCTTGAGCACCGGTGCCGGGGATAAGCAGAGGCATTTCAGGACAAATTGAGCGGACTTTCTTTAATTCCTCAGGGTAGGTAGCCCCAACGACTAGGCCGGTGTTGCCATAAAAATTCCATTCTTGCGCTTTCCGAGCCACTGTTTCGTATAGTGACAGGCCATTGGTGTGAAGATCCTGGAAATCTGCCGCTCCCTTATTTGACGTTCGGCACAGGATAAATACCCCCTTATCCTGGAACTTGATAAAGGGCTCTATGGAATCGAAGCCGAGGTAGGGGTTGACGGTGGCGGCATCGAATCCCAGCACCAAAAAGAGAGCCTTAGCATAGGCCCTGGCGGTGTTGCCGATATCGCCGCGCTTGGCATCGCCGATTACGGAAATATCATCGGGTATATATTTAAGGGTTTTCTCTAGGATAGCCAGCCCTTCGGTACCTAAAGCTTCATAGAATGCTAGATTGGGCTTATAGGCACAAACCAGGTCGGAGGTAGCCTCGATAATGGCTTTGTTGAATTGTAGGACGTCTACGCCGGGCATAAGCTCAGGGTCGGGATCCAGTCCGATGCAGAGCCAGCTGTTGTTCTTTCGGCTGGCACTAAGCAGTTTATCGATGAATTTCATCGCCTTAACTCAGATAATATCAGGAGATGGACATTAATTAAAGCTCGGAAATATTCTACTATGCTGGGGGCCATTGAGATTCGAAAATAAAAGGGTAAAAATCAAAGTGATAACTCAAAATGTAAAAATGCAGTGCGAGGCTTTAACCTCGCACTACATTTTGGATCAGCCGTGGAAACACCTTTACGGGATTGCTGCGCCTCTCTCGCAATGACAAGAGAGAGGCGGCTCGGAATGGCAGCGACCTTTGCCTTTATTCGTGTTAAAAGCTACAATAGAGGCGTGCGAAACCTGATTGCAGAGTCCTTGAAAGGCCACAGTGCCGACTATATCGAAATCCATTTTGAGGAGAGCCAGGCGACGAGCATTGTCTACCGGGGGAAAAGGTTGGAGGAGATAAGCCGAGCTCGTAATTCCGGCGGCAATGTTCGCGCTTTAGTAAAGGGTAGCTGGGGATTTGTCAGTTTTAATAGTCTTGACGGATTGCGGGACAAGGTAGCCCTGGCAACAGAGGAGGCAAGGTTAGCCAGCAGAGGCCCATTGAAGCTTTTCTCTATGGAAGCTGTAATAGACAAGGTTGTCCCGCAATTGAAGCAAGATGCTACAAACGTATCATTGGCAATCAAGAAAGAGCTTTTAGATAGATATAATGATATTATGTTAAGTAACCATAAGATTCAAAGCTCTAGAATCAACTATCGCGATAACAAAAAACAACGTACCTTCGCCAATTCCGAAGGCAGCTACATAGAGCAGGCTAAAACCGATCTTTCTTTACGATTGACAGCTATAGCTCATGATGATAATGAGATCCAACAGGCAGGATTGAGCCTGGGGAGCAACGGCGAGTTTGCCGCCGTGGAGGAGCTACATGGGCAAGCCAGAGAGATAGCCAGGCGTGCTGTAGCGCTTCTTTCCGCTCCTCAGGTGAAAGGTGGAGACTATACCGTGCTTCTAGATCCTGTTCTGGCTGGCGTCTTTGCGCACGAGGCATTTGGGCATTTATCAGAGTCGGATTTTGTATATCAAAACGACAACCTGCAGAAAGTAATGATCCTGGGAAAAAGATTTGGCGGCAAGCATCTCAATATCGTTGATGACCCTACGATTCCCAATTTGCGAGGAAGTTATAGATATGATGACGAAGGAACGCCGGCAAGACGAACTTATCTTATCCGTGAGGGTGTTCTGGAGGGAAGACTTCATTCCCGGGAAACAGCGGCTAGGATGGGAGAAAGTACTACGGGGAATGCTCGAGCGCTTAATTACCTGTTTCCTCCAATAGTACGAATGAGCAATACCTATATTGAGCGAGGTAGTGCCTCGTTCGAGGAGATGCTCGGTGACATTGAGGAAGGCATATATGTTAAGGACTGGTACGGAGGGACGACCAGCCTTGAGATGTTTACTTTCTCCGCTGGTGAAGCCTACATGATTCGCCATGGGCGGTTAGCAGAGTTATTGCGCCCCGTGGTGCTCACTGGTAATGTTTTTACCACCCTGCGAAATATTGATGCCATAGGCAATGACTTGGAAATGAATCAGGGTGGTGGCTGTGGCAAAGGGGGGCAATCTCCGCTGCCTGTTTCTGACGGCAGCCCGCATATTAGGATTCGTCATTGCGTGGTAGGAGGTAGATAACTGGAACATCTTGAGGACGTTCTCCGCTCTGCTCGAAGAAAGGCCGAGCAAGCTGAAGTTTTCTCGCTTGCTTCTCGAACAGTGTCGGTACAATTTGAGGCCAACGAACTGAAGCAAGTTCAGACCAAGGAGAGCAGCAGTCTCGCCTTACGCATTTTTAGGGGAGGTAAAATTGGCTTTGCTATCGCTAGTGGGGAAGGTGGGCTGGATACTTTGGTTGACATGGCTGTGGAAACCTCTCAATTTGGCAGTCTGGCCAATTTTCAATTTCCTTCCCAATTCCATCAGGACTCTTCGAAAGTGTGCATCTTCGATTCTGAGGTGGGAGATCTAACTAAGGAGAGGATGATTGACATTGGGAAAGAGCTTATAACTCAGATCAGGGCACATACCCCTGATATTATTTGCGATGTTGAAGTGATTAAGAGGACAGGCTCCATTTCCATAATTAATTCTCAAGGCGGTTCAGGAAGGTATGACAAGAGCTTTTTTGGCTTTGGCCTGGAAGGTATTGTTGTACGGGATACGGATATGCTTTTTGTTGGTGATAGCGAAAGCTCATGCCGCGTTGATTTTATTGGGATTAATGACCTGGCTGCTAGGGTGATATGGCAACTGGAAATGGCTAAGGAAAAAGCTGCCGTGTCCACCAAGCGATTGCCGGTAATCTTTACATCCAATGGAGTAGCTAGTGTTTTACTAAGTCCCATATTGCTGGCGTTTAATGGCAAAACAGTCCTCGAGGGGGCTTCGCCTTTAAAAGATAGGCTGGGGGAGAAAGTTTTTGACAAAAAGCTGAACTTATGGGATGATGCTACCGTAGCTTTTAGGGTAGGAAGTTATCCCTTTGATGATGAGGGGGTGCCCAGTCAGCATCTACCGCTTGTTACAAATGGCATAGTGACGAATTTCCTTTATGATTTGCGAACAGCAGCTTTAGCTGGCACTCAGAGTACTGGTAACGGCAGGCGGGTAGAAAGCGGCTTTCCTAATCCAACTATAAGCTCTCTCCGGCTTTGTCAGAGCGGTGGAGATGTCTCTTTCCAGGCTATGGTTGAGGATATTAAAGGAGGGCTAATTGTGGAGCAGGTTATGGGTGCTGAGCAGGGTAACGTTCTGAGTGGCGATTTTGGTGGCAACGTGTTGCTAGGATATAAAGTAGAGAATGGTGAGATAGTGGGAAGAGTGAAGGACACTATGATTGCTGGCAACGTGTATAAAGTGCTAGAGGAACTTCTGGGTATAGGGCAAGAAACAAGGTGGGTTGGTGGGATTTTGCAAACCCCTTCTTTATATTGCCCTCGCGTGTCGGTGACAACAAAGGGGGGTTAAAATATATATGAAGGATGTAATAAAGATTTATAAGCGGCCACGCCCCAGAAGTTGTTCCATGTTTGCATCTTGGCCGGGCATTGGAGATGTTTCCCTAACAGCAGCGAAGTACCTTGTGGAGAAGCTAAACGCTACAGAGATAGGGCAGATTGAACCTATTCACTTCTTTGAACCAGTGGGTGTTACAGTCAAAGACAATGTGGTTGAAAATCCTCGTTTTCCTGAGAGCAAATTTTATTATTGGCAGCCCCGATACAATCGGGATAAAGGCCTGGTGATTTTTATTGGTGAAGAACAGCCTGGTTTCAAAGGATATGAGCTAGTTAATTGTGTTTTGGACGTAGCACAAAGGTTTAAAGTAGCCAGAGTATATAGTTGTGCTGCTGCGGTAACACGCGTCCACCATAGTGAAGAAATGAAGGTTTGGGGAGCAGCGGCGACTTCTAAATTAGTTGACGAGTTGCACAAACATAATGTAGTGCTTAGAGGTAATCTTCGCATTGCTGGATTGAATGGATTGATATTGGGAATGGCTAAAGAAAGGGGCATGGAAGGTATTTGCTTGCTGGGCGAAGTGCCAGCATATGCGACGCAAATAACCAATCCTAGAGCCTCCCTAGCTGTGCTTGGTGTTTTGACTAAAATGCTAGGCATTACAGTTGATTTGACCGAACTTGACCATCTGGCTGAGCAAGTGGACGCGGAGATGGATAAGATAGCCAAGAGGGTTACGGCTGAGTATATTGACCAGTTCACCGAGCCAATTTGGGAGCAGGATGAGGAAGAGGAATGAGGCGGTTGATCACTTATGTCAATTGACCGACAAAGGTAGATGTGCTACCATCGAGTTGGATGTTAGCTTTAGCTCAACTTTACGAGGAAATTAACGCTTGCCAGGATTGTGAGCTAGCTAAGCATCGTACTAAGGTGGTGCCTGGTGAGGGGGCTGACGATGCGAGCTTACTGTTTATTGGTGAGGCGCCGGGGTGGCACGAAGATCAGCAGGGGCGTCCTTTCGTGGGTCCGGCCGGACAATTTTTAGAACAACTTTTAACCTCAATTGGATTACGAAGGGAGGAAGTTTATATAGCCAATGTGGTCAAGTGCCGTCCTCCCCAAAACCGTGAGCCGCTACCAGCGGAGATACAGGCTTGCCGTAAATGGCTCGATCGTCAAATAGAGATAGTTCAGCCCCAAATGATTATTACTCTAGGGCGTTTTTCTTTAGCACGATATTTTCCCAATGAGAGCATAAGCAAAATTCATGGCAAGCCACGAAAGGTGAAAGGCGTCATTTGTTATCCCATGTATCATCCTGCGGCAGCGCTCCATCAAGGCTCTCTAAGACGGACTATTGAAATGGATATGCTCAAGATTCCGCAGATACTGGCTCAGGGCAAAGAACTACTTCAAGATGCAGTTGAATCTCAACAATTAAGCTTGTTTTAGGATTGTGTATTAATGAAATTAAGAGGAAAAACCGCGGCAGCAAATAAACTGAGAATCATCCCTTTAGGCGGATTAGGTGAGATTGGGAAGAACATGATGGCATTGGAATATGGCAATGATATCATTGTAATTGATGCCGGATTAATGTTCCCCGGCGAAGAGACGCCGGGAGTTGACCTGCTTATTCCAGACATTAGCTATCTTATGGAGAGACAGAAAAATTTAAGAGGGATAATAATTACTCACGGACATGAGGACCACATTGGGGCGCTACCTTATATTCTATCTCGGATTGCCCCGCCCATTTACGCTACTAGGTTCACCCGAGAGCTGATTTCCGTGGAACTCAGGCAAAGGGGAGTGAAAACTAAAGCAAAATTGAATGTAGTCACCCCGGGGAGCAAAATTACACTAGGTAAGTTCATCATAGATTTTTTCTCTGTTTGTCATAGTATCCCTGACTCTACAGGGTTGATAATTCATACCCCGCAGGGCATTGTAGTGCACAGTGGTGATTTTAAGATTGATTATACTCCAGCGGTTGGCGAGCCTACTAACTTCAGCCAATTAGGTGTGTTAGCGGTGAAGGATGTTTTGCTTCTTCTTTCGGACTCTACCTATGTTGAACTTTCTGGATATACTCCCTCGGAGATGGTGGTTAGTGATACGTTAGACCGGATTATTAGCGAGGCAAAAGGGCGAGTAATCGTGACTACCTTTGCTTCTCTTGTATCTCGCATTCAGCAAGTGCTTGATGTTGCTGTTAAACGTGGTCGCCGTGTATTTATCACCGGCCGAAGTATGAAGGAGATAGTGAACATGGCGTTGAAAGCGGGTTATCTTAGTGCCCCCGCCGACGTTCTTTGCCGTTTGGATGAACTGAGAACCTTGCCTCACCATCGAATCATCATATTGAGTACAGGAAGCCAGGGCGAGCCCACCTCTGCCCTGGTACGCATGGCTAATCGGGATGCCCGTAGTCAAGTTCAGATAGTCCCCGGAGATACTGTGGTGATTTCAGCAACTTCTATTCCTGGCAACGAGGCATTGGTTAGCAAGACTATAGACAGTCTTTTCCGCCAGGGTGCCAATGTAATTTATGACAGGCTAGCGCAGGTGCATGTCCACGGACACGGTAGCCGGGAGGAGTTGAAGCTTTTACTTAGTTTGGTTAAGCCTGAATTCTTTGTTCCTGTTCATGGGGAATATCGTCATTTAAGCTTGCATGCTAATTTAGCTCAAAGTATGGGTATCCCCAGAGATAATATTTTTGTTCTTGAGAACGGGGATGTGCTAGAACTCGGGCAAGATTCAGGCAAGGTAGTTGACAAGACACATGTCGGAGTTAAATATGTAAGCGGATTGACAACGGGCGAACTGAATGATGTGGTGCTTCAGGACCGCAAATTGCTTTCGCGAGACGGCGTTGTCGTGGCGACCATTGCTATTGATGCTGAAAGTGGTAGGCTGGCTGGGAGGCCGCACATTATAACGCGAGGCTTTGTTGATGGCTGGGAGGAACAAACACTGATTGAACAAGGCCAAGATGTGGTATTGGCTGCTTTAAATCATGATAGAAGACGTCTGAGTGACCCAGGCTTCGTTGATGCCAGAATGAAAGATTCTCTGAACAGATTCTTCTATGAACGAATTCATCGCCGTCCTGTCATCATTTCCGTGGTTTTGAAAATAGGAAAAACCTAAAGACAAATAACAACACGTAGAGGCAAAAACTCCGTGTCTAAAGCGAGAAACAAGCCTCAGCCGAGGCAAAGAACAAAAGCAAGGCAGTCAGCGGGGAAGCGCTTCTTCAGCTTCATCGCTTCACCGGTGGTACGAAGGCTTATCTTAATTATCATAATAATAACCTTGCTGTATGTGCTATGGGAAGGGATATTCGTATTGTTTGGTTGGGGTTTGATAATAATAGCCATCGTTTCAGGCTTACTAATTTGGGTGGTACGGCGGGGGGAGTTCTCTGTAGTGAGATATCGGTGGAATTGGGTTCTTGGCGGCATTACCATGGCTTTTGCAGTATGGGGGATTCTTGCTTTCTTCGCTCCTGGGGATGGGCCTCTTAGTGAAGCTACATTGGGAGGTAGAATTGGACAAAGCATAATAGGTTCTCCCGATGTCTTTGGCGGCCTACGGGTGACCGGTCTTGCTTTTCTGGGCATTATTTTTATTATCCCTGGAAAGATTTGGAATGCTCTCAAACATAGCTGGTGTGCCCTGGTCAGAGTTGCTCGTCCTCGTCCTGAGACTATTCCTTCTCAGCCTACACCGCCTGAAACCATCTCTACTGGAATCACCTCCTCTGAAGCAAAGGCAATCGGTGAAACGGAACCCCTACAAGGCGGGACTGCTCCGATTCTTTCTCCTCCTGCTTGGCGCTCTCAATACGAATCAGTTATCACCCCCGGAGGGTGGCAACTTCCACCGATTGACATCTTGGATAAACCGGTTGAGGTGCAGTTAGACAAGGAAGATATTGACAACCGAGCCCGATTGATTGAGGAAGCTCTAGCTAGCTACGGGGTAGAAGCTAGGGTTGTACAGGTTAACATGGGCCCTACTGTGACACAGTTTGGTGTTGAGCCTGGATGGGACAGAAAATATAAAGAAATAAAAGACAGGGGGAGAAACGGTAGCTATGAAAAGAGGATTGAAGAGGTTTCCAGAACCAGAGTAAGGGTAGAGCGCATCACTTCTCTGGCTAGTGATTTAGCTTTAGCCCTGGCTTCCCCCAGCATCAGGATTGAGGCTCCTGTGCCCGGGAAACCGGTGATCGGCATTGAGGTTCCTAATACTGTGTTTGGTTCAGTTGCTCTGCGTAGTGTGATAGAAACTGCGGCTTTTCAGAAGATTAAAGCCCGCTCCAAGCTGGCTGTTACTTTGGGGAAAGGTGCTGGTGGTGAAGCCGTGGCAGCCGACCTGACCAGGATGCCACATTTGCTTATTGCTGGAGCTACTGGCAGTGGCAAGACTGTTTGTCTGAACTCTATTATTTGCTGTTTGCTTCTGCACAACAGCCCCGATGATGTCCAGTTCATCATGATTGACCCTAAGAGAGTGGAGCTAGTGACTTTTAATAGCATACCTCATTTGCTTGCTCCTGTGGTGGTAGATGCTGATAAGGCGGTAAAAGCCTTGAGATGGCTTAATCTAGAGATGGATAATCGCTATCGTCAGTTTGCTCAGGCCGGTGCGCGTAATATCGAGGGTTATAACAAAGAGCGTGCGCCTGGCGAACAGTTGCCATATTTGGTGCTCATTATTGATGAGTTAGCTGATTTAATGATGACAGCCTTTGACGAAGTGGAACATACACTTTGTCGGTTAGCTCAATTAGCTCGGGCTACGGGCATTCATCTCGTGGTAGCTACACAACGGCCCTCAGTAGATGTGGTGACCGGGCTTATTAAAGCTAACTTTCCTACCCGTATTAGTTTCGCTGTCACTTCTCAGGTAGATTCCAGAACTATCCTTGACCTAATAGGTGCTGAGAAATTGTTGGGCAGGGGGGACATGCTCTATATGCCTACTGAAACAGGTAAACCTAAACGCCTTCAGGGCAATCTTGTTTCCGATGCTGAAATAGAGCGATTGGTTTATTTCTGGGGAAACCAGAGGCAGCTTGAGGTGGGTCATGTAGATTTTGATGAAGTGGCTGAACGTCCTTCAAGCGGACGCCTAGCTGCTGCGCCCGACCCTCTGTTGGAAGAGGCAAAGCACCTGGCACAAGAGCATAAACATGTCTCTGCTTCTTTCTTGCAACGCCGTCTGCGTATTGGCTATCCCAGAGCTGCCCGCCTTATAGAAGCACTGGAGCAGGCTGGCTTGATGGAAACAACTCAGCCTAAGCGAGACAGTTAAACCAGGCCAGTAGACCCCGGACCAATCCAATTGGAATGTAAAAAGCAAAAACAAAAATGCAAGTGACAAAGTCAAAGTAAAAACATTTGCATTTTGCAGAATAAGGCGGCATATAAAATGGCGCTCTACGAATACCACTACCTCCCAACCTCTGCATTCTTCCCATCTTGGTACCTTGAGAATATGCAGAGGCGAGCCTTGTACCTCCTCACATCGTATTGAGGGCCTTCTTAAAAGGAGGATTCTCTATTTGTCTCCCCTTAAGCTAAGAGTGGGATAAAGAGGGCCTCGCTTTTCAAGAGGCATAGCTCGCCTTAACCATTTTATATTTAGAGGTCGAGATTCTTGCTTTGCATTTTGAGCATTAATCCTTTGTATTCATTTAAGATTTTGGATTTCGTGCTCGGTATTTTCTCTTGTTAGGCGCCAAACTTATCCAGTTTCAAAGCGTTAGCCATGGCTAAGGGCATGATTTCCGTAGCCGGGAAACGTCCCATACCACCAGCGAGGCAGGCTT
>Ga0180433_10005256_pt1 | contig 17616 bp, 11 predicted proteins | sample SS_ome_8_FD_132980 | JGI IMG/M metagenome (GOLD analysis project Ga0180433, IMG submission 132980) | Hypersaline lake sediment archaeal communities from the Salton Sea, California, USA - SS_1_D_1 metaG | ecosystem: Environmental > Aquatic > Non-marine Saline and Alkaline > Hypersaline >... | reverse complement strand
TATATTACAGGGACAAATGGTATTTTATTATGCATGGAAAGGACAGCACAGGAAGGTACAATATAGGTATCGGATTTGCAAAAGATCCTGTAAAAGGGCCTTTTTATATAGACCATGATCCGGTCATTGCGCCGGGAAAAAAGAATGACTGGGATGGAAACGGCTGTTTTTTTGGGAAAATACTATTTGACGGAAAAAAATTTCTGTTGTATTATGATGGTATTGACGGGAATAATACTGAAAGGCTCGGTTTGGCAATTTCATACGACCTGGTAAAATGGGATAAATATGAAAATAATCCTGTGATTGATGACCACAAAGGCTGGAACAGCAGTCCGCTTTCATGTGAACCTGTATATGCGGAAAAGTCAGGGAATAATATATATGTCGTCCTTTTCGGGGCAAAAAACTTTAAAATGGGTTTCTGGCATCACTATATTACTGAACGGATGTATATGGATGTTTCCGGAAATGTCAACGATAACCAGCTTGGGGTATATATTTCACATGACGGCGGAAAATCATTTAACGCACATATAAATAATCCCGTTATGGTGAATGACTATTCTGACAAATGGGAAAACGAGCACATGGGAGCCAGCCTCGACATTATACAGAATAATGATACAATATTTTTATTTTACCAGGCAAAAACCAGTTATAAATGCAATGCATATTACACCTTTTTAAGAATAAAACCGAAAATATAAATACTACCTGCCTGACATAATTACTTTTTCCGTATAAATATGACCGTCAATATTGACCTCAACAATATAAATACCATTATTCACAGCCCACTCCCCGGTATTGAAAACCTCCGTGTGACTGCCTTCTGCCTGGCGCTTGTCCGACAGAACATTTAAATGTCTGCCTGCACTGCTGATAATACTTATCTTTACATTACTTTCTCTGTTCAGGCTGTATGCTACCCTTATCTCTTCATTGAAAGGATTCGGATAAACCAATGGGTATAAAGACATACCACATGACTCATCAGGCAGATCAACAGTGGAGACTACCTTGATATTGGATATCTCATAAAGTACCACACCATGATGAGCAAGTGAAATATCAAAGCTGAGCGTATCATTGATTATCTCATCGCTGAACACTGTACTGTCCAGCATAGATAGCGTCTGATACTGGCCAATGTTTGCGTTCCAGACATTCCAGGCATCTGTGCTCATACTTCCTATCGCATGCCTTGACCAGTAAAAATCATCATCCGTAAGACCATTCTGTACCTGGGCATCATACCATTCATCCCAAAAATTCGCATGATAAGCATCAAGGAACCAACTGCATACCTGCACCGAATCGCCGCTGACATACTCAACCCCGCCAATATTAATGTTTACGGTCTCTGAAGATTGTGCATCTTTGTCAGGATTATTATTATAAACGATCACACATAATTTATTAATACTCTCATCAAGACCTGCAATCGCCTCCACTTCATTATTCGCATCTGCCGGTGCTCCTGTACTGGTTTTGCCTAATAAACTACCACCGGTCATTTTATAAAAAAGATTATATACACTCGCTCCTATCAGGTTTACAGGTTTATTACCTGTCATACCTGCCTGACATCCCCAATGGGAAAACCAGTCAATATTATTTTCTATCATAAGGATACATTTTTTCGCATCCATACTACCCTGTATGGGATGTAATACTTCTCTGGGATTCAGGGGTTTATCATCCCATCCGTTTAGCACCCTTCCTTCCCCTACTCCGAAAGGAAGGTCAGTCAGCCCGACATCATCAAGATGATCTTTAATAAAGTATGACTGATCAATAAAATTTGTACCGTCAAAACCTTCTGCCTGGCTGTCATAATATGATATCTGATAAAAATCCAGTTGAGTGCCCTGCTCACTCGTAACATAATTGGTGCCTGTGACGCAATGGTCAATAAATTGCAGTTCGTTCCAGTACCCGTCAGCACATGTCATGGAATGTGCCCCTACAAAGACATTATCAGCACCGAGCACCGACTCCAAAGCAGCCACAGCATAGTCATAAAGCTTATAAAAAGCTATTCTTGTTGTATATGCCAAAAAACCATCGTCAAACCAGTCATCATTTTCAAATTCAACACCCACACACCATGACCATGTGATAACCTCATCTATACCGAACACATTTACCAACTCCTGCAGGCATGCGCTGATATAATTATACCAGTCATCATAATCGGATGGCGGTCTGACATTGGTGCCGAAAGATCCTAAACTGGGTGATGAACTGAATTTTTGTGGTACCCAGCTTAGCGATATACATGGCTTAAGCCCTTGATCAACAATATTCTGACATGCAGTCACCAGCTTTGTGAAATCATAATCCGTCATAGTGGATGTGTTCTGGGGATCAATGAAAAGATCCCTGTCATCATTACCACCAATGGCAGCCATGATCTGCACACGTTCAACGAATGGAAAATACGTAGAATAGTATCCTGAAGGCTTGGCAGACTGCCATGAATCCGTGCTCCAGAAATTGATATCTGTTCCTTTATTGCGTATCTCTGTTCCCTGCTGCTCTGCATCAAAAATAAAAGCAACATCCTGCAAATAAACAGACTGTATTAAAAAACAAGAAAAAAAACAAATTAAAATACCTTTAACATAATAGGGGGTAATTGTTTTCATGTCTGATTTTATTTAATTTTTATTAAAGATAGACCTTATACAATATAAAAATAAGAATATTATTTTACTTTTATAGTGCCCGTTAAATAATTATTTCTTATTTTAAGGGATATTTTCTATAAGGATGGCAGAGGAAAAAGAATATAAGAACATTACTAAAGAAGAAATACAGGACCTGCCTTTGAAATATTTCGAAGGAGATATTTTTATTGTTGACACTCCTGAAAAGATCGAAACTAGTATCAGCTTTCTGAAATCACAACCGATCCTTGGATTTGACACCGAAACCAAGCCGTCTTTTAAAAAAGGAAAAACAAACAGGAATGATGTGGCATTGCTGCAATTGACTACTGTTGAAAAGGCATTTCTTTTCAGGATAAATAAAACCGGATTACCTGACAACATAACAGAAATACTATCAGACAGGAACATACTTAAGATCGGTGTTGCCATTAAAGATGATATCCTGAAATTACAGAAACTCAATATTTTCATTCCGGGAAATTTTCTTGATCTCAGGAATTATGTCAAAAAGTTCGGGATAGATAATTTCGGTATCAAACGGCTGGCTGCTATAGTCCTCGGTGTCAGGATATCCAAGTCACAGCAGTTGTCTAACTGGGAAAATGAAGAGCTTACTGCTGCACAACAAAGATATGCCGCCACAGATGCATGGGCATGTCATGAGATATACAGGGTACTGAATACTTAGGTATTATGCACAGAACAATAATAAATATCGTTGCCTGGACTATACTTATCCTGCTACATTTGCCATCATACTGCCAGGAATACTATACAACAAAAAATACAGAGGCAATAGAACTTTATAAAGGATCTTTTGAACTGTACAAAGGAGGCAATGATGCTTCTGCAGCAAAAAACCTGCGTCAGGCAATCGGTCTGGACAGCAATTTTGTTGAAGCATACATGTTACTTAGCGAGATCTACACTGATCATAAAAAATATGATGATGTTCTTAAGACTTACCGTACTGCAGTTCGCAGGAATGGTGATGCTCTCCCTGAATGCTATTTTTACCTGGGCAATGCTGAAAACTATTTTAAGAATTATGAAAATGCAAAAAAAGCTCTTGATAAATACCTTTCCTTCAGCAAGATAAATAAAACATTAAAAAAGACTGCTGAAGATATGCTGGTCAGATGTGATTTTATTTTAAATGCTATGAACAACCCTGTTCCTTTTGTACCAAAAAATATGGGACATAACATCAATACTGAGTACGATGAATACCTGCCTGCTCTTACCGCTGACGAGCAAACACTGGTCATAACGGCAAAAGTACCCAAGAAACAGATGAAGCCCGGTGAGACCGATCCCAGGCAGGAGGACTTTTTTATAAGCACAAGTACGGGTGGTACATGGAGCAAGGCAGTGTCAATAGGTACTGAAATCAATACTCCTCAGAACGAAGGAGCCCAGACAATATCAGCTGACGGCATGTATCTATACTTTACTGCGTGTAACAGAAGAAACGGATACGGGCAATGCGATATCTTTTTCTCTAAAAAGTCAGGTGACAGGTGGAGTAAACCAATGAACCTGGGAAATTCAGTAAATACTGCACACTGGGAGTCCCAGCCATCAATATCATCCAACGGTAAAACACTGTATTTCATAAGCACACGTCCCGGAGGATATGGGAATACAGATATCTGGAGAAGCACAAAACAAAAGGACGGGACATGGAGCCCTCCTGTCAATCTTGGTCCGGAAATAAATACAAAAAAAGCTGAGCTTTCCCCGTTTATTCACTCTGATAACCAGACTTTGTATTTTGCTTCAAAAGGACTGACAGGTATGGGAGGATTTGACATTTTTGTAACACGTAAGGACAAAGACGGACGCTGGCAGAAACCCGAAAACCTGGGATACCCTATAAATACGGCTGCTGATGAAAATAGTCTAATAGTGAATGCCAAAGGTGATAAAGCATATTTCGCAGGTGATCGCCCGGGAGGTTACGGAGGGATAGACCTTTATGAATTCGACCTTGATGAAAAACTAAGACCTGTAAGTACAACATATATGAAAGGTGTTGTGTTTGATGCGGAAACCAATGATAAGCTAGAAGCACAGTTCGAACTGATAGACCTTGAAACTGCTGAAGTGGTAATACAGGCATATTCTGATAAAAGTACCGGAAGATTTCTCGTATGCCTGCCAACAAATAAAAATTATGCACTTAATGTATCAAGAGAAGGATATCTCTTTTATTCCGGTAACTTCTCCCTAAAAGACAGTCATGACGACTCAAAACCCTTCCATAAAGATGTACCCCTGCAACCTATTCAAGTGGGAGAAACAGTTATACTTAAAAATATCTTTTTTGACACTGACAAGTATGATCTTAAATCCGAATCTATTGCAGAGCTTAATAAATTAATAACTTTTCTAAAGGACAATCCTGCTGTTAAGATAGAAATAAGAGGGCATACAGATAATCAGGGGTCAGAAGAGCATAATACCTTATTATCAGATAACCGTGCAAAAGCAGTATATAATTACCTTACAGAAAATTCAGTAAATAAAACCAGATTATCTTATAAAGGATACGGTGAAAAACAACCTATTGCTACCAATGATACTCCCGAAGGAAGAGCTATTAACAGAAGAACAGAATTTAAAATAGTAGAGTAAAATTGATCTTCTACAACACTCTCAAATAATTGGCATATAGTATTTTATATCTTCAGATTGGTAAATTCCTCCGTAATTTTATAATCATATTCGGGATATTCATAAATCGGCGCCCTGCGTTCGCTTTCACCTATTGAATACCCCCAGATACTCGTGTATTCAGAAATATCTTCTCCCCTGTCCTCTATTTGTCTTAAATAATGAAATATTGACTTGGACTCAATAATTGTCATTTTACCCATCTTATGAATTATCGGACTATGAGGTCTTGTGAAATCATGATCAAATTCAAGAATGCGCCTGCCCTGACGGGTAATTCCTATAGTTCTGAAAGTAAGGCTTTTCCCAACCGCCGGAAGATTTATCACATTTCTGTCTGTTGCTAAAAACGGCAGGTTTTCAGTATCACATATTTGCTTTATTTTTTTTGTAATATTTTTAGGATCATCAGATAATTTCCTGATCTTATCCCTGCTTTTATCAGGAATAAGACCAAAAACTTTCTCTTCGACCTTTTCCTGAACCGATCTGGCATTAGTAGCAAAATTAAAGTTATTCTCCATATATCCCTTTACTGAGAAAGTGTAATATGGCAAAACCCCTATTTCATTCAGCACCTGCCTTAATTTCGCTGTATGTCCTCTTCGTGAAGCGGCAGTAGTGAAAACCAATTGGTTAGTCACCATCCATCCTGCCGAAATAAGAGCCTGTATTTTCTCTTTAGTAATGCGTGTAATCTCAACAGGACTCTCAAAATGCGCCTGAATCACGAACTGCTTAATTCCCGCTTTAGAAGCTTTCTTTCTGAAATCAGTAAGTATTTCTATCAATTCCGGGGTGATCCTCTGAGGAAGATATGCAGGGAGTCTTGTCCCGAGCCTGACCCTTATCATCTCCGCATATTTATTTCCGTTATTTCTTTTTTTATTATCCTCGATCTTTTTCTTTGCCATCTTATACACATTGTCAAGGATCTCTTTAAGGCTTTCATTAGAACTCATCAATGCGTCACCGCCTGTTATAAGAATATCCCTCAGTTGTGAATCATTTTCAAAATATTCGAGATAACTTTCAAGACGTTCCGGCCACTCAGCATCCGGCTCAAGCTCATCAAGATCAAAATTATAAACGCCATTCTGGAAACTATACATTCTCTGACATGATGCACATAACCCTCCACATGCTCTTCCTGTAGTATCAGGAACTAAAATGGCAACCTCCGGGTATCTCCTGTGCACACTATGTTTTGACGGCAGTATCCATCCTGCAGCATTAGGCTTGCCGGGTTCAACAATATCTTCCTTTTCCCATGCAACAATTTTCCCAAACTCATCAACAAGCTGACTATTATAGATTATATAATGTCTGATAGCCAGCCCTGCTCCAATAGAAAACTCAGGAAGGGTAACGCATAATAGAGAAAGATAATATGGATTGACAAAAAACGGGATACCTGCCTTTTCGGCACGGTAAAGACGTTTCATAATATCAGGATCTATAGTGTTGCCAAGCATCTCGGCAAGCAATTCCGGCGACCGTATGGCAAAGGTCAGGTGAAAACGATAATCGTCCCACCATTCCAGCATCTTTTTATATTTTTTCTCCCTTGACCATCCTTTCTCAAAATAGAAATCGTTATCCTTTATTTCCCCTGAATCGATCTTATCAATAAAAATATTTATTATCCTGTCACGATTCTCTCCCCTGATATTCGCCACACGCTGATCAAGACCGGACGGATACCTGTCCATCCACTCCTGAAGCTCTTCTTCCGAAGGCATCTTCCTTTCCAGTGTCCCCATCAGTTGCCTGAAAAGATTTAACATATCCCTGAAAAAATCAGGTTTGCCTCCTCCTGTTCCTCTATTCACAGCTAACCACAACATCTTAAAAGGATTGCTGAAAACCGTCTTGCCATGCTGATTTAAATCCACATATTTCTTTCCGGCATTATTAATATAATCAAGGATCCTGATCGCTGCAATACTTTCCCATTTCAATTTTCTGTATGCCTTCTGTCCTGTTTTTTCATATTTGTAGTACTTATATGCAACAGCATCTTTCTTTAATACAGGAAGGATCCAGCCCCTGATCCTCTTCCTTGCCTGAAACTCATTTGGTGATGACCTCATGATATCTTCCAGTTCCGGATTCTCCCTAAGCAACTTCTTCAAAAGGCTAAAAGATTTAACTGATATTGCAACCTTGTCGATCGGATTCTCTCTTGATGTGTGTAGCTTTTGTTCTGTATGCATAAATCTCTCCTTATAATATATTAATATATTACTATTATTATTCTATAGCCCGTAAATCCACTATTATAAATCCAAAGACTTATGATCCCTGCCTGAGGCGGTCAGATAAACGTCAAATCATAAAGCAAAATAATTACGCTTCATGGTATGCTTTGTACTGTAAATAATACAGTATTGCTTCCCAGCCTTAGGAAATATCCAGATTTGTCATTTCGTCAGTAATCTCGAAATCATACTCCGGATATTCATAGATAGGGATCCTTGGTTCTGTTTCACCAATAGAATATCCCCAGATAGTTTTATATTCTGATATGTCCTCACCGATATCTTCCAGTTGTTTAAGATACTCACTGATAGATTTGGATTCAATGATGACAACTCTACCCATCTTATTTATTATCGGGCTGTGATCTCTTGTCCTGTCATGATCGAACTCCAGGATGCGGCGACCATATCTTGTTATACCGATAACCCTGTATGTCAGGCTTTTCCCCACTCCCGGTAAATTCAGAACATTTCTGTCAGTTGCAAGGAACGGTAATTTCGCATATTTCTTTAATGCATCTATATTCTCGATCATCAGTTCAGCTTCCTGAGGGAACTGTTTAATCGTTTTATAATGTTTTTCAATGATGGTACCATACGCTTTCTCCTCGATCTGCTCCTGGACAGCCCTTGCATTTGTTGCAAAATTAAAATTATTTTCCATATAGCCTTTTACCGTAAAAGTATAATAAGGTAATACACCTATCTCATTAAGCACTTTTCTTAGCTTTGCAGTATGCCCCCTTCTGGACGCTGCAGCAGTGAATACAAGCTGATTGGTTATTGTCCAGCCTGCCGAGATAAGACCTTTAATAGCATCCCTTACTTCTGGAGTGATCTCCATAGGTGACTCAAAATGCGCCTGTATAACAAATTGTTTGATGCCGATCTTTGAAGCTTTTGTCTTAAAATCGGCAAGTATTTTTATAAGTTCCGGTGTTACACGCTGAGGTATATAAGCTACCAGCCTGGTACCCAGCCTCACTCTTACCATCTCCGCATATTTCTTTCCGTTCTTTCGCTTTTTATTGGCTTCCTTCTTTCGTACAGCCATCTCATATATCCTGTCAAGCAACATCTTAAGGCTCTTGTCAGAACTCATCAATGCATCCCCTCCTGTGATAAGAATATCCCTCAACTGGGAATCCTTTTCAAAATATTCGAGGTATTTCTCCAGCCTGTCTTTCCATGTTGAATTCGGTTTAAGCTTGTCAAGATTAAAATTTAATATGCCGTTCTGGAAACTGTACATTCTCTGGCAAGAGGCACATAATCCGCCACAAGCCCTGCCCACAGTATCCGGGATCATAATAGCCACTTCCGGATATCTCCTGTGGACATTATGATGCGAAGGCAATAACCACCCGGCAGCATTGGGTTTGCCCGGTTCAACAATATCTTCCTTCTCCCACGCTACAATATGCCCGAACTCATTTACAAGTTGCTCGCTATAAACAATATAATACCTTATCGCAAGGTCTGCGCCAATAGCGAAATAAGGTACTCTTACGTGCAATAGCGACAGGTAATAAGGATTGATAAAAAACGGGATACCCGCCTTTTCTGCTTCATACAGGATCTTCATAGTATCCGGATCAAGAGAATTACCGAGCAATTCATTAAGAAGATCCGGGGAACGTACAGCAAAGCTAAGGTGAAAATGATAACCCTTCCACCATTCAAGGGTTCTTAAAAATTTCTGCTCCCTTGACATCCCTGCTTCGAAACAGTATTTCGGATGTTTTATCTCTCCTGCATCTATCTTGTCAATAAGTATGTTCAGTATCCTGTCACGATTCTCTTCCCTCAACTTTACAATACGGGGATCAGTGCCTGAAGGAAATCTCTCCATCCATTCCAAAACCTGATCCCGTGAGGGTAATTTCCTTTTACTGCTTCCTGACAACTGCCTGAAAAGCTGAAGCATATCCTCGAAAAAAAACGGCTTCGCCCCCCCTGTGCCATGGTTCACAGCAAGCCAGATCAGCTTGATGGGATTGCTTATTGCTATCTCTCCGCGCAGGTTCAGGTCATTAAACTCCCTCCCTGCATTATCAACATAATCAAGGATCCTGATCGCAGCATAATCCCTCCATTTAAGAGATTTGAACGCTTCCCTGCCTGAAAGCTTGTTCATATAATACTTATATGCATCAGTACTCTGCTCAAGGATCGTCATTATCCAGTTCCTGACACCTATTAATGCTTCAGTCTCATTCTTGGCTGACCGCATTATCTCTTCAAGCTCAGGATTCTCTTTTAACAACTGCTTTAACAGCCTGTGTGATTTTACCGTGATAGCTATCCTGTCTAACTGTTCATTCGTGGTCAGTGAAGCTACTTTTGTTTCTATCATATCTACGGAATTTTATAAATTTTCCACATAAAATTACAAAGTTTGGGTTATAATATCAAGTTATATGTATTATTTTAGCATTTTCCTTTATAAAAAATAATGTTATATTAATATTAATATACTAATGCTAAAAAAATTAATATTACCATCAGCAATGCTATTACTTTTTAGCTTTTGCACAAATAATAATAACAATACAGAAACCATGGAACCACCTGTTGCTGAAAAGATTAATAAAGAACTGACAATACATGGCCATACCCGTACAGACAATTATTTCTGGATGAATGACAGGGATGATCCTAAGGTGACAAAATACCTGAAAGCTGAAAATGATTACCTGAAAAACCGTTTGAAGCATGCGGAAAATTTCAGAAAAAAACTTTTTAGGGAAATCACAGGCAGGATCAAACAGGATGACTCATCCGTACCGTATAAAGATAATGGTTATTTCTATTACAACAGGTACGAAGAAGGAAAAGAATACCCGGTATATTGCAGGAAAAAAGACAATATGCATAATTCCGAAGAAGTGATCCTTAACGTAAATAAAATGGCTGAAGGATACAGCTATTATGATGTAGGCGATTTCAATGTAAGTTCTGACAATACCCTTATTGCCTATGGTGTGGACACTGTCAGCAGAAGGAAATACACAATATATTTTAAGGATCTGACTACGGGAAAGATATTCGAAGAAAATATCCCTAACACAACCGGGAGCGTAGCCTGGGCAAATGACAATAAAACAGTGTTTTATTCAATAAAGGACAATACTCTCCGTTCCTATATGATCAAAAAACATGTGCTTGGCACTGCCCCTTCAGAAGATGAGGAAATTTTCCACGAAAAAGACTCTACTTACGACACTTATGTCTATAAAACAAAATCCAGCCAATTTATAATTATCGGATCAGGAAGCACCTTGTCTGACGAATACCGTTTCCTTGATGCAAACGATCCTGATGGTGAATTCCGGATCATTCAAACCCGGGAGCGGGAACTGGAATACAAGATCAGTCATTTCGGGGATCATTTTTATATTGTCACCAATATGGATGCAAAAAATTTCAGGCTTATGAAAACACGGGTTGACAATACAGCAAAAGAGAACTGGGAGGAAGTGATACCGCATCGTGATAATGTGCTGATAGAAGGGATTGAAATATTCAAGGATTTTCTCATTGTAGAAGAACGTAAAAGCGGTCTTAACCAGATACGCATTATCAGGTGGGATGATCAGTCGGAACATTACCTTGATTTCGGGGAAGAAACATACTCTGCCTGGGTAAGCACAAACAGGGAATTTGACAGTGAAATATTGCGTTATGGATACAGCTCATTGACAACTCCGGATTCATGGTATGATTATAACATGGTAACAAGAGAGAAAAAATTGCTGAAGCGGGAGCCTGTACTGGGTGATTTTGATCCTGACAGGTATGAGGCAAAAAGGCTGTATGCTCCTGCTGAAGATGGTATAAAAATACCCATCTCACTGGTTTACAGGAAAGGTATCAAGAAAAACAGCAATAATCCACTGCTTGTTTATGCATACGGATCTTACGGGGCAAGCAGGGATCCCTACTTCCGGTCGGACAGGCTGAGCCTGCTTGACCGGGGATTTGTCTTTGCCATAGCTCATGTACGTGGAGGATCGGAAATGGGAAGGTACTGGTACGAAGATGGCAAACTGCTGAAAAAGAAAAACACTTTTACGGATTTCATCAATTGTACGGAATTTCTTATTAAGGAAAAATATTCAAATCCGGAAAAGACATTTGCTTATGGTGGCAGTGCAGGAGGCCTGCTAATAGGCGCTGTAATAAATATGCGTCCCGACCTGTATAAAGCGGTCATCGCTGCAGTACCTTTCGTTGATGTGATAACAACAATGCTGGATGAAAGCATCCCGCTGACTACGGGCGAATATGACGAATGGGGCAATCCTAATGAAAAAAAATATTATGATTATATTGTTTCCTATTCACCGTATGATAATGTAGAGGCAAAGGATTATCCTGCCATGCTTGTAACAACAGGATTGCATGACTCACAGGTTCAGTACTGGGAGCCTGCAAAATGGGTGGCAAAGCTCAGGGATATGAAAACAGATGATAACCTGTTGCTTCTTTTTACAAATATGGAAGCCGGTCACGGAGGTGCATCCGGCAGGTTGGAAAGGTACAGGGAAATTGCTCTGGAATATACATTCTTCCTGGATCAAATCGGCATCTACGAATAAGCAATTGATCAGGAACGTTTTCAACAAATTCATTTATAATATCAAAATATCGGATCCTGTTTTTAATTACCGGATAAACCGGTTTTTCCTCCATTTTCCCTTTATCACCTTTCCATAGGAATAAATAAATGTGCCGTAACCGTGAAACCGGTTTTTCTTCCACTCTCCCTCATATTTGCTGCCACCCGTCAGAAGTAATGTACCTGTTCCGTGCTTCATATTATTCTTCCACTGTCCTGTATAATTTTTACCATCAAAATAAAAAAAAGTGCCTGTACCATTGAATTTGCTGTTTTTCCAATCACCTACATACTTACTGCCTTTATATTCACCTGCAGCAAAAATAAAAGTCCCTTTTCCATCACACTTATTATTCTTCCACTCCCCTACGTAATTATCTCCGTTTGCATAAGTATATTTTCCTGTCCCATGCAACTTATTATTTTTAAACTGACCCTCATATTTACTTCCGTCTGCATAAAAAAAAGTACCGTAACCGTTTAATTTATTTCGATCCCATTCACCGATATATTTTCCCCCTTTCCATTTCCCTGCTTTAAGAATCAGAGTTCCTGAACCATTAAATCTGTAATTTTTGAACTCTCCGGTATATTTATTCCCATTATATAATATAAGTGTCCCCTTTCCATCTTTACAGTTCCCTTCAATGCATTTGCATGAAATAAAATGAAAACAAAAGATCACTATTACTATTATAAATACAATAGTATTCTCTCTAAATACTCTTCTTTTTTGTATTATATAATGATATACATCCATCACTGACTATTGTTCCTGATTTAATATATTCTCATATATTTCACTGCTACCCGGGAACAGCAGGTACATTGCAGCAATAAACAAACGTTCATCTTTCTGCCTGTTCGTTTCCCCAATCAGGAAATCTATATTCAATGCATCCTGCAATTTCAGGCATAACGCTTCCTTATTAAGCTCAAAATCAATTTCATCCATTTTTCTGCACTCTTCAGCGATCTTTTCCACATCAGCAAGTATTTTATTTTTATATTTCGACCTTATACCCGGAAGCGTGGCTTCAATGATATCTTCCACAGGAAGAAAAAACAATTGCCTATATTCTTTCCAGTTTTTATCAGACAATTTTCTTATTTCCCGAAAATAATTCATCCATTCATTAGTCACAAAAGCCTGTCCGATATTTGCAGGATCTTTTAAATTGGATGGTGGTAACAGGCAGCACCTGAAACTTTTAAGAATATGTTTTTGACCGTTCGTAAGTATTGTGTCTATATTATATCTTAATTCCCATAATTTATTTACTCCTTCATCACCAAATAATCCTTTAACATGTGCAAGGTCAATTCTGCTTCTTTTTTTGTCAGATATCTCTGTTGTTTGCTTTCTTGAAATATCCCCTTTCGGGAAATACTCCGGTAAAGCATGGCACCTGATGCAGCTATTATCCTTCCGGATAACCTTGTGGGAACCCAGCAGCGATTTTTTTATTATCTCAGACTCCAGTGTGCGAAGCTTTAAAACCTGATCCTCCAAAGTATCAGGTATTTGTCTCCGGTCCTTCAGGTATTCAATAAGGATCAGATATGTCTTTCTGACAGCTATAAGATCTTTATAAGTATTTCCTTTTGTATCAGGCACCGGCAACTTCAGTGACTCGATCTCTTCAGCAAGGGTCTTCAGTTCTTCTGCCTGCCGGCGTGTAAGATATAAACCGTAAATTATATTTATTGATGATGTTCTTAAAACCAGGTAGTTCATTTCATTGAGCTGGTATTGCCAGGTCTTATTATCCGGGAAATTTTCCGTATCAATAATACATGTATCTTCCGGTGTGAATGAGATCACCATTCCTGTTAAAAAAATCAGGACAGATAATAATAATATTGTAACTCTGATCCGGTATTTAAAAAGTCTGATTTCCAAATTATCAAATTATCAAATTTCCAAATTAATTTAAAGCCAATGCCCCGGAACTTTATAACCGCATGAACATTTTCCGTTCTCCAATGTGTTATTAATAACAGTATAATCAACTCTCTCAATAACTACTTTTTTACATTCCGGGCAATATGTATTATTACCTGTGTGCCCCGGCATATTTCCAGTATATACAAAATTTAATCCACATTCTTTTGCAATATTATAGGCATGGTCGAGAGTGTCCGGTGGTGTAGGTGGAAAATCCTTCATCTTATATGCCGGTTCAAATCTGGTAAAATGAAGCGGCACACAATTTCCGGCTTCATTTAATATCCACCGGCAAATTTCTCTTATAGTATTTTCATCATCATTAAGATCAGGGATCAGCAGGTTAACGATCTCAAACCATGACTTTGCCCTGTTTTTTATAAGGATCTTTATCATTTTCTTCACAGGTTCAATATCTGCCCCGATGTATTTTCTGTAAAATTCTTCATCAAAACCCTTCAGTCCTATAACAAAAGCATCAATAAACGGAATTAATTCCTTTAATGGCTCTTCGTTAATATATCCCGCAGTAATACAAAAAGTCTTCATTTTTTCCTCCTTTGCCAACCTTGCTATTTCCATCATATATTCGAAATAGACTACCGGCTCTGTATAGAAAAAATTTATTGCGTTTACATTATTTTTTTTTGCACGCTCTATTACTTCTTCCGGATCAAGATCAAAAGTCTTTACTTTATCCGGTCCTGTCTGGCTTACTTCCCAGTTCTGGCAGAACTGACATGCCAGATTGCATCCTGCTGTTGCAATACTGAATACTTTTCCATCAACCTGGTAATGATAAAGCGGCGATTTTTCAATATTATCAAGTTTTATTACGGAAGGACGTCCGAAAACTAAAGAATAAAGAACTCCTTTGCGATTCCCTCTTGCATGGCATAGTCCGTCCTCTCCGGGCAGGAGGATGCATTTATTCGGGCAAAGAAGGCATCTCACTTTTTTATCTTCCAGCGGCTCCCAATATTTTGCTTTATATGGCTGCGTTGTTTCATCTGCAAAAAGATATCCGGGAAAAGCCATACTGTCCAGAACATAGAAACCGGCACTACATGCCAGACATTTAATAATAAATTCCTTTCGCGTGATCACTTAATATGCCTCCTCTTTTATTAACAATTTGCTTTTATTACTTAGTAAAGCTTAATATAAAAAAAAACTAATGATCAGGCATCCTGTATCTTTTTAAGTATTTTGCCTGCTTCAGGCAATGTTTCTTTTTTGCCTATATCAATCCACAAAGACTCATTATGAATGAATCCTTTGATCCTGTTTTCCTTAGCCAGCCTTATATAAACGCCGGTCATTGAAAATTTTCCCTTTTCAGTAATATAGTTAAAAATGTCCGGTGAAAGTACCTGAATGCCACTAAAAGCCAGTGACCTTAAATGAGAAGATGATTTTCCTGTTATGATCTCTTCTCCTGTAGATATATTTTTCCATCCGCATAAAATATCATTATCCCCGAAAAGAAAATAACGACTTGTATCCCTTTGCTTTACTGCCAGGGTGGCAATACTTCCGGAACTACAATGAGAATCATACAGGGCTTTCAGATCAAGATCGGTAAGGACATCAACATTGTGTACCATGAAAGGCTTATTGTCATTAAAAAACCATGATGCTTTTTTTAATCCTCCGCCCGTATCAAGGAGTTCCTCAGTCTCATCAGATATAGTGATATCTGCATTGAATTTGTGGTTATCTATAAAATCAATGACCATATCCGACAGGTGGTGGACATTGATTATCAGGTCATTAAATCCATACCTGATCAACCTGTTAATAATTATTTCCAGCAATGGTCTGCCGTTTATCTCAACCAGGGCTTTCGGCACTTTGCCGGTCAGAGGCTTAAGCCTCGTTCCCAATCCCGCTGCAAATATCATTGCTTTCATCTGTCTGATCGGTTAAAATCGGTTAACATCAGCGATTGCAAACAGGTTATTTCTTCGAAAAACGCTGCAATACAATCGCTTTTCTGATATTTCTTAAATCTTAAATCATAGGGCGTCGCCCTATGCTATTGCTATAGCCCCTTTGGGGCTTACAACCAATCTTTCCAACACTCTATCGCATAGTCGCCCCCTCGCTCCTTCATTCAATAAATCAATCATTCATTCTCCCTCTTCTCATTTCCAAATTTTCAAATTTTCAAATTTCCAAATTATCAATCACCCTATGCTCCAGCACCACGCGAATATTATACTTTACTTCAAGATGAGCAGCCAGCTTTTCAGCGCAATAAACCGACCTGTGCTGACCGCCTGTGCATCCGAAATTCACCATAAGGCTCGTGAATTCCCGTTCAATATACCTGTCTGTTGACCGGTCAACAATGGCATACACGTTTTCAAGAAACTCACTCACTTCAGGTTCGTTTTCTAAAAATTCAATTACATTTTTGTCTTTACCGGTAAATGCTTTATATTCTTCATGCCTTCCGGGATTTGGCAATGCCCTGCAATCAAATACAAATCCGCCGCCATTCCCTGAATGATCTTCAGGAATACCTTTCTTATATGAAAAACTATTGATATGAACAGTCAGAAATGCAGATGATCCGGTTTTATCCCCGAAACGTTTCAGTCTTTCCGACTTTGTCAGACCTGACAATACACCCATTAATGCCGGCATTTCGACAGGGAATTGAATATTATCCAGTATCCAGGCAAGGTTTTCAAGTGCATAAGGAATACTCCTGAGGAAATGCTCCTTTTTCTCATAAAACCCGCGAAAACCATACGCCCCCATTGCCTGCATGATACGTATCAGGGCATAACCGTAATAGTATTCCTTAAACTCTTTCTTATCAACTCTTATGAAACTCTGCAAAATTTCAATATAATGCTCAAGAAGCTCTGTTCTGATCTCCTGTGGAATGTCCGCTTTTGCATCATACAACAACGAGGAAATATCATATTGTAAAGCACCTTTCCTGCCTCCCTGGTAATCAATAAAAAAAGGTGTGTTATTATATACCATCACATTGCGCGACTGAAAATCCCTGTATAAAAAATACTCCCTGTCTGCCTTCAGAAGATAACCGGAAAAACGCAGAAAATCATCTTCGAGCTTCTGTTCATCAAAAGGGATCTTTGCTAACTTAAGAAAATAATATTTAAAATAATTCAGGTCCCACAGCATTGATTGTTTGTCGAAACTGCCCCGGGGATAACAAACACTGTAATCCAGGTCTTTGGATGCATATATCTGAAACTGTGGCAATTCTTCAATAACCCGTCTGTATAAATTGAATAATTCCACCGGAAATCCTCCTGATTTCCTGACATTCACAAGATAATCAAACAAGGTTATATCCCCCAGGTCCTGTATAAGATATATATCATTTTTAATATCCTCCCCGAAAATTTCCGGAACATTCAGTCCTTTATTGTAAAAATGTCCGGAGAATCT
>Ga0180433_10005255_pt1 | contig 17618 bp, 17 predicted proteins | sample SS_ome_8_FD_132980 | JGI IMG/M metagenome (GOLD analysis project Ga0180433, IMG submission 132980) | Hypersaline lake sediment archaeal communities from the Salton Sea, California, USA - SS_1_D_1 metaG | ecosystem: Environmental > Aquatic > Non-marine Saline and Alkaline > Hypersaline >... | reverse complement strand
TGCAGAAAGCATAGCATATTTAGTATTTTAGAGGGATAGGCTCGTGTAACTTGAAAGTCTTTGGATGAAGTAGCTAAAAATATTTTCAATCACCGAGCCACAGAGAGTTAGGCTATTATTAACTGGGGCATTTTGAAAAAATGCCCTCTCTGTGGCTCGGTGCTTCGGTGGTTGAAAAAATCATTTAGTTTTAGTGATTTATGCTTATGTGACTGTATGTCGTGGGTTAAGGAAAGTAGAGTATGAATGTATATCGTTATTGAGGAAAAAGGGAGGGGGATGGTATACTTTTTTTACCTTATCATTTGCGGAGGGATGTCTGAGCGGCCGAAGGAGCACGCCTGGAACGCGTGTGTGCGGCAACGTACCGTGGGTTCGAATCCCACTCCCTCCGATTTTCCCTTTCATCCGTATCATGAGTCAGCCAAACGTGCCCTTTCCCAGAAGTCTGTAAGAGAATCCTTATAGAAATGTTTTATTTATTAGAAAATGAAACTTTTTATTTACAAATAAATGCATTATTTGTTAATTAATAATGTATGGAGTAATAACAAAAATAATAAACCATAAGGAGGTTGTTATGACAGGTGGAGTAAGTGGAGCACCACAAGAGCCAATTAAGTTGGGTTTTTTTACGGGTTTTACTAAGTGTTTTAGTGGAGCTGACTCTATTTTAAAGAGTATGAAAGAAGCAAAGTCGCTTAATGAGAAAATAGGTATGCTTAACTGGGTAACCAATAAAGGCACATTAAAGGAGTTACAAGTGGCATTTATGGGAACAGCACAAAAGGGTAGCATGGCGGATACCTGGAAAGAAGTGAGAGCTGCTTTAGCAGGAAAAATCACTTCTAGAAATATCTTTGGAAGAACAATACAAGAACCAAAGAATTTTAAGTTGTTGAAGGAGGTGGTGACTCCCGGGCCTTCTCCAGCTGCATCACCAGTGGCACAGAGTGCGGCACAGGTTGCTGTTAGAGCAATTTCTCCTTCTCCTGCGGGAATTGGTTCTCCTAAACCAGCCGCCCCCCCAGCCCCAGCTGCCGCAGAAGCCCCAGCCGCTGCCGCATCAGCAAGTGTGCCACCACTACCTACACGAATGGAAGAATCTTACGTGCAAGCTGATCTTGCAAGTCAGGGAAGGTTGATAACTCCTAAAACAGCAGAAGTGAGTGTACATGGTAAGCGATTAGCAAAGCTTGGTCTGACACATGAGAGGTATAAGAATGCGCTTAAACGTACGGATCAGGAGCTTCAAAATATTTTGACGGCAGAGCGATTTGCAGGTCTTGAGGAAGCTCATGGCTTCGAAGATCAAAGTAAACTGGAGGACTTTCGGGCGAAATTTGATGACGAACAATCGCTGAAAACTTTGATAGAAGAAAGCGAACAACACACAACATAGTCCAAACCCAAAAAAGGCCCTCATCTGAGGGCCTTTTTTTTATTTCATCTTTATATCAGTTGCTTCCCTACCTAACTGAACCCTCCCAGTCTTTTTCTACTCCTCAATAACCTCTCGGATCTCAAGCAGGTTACTTCCCTTTTCAGGGTGTGTGATGGAGGCAAGTAGGTGCACGGAGTCACCCTCTACATGCTTTGCAAGAAGCTTTATATTCTTCTTATCCTTGATAAAAAAGATCGTTCCATCAGGCTCTGAGGTAAGTGTCAGCACATCTCCCTTCTTTTCTATCTTTGCAGAAAAGTCCAATTCTAATGACTGAAAGGCAAAGAGTGAGTCTTGCAGGCTTTTTGAAAAAGCCTCTCCTTGCAAGTAATGCTCTTTATCCCAATTAATCAGCACAATTGATTTCTCTTCGATCACCGTGGCGTTCTGCACTCCAGGGATCGCTTCGATACGTTGCTGGAGGTCATCGGCACACTGGGGGCAGTGAAGCGTTTTTACTTCAAGTGCAAGCTCAAAGATCTCAGCAGAAAGGGGCTGGAAATAGAGTGTGGCGATACAAAGAAGAGAGAGGAGTTTTTTCATCATGTTTACCTTTTGGAGTCTGTTTTCGGGCACGGGCAAGGGCTCGGGCACGGATGTTTAAGAGTAAGTATAGGAGGGGGAGAAATTTTCTTACAAGGGATTTACATACAAACAAATCTTCGATTTGTTTGTACACGTGCCAGTGCCCACAAGCGCACTCCTAAGTCTGTTTTTGGTGTTTTTGTTTTTTTCGTTTTGCAGAATAAATTGCTTATTTATTTGGGCGACTGTTTGGGCTTTTTCTTCTGACGAGCCTGCAGAGGAGCTCTTGCTCCATGTTGGGGAACAGGTCTTGAAGCAGGTTTTGCTTCCGCTTGTCGTTGTACCGCTTGCTGTTGTGCAGCTTGTTGAGGAGCCTGTTGCTGAGGGGCTTGTTGTTGAGGGGCTTGAGGAGACGCAACTTGTCTTGCTCCTTGCTGCCTTGCTGGTGATCTGGCTGCTTCTTCTGCTCTTCCAGCTCCATCTCTTGGTGCAGCTTGACCTTCGAGACGGCGGATAAGGACATCTTCTGCTGGGCGGAGAAGGCGCCAGAGGTGCTGCTCTCGCCAAGCGTCAAAAGCTTGGGCAGAAGAAAGGCCCACCAGTCGGTCACTTACAAACCAGAGCCCGATGTTTATAACAAAGGAACAGATGCCGTGCAGCATCAGGCGAAAACGGGAGAAAACCTTTTCCTCCAATGTGCCTGATCGAGCAATTCGATCACGCTCCTCACTATCGGGAATGGTAATAAGGCCTTGGGCGATGATATTTGCCAACCCTTTAGTTTTATTCGTTATACTGCCAATAATCTCTTGAGTCTTTCTAATCTGTTCTTTTTCTTCGGTTTTTTTCTTTTGTATAGATGCTTCAAACTGCTGTCTCGTATCGGTAAAAGAGGTGGTGCCAGATCTTTCAAATCTTTTGCGTCTTTCTTCCCCTGCCCAACTCCCGTCAACAATATCTTTAAGAGATTCAGCAAGAAGATAATTGGTGAACTTCATAAGATCGATACGCTGCAATTTTTCAAGAAAAACTTCCCCACATCCTGCAATTGTTGGAGTGAGAAGAAAAAATTTGTCCAACCTCCTCGCACGATTTGGGTCCACGGCAAAACATAGCTTTTTTCCGATCTTTTGAAACTCTGTTCGAAAGGCCGCTTTATCTGTTTCCGAAAGATGTTGTAGGGCATGTCTTTCACGGAAAATAGGAATGGGTTGCTTGCGTGCATCACCACCCGAGACCATGTTACTTAAACTTGCCATTGCTTTTTCTGCAAGAAGTGCGCGTCCTTTATCGAGAGCAGTTCTAAAAAAGCGCATCATTCGAGGATTTTGACGCATATCATTTTGTGCGTTCGTAAGAAGAGCAAAAAGCTCTTTTTTGCCAAGGATCGGTGCTAGAAGTTCTGCCCCTGGTGGTAGTTCTATCTCGTCCTCTCCTTCAGGGAGGAGTACAGGGAGCAGCTTTTGAAATAAATTTTCATTTAAAAGGGGGGTGTCGTCATCTTGGACTCGTCGTTGCAAAGTCTCGAAAGAATTACTATACTCTTCAAATAGAGAAGTAAAAAACTGAACTCTCCATGAAAGATGGTGTTGGTCATATGTTTTTGCACTTCGTATAGATCTTTCTGTAAATTTAAGTATGTTAAATTCTAAAGTCTTTATAAGAAGCTTTTTATTTCCTTCATCTGCTACCAGCTGTTTTAATGTATTGCCAACAAAACCACGTTGTTGAGAGCCCCAGACATGTCCTTCATGAAACATCTTTTGTATGAAAGGAGGGCGCATCTCGGGCTCTATGCTTTCAGCATCCTTTATTTGGTGAATGATATGATCTGCTATAAATGAGGCCATAGCGCGGCAAGATTCGGCGACCACATTAGAGTAATCTGGTTCTCCGGGCTTTCTCGATGGATCTCCAGTCAGATCTCGTAGACTTCTTCTTTTGTCCTCTATTTTTGCATCAAAACAATCAGCGGAAGTGCCTTTTGCCCATTTGGCTGCTTTTACTATATGGACAGTGGCACCCTCTTCGAGTGCGGCAACGCCTGGAAGGTGCTGGTGTGCTGCTCTTTGTGTCCAAGCTACGCCTCTTCCCAAGCGAGAGGTAGAAATCCAGTTCCAAGCGTCTGAGCAAGAGGATTTGACGCGCGCCCAAGCACCTTGTGCCTGAGGTTGGGCTGGTGCCGGAGCGGCAGCTCCTGCTTGGGCCTCTTCTCTGGGAGGCTCTTCTCGAAGAACGACAACTTCTTTTTTGTCTAAGCTATAGGCTCTATCGCCAGAGAGCTCCTTTACAAGCTGCTCGACTGCAGCTCGGCGTTGTTGTGCATCTTGCGGTTCTAAGATAGGATCAATTTCAAGGGTTTTCCCTTTAATCGCATTTCCCATTTTCTGTCGTTCATCGAGGTTTTGTGTTAATCGTGCATGGAGAGCTGCGCGTTCTTCATCAGACAGCAATGAGACCGTACCCAACGTAATTCCAACGTCTTGCTTCGGCAGTATGTTTTTAAGCAGCCCTTCTGCTACTCGAGAAGCACGCTGCTCCTGAGGTGAGCGGGCGCTTTCTTCGCGTAAGTTATCGAGAAATGGCGTACATACATTAGGGCGTATTACAATAGAATTATCTGGGCTCATATTAACTTTCTTATTTTTCTTTATTATATTTCGTGTTTATTATTAAAGCAATTTTTTTATTTTAAATTGTTTATTAAGGCTGTTTCTAGAGGGTGGGTAAGAGAGGAGAGGGTAATAGGTTCTAGTTGATGGAGTGCTCTTTCGCACGGTCTTTGTATAAGGCGTTTTCCTCCGAAGATGAGGAAGATGTCGAGTAAGAGGGTGATGCACTTTTCAAAGAGGATTTTTATAAGGCCAATACAGGCATCTTTAAGCCCCTCTTTATCTAAGAGAGGCATCAGGTCTTTTGTAGAAGGTGCTCCAATCCAAAGACTTGCAAGGGCTTTAGAGAGACCGTGGGTGTGGGTCATAAACTGGCTTACAGACTGTTTGGTTTCTAATTTTATAGTGTGCTGTTCTGTCTTATGCTCTTTTTCAAAGTTTTGAACCTGTTCAAGAGAGGAAAAGAAGGTGTTTTTGTGGTCTTTAAAAAAGCCATCAGCTTGCCACTCTCCTCCATTAAAAGCAGGAAGGGTGATTTCAAAGACAAAATTGAGAAGGGCCGTCATGTGAATTGTGCCTGCTTGCTCGAGGAGGAAGTTGGCAAGGCTTTTACAGATCTTATTGCCAAATTCTCCTGCTGCAGAAAGGAGGGAGGGGTCGATTTTTTTCCATAGGAGTTTTATCACATTGGAGCACTCATGCTCAAACTCCTCTTGTTTTTCATAATAGAACTGCTCTTTTTTACCCTCTTCATCGATTGCTGTGTTTGAAGGGAAGGCATCAAAACCATCTTTGAGGAAATCCTGGACATATTCGAAGGAGATTTTTGTAAGTGTCGTTTTACATGCATCTGAGGTAGAGTGCTGGTAGGAGAGGTTGAGGATTTTCGAGAGAAGCATATCTCGTAGGACGACGAGAATCTGGTTTTTGACTATTGTGCGTATCGGCCCTCCATTGATGGGGAGCTTTAGGTCCTCGGCGCCCTGTGGAAGGGCGATGTTAAGGAGTTTTTCATAGAGAGACTCAGAAAGAAGAGGAGATTCGGCTCCATGTTCGGAGGAGATGGGAGTGCCTTTCTCTAAAATCTTATGGTAGATAGTTACACTGTCTTTAATAAGGTCGAGGAGGCAGTCTTGATTTGTCTTTTCGACGTGTTGTAATTTTGTAAGGAGGTTTGTGAAAATTTCGAGGAGATTGTATTCGATAATTTCAGTAAAAAGAGCAGGGTGTTTCTGTAAGATGTGAGAAAAGACATCACCGGAGTAGCTTAAGGCAGGCTCTTTACTGTGTTCATTGTCTAGAAGAGAGTTTAAAAATCCGGAACGAAGGGAGGGGGGGAGTTTGCCGCCCATCTTAATTTGATGGGTAAGAAAGTCTGTTGCAAAGGAGGCAAAAATCCGGCAGCTCTCATTCAGGATGGATTTGCCGCTCTGCTTTTTCAGCTTTTTACGGGCCTCTTCGATCTCTTTTTTATAGACACCAGCCGAAGGAAGAAGGACATTATCGATCGTTTTTTGTGATAAAGAAAGGGCGGCGCTTTTGACTCCTGGCACTTTAGTATAGGCAACCTGGCCTACTGTAGTCGATACAGAAGAGGCAGCAGAGCCAACCTTGCGACCAAGCCACGATGTGCCGCAGGCAAAAAAAGAGCCGACTTTACTTAAGAAGCCGGGAGATGGGGGGGTTGAGAGTTCTTTTGTTCTGCTCACCATGCACATAATTGTAGCCATTTTCTCTGAAAGTACCCATCAGAAATTGAGAAAAGGGGATAAAAAGGCCCTTTTCTAGAGAGGAAAAAGAGTGTAAAGATTTTATTAAGGCGCGCACTTATGGCGGAGTATACCGCGGGTATGGTAGGATTGGTAGGCCTTTTCTTGTTCGAGCTTTTTCTGATATTTTGCATCGAGTGTTTGTCTTTTTTTCTCCAGGGGCGCCGCTTCTTTTTGCAGCTTCTCAATCTCTTCTTCTAAAGTTCGTGCGTTATCGGCCATTTCATAAGAGAGGGGGAGCTCGAGGTCTTCAACTGTATGAGGGAGTAAAAACAGCTCATTATACTCCTTGTTCATATCTAAAAGTGTGTCCTCTTTAAATTCTTCCAGTTCTCTATGGAGGTGTATTACAGAGGTCATGCACTGGTCGATACAGCGGAGGATATCTCTATAGCCAGAGGAGGTACTGGATCTCTTTGGCTGTAAAGAAAGGGAGGTTGCAACCCTTTTCTTAAGAAGATCTGCTTTTCTTTTGAGCCTTTTATAGCGGGGAAAGACGGTTTTTTTAACATAACTCTCTAAGATCGCCTCTTTTTCTCTATACCGCTCTTTTAAGAGAGCTTGTGCATCCTCTGCTTTTTGCTCAAAAAGCGACTGCTTATTTGAAAGAGAGGTTTCTGTAGAGGCTTGAAGAAGGTTACGGGCAACGAGCGAAAGCTCTTCTAGAGAAAAATCATGCTTCTTTAAAGAGATTGCGCGTATTTCTAATGCGTTCATGCAGCTTACCTCAAAAGGGACCATTTCTCTTTTTTTAAGCCGCTCTAAAAAGACAAAAGCGACTTTATGAGGTCCATCCGTAAGAAGCATTTTATAACGTAAGAAAAGGACTTTGATCATGCGTCCTATATAAAGTAAACACTCTCGTACAAGAGAGACAGACAGAGTGTGTTTTTCAGGCTCAATATGGTTGTTGTATACAACTGGAGGGGAATGAAGTGTGTGTCTCATGTTACCACCTATAACTATGAGATTTAAGTGTATGAAAGAAGAGCATGTTTCGTCAACTACATAGATTTTTTCAAAATTTATGGAGACAAAAATAATCATCAGTGCATATAGTTCGGTCCATTGTTGCATTTTATGCTTGAACGAGCCCTGAGGTGGGTTCAGTTTGGTTTTTTATGGAGAAACATATGAAATACCTCACAAAAAAAGAGATAGACACCTTTAAGCAATCACTAGAAGAATTGAAAGGACAACTTTTAAAACAGGCAAAAAAGTGTGTCTCAGAAGTGCAGAAGCCCGATGAAGCAACTGGGTATTCACAGCACCAGGCAGATCAAGGAACTGATGACTTTGATCGACAGATCAACCTAGGGGTTACTGCTAATGAGTTGCAGGTATTAAAAGATATCGAAAGAGCGCTTACAAAAATTGAAGAAGGCACCTACGGTATCTGCGATATTACAGGTGAAAAAATTCCAAAAAAACGCCTTGAGGCGATGCCTTATGCGTTAACGACAGTAAAAGCCAAAGAAATGATGGAAAAGGGGCTGGTGTAAATCTTTTGAGGGTCACACAAAGAAGAACTATTCTTTATTGCTCGTTATCCTTTTTTCTTCTTCTTGCGGATTTTCTTGCAAAAAAATTAACCCTTCTCATACTGCCCTATGAGGGCAGTTCATTGCCTATTTTTCATGATGTATTAGGCATAGATCTTTCGCTTATGCATATGACAAATAAGGGAGCGGCCTGGGGAGTATTTAGCTCTTTCCCAGAGCTCCTTATTATCTTCCGGATTATTCTCATTGGAGCTCTTTTCTACTGGCTTCTTTTCTACTCTACGACAAGAAAGTACCAGATAGCTGTTCTGATTATTCTCACCGGGGCGATTGGAAATGTGGTTGATTTTTTTCTGTATGGTCATGTGATCGATATGATCCATTTTACTTTCTGGGGATATGATTATCCCGTTTTTAATCTTGCAGATAGTATGATTTTCTTAAGTACACTCTTTATTATAGGGAGCGGATTGATATCTGATGGACGTTGATATTATTTCGATAGGTGATGAGGTGTTATATGGCTATACGCTTAACAGCAACGCCTCAAAGCTTTCAAAGGCACTTTTAGAAGTAGGCTTAACCCCAAAACGACACATAGTCGTTGGTGATGATGAAAAAGCGATTCGACAAGCAATTGGAGAGGCGTTTAAAAGAAGCTCTCTTGTGATTGTGACTGGGGGGCTTGGGCCCACACTCGATGATAAGACAAAACAGGTAATCAGTGAATGTTTTTGTAAAAGGCTTGTCTACAATAAAAAGGTCGCAGAATGGATTAGAAGCCATTTCGGCGAGGTGAGTACATTAGTAAACCAGTCGATGCAGATTAAAGGAGCAGAGATGCTTTTTAATTCACAAGGCACCGCGTCTGGTTTTATTGTCACAAAGGGTATTTTCCGAAAAAAAAGATTGATTGCCCTTCCAGGTGTGCCTCAAGAACTTTCTGCTCTTTTAGCAGAACAGCTTATTCCATGGATGAAAGAAAAGTACTCAGTTAAAAAAAGGTGCTGGATAGAACCGCTGCATTTTTTACGTCTTGTTGAAGCAGACATTGATCCTTTTTTACGTGCTTTAGAAGAGGAGTACCCTTCTCTTGTTTTTGGCATTTACCCTTCCTACAGTAAGGTCTCGGTGCATATTGGAGCAAAAAAATGTAAGAAAAAAGAGTTTCTTCGTACAACAAATGAGGTAAAAGAAAAGCTGCTCGAGCGTTTTAAAGATTTTTACTACGATACGCCTCATGGCACTCTTGAGGAGCTTTTTCATGCGTTCTGCCTCGAGAATAGGTTGACAGTATCAATAGGAGAGTCCTGTTCTGGAGGAGCATTGTCTTCTTCCCTTGTACAGTGTCCTGGAGCCTCTTCTTATTTTCTTGGTGGTGTTGTCGCCTACAGCAATGAGGCAAAAAAAGATCTCCTAGGAGTGAAGGAAAAGACTTTAGAGAAATATGGAGCGGTCAGTATTGAGACGACAGAGGAGATGACAGAGGGGCTTTTAAAGAAGTTTTCTTCCGATATTGCTCTGGCTATTTCTGGAATTTTAGGCCCTGAAGGAGGCTCGTCAGAAAAGCCTGTAGGCACGGTGTGTATGACGATTCAGTTTAGGGATGAGAGGCCTTTCTCATGGCAGACCCATTTTCAAGGTACTCGTGAGGTCATTTGTGAAAAAGCGATCAAGCAGTTTCTTTCAGAAGGCTACTTTTTTCTTAAGAAAAAATTAGGATCGTGGCAAGATGCTTAAAGTTAATGAGGGTTTGGTATGTATAATTTAGTTTTTGTCTTTTGCAGCAGTATTTTTTTACTCGTTGCGCTCGTTGCTTTGCTGCGTCAAGGGAGCATTCTGAAAAAAACGGAAAAAAAGGGTTTTTCCAACATCCAGAGCCTCTTTTTGTCTGACTGGGTTATCCGGTTTTCGATGGGATATTTCTCCCTTCTTTTTTTCTATTCCGTTGTTATTGTTTTTGTGCCTATGTGGAAATGGAATGGGTTTATCTGGCTTGCTGCAGCTATCTTAGGTCTCCTTCTGCTTCTATCTCTTATAAGAAGATGCATTGCTTATACAGAAAGAGAATTTCTCTTAAAAAAACTGAGTAAACGTTGCATCAAAGCATTCCAAAAAGGGAATGATGAGGCAATTTTATACCATGTTGACATCTTTATTGAACTTTTTGCCCATGCAGTCAAAAAGCGCCGCTTAGTTCATGCCAAAAGAATGCTTAAACTTTTTCTCCATCTGATTGAAGAGTATGTTCGGATATGTGGTTCTAGGCCCCGGCTTGAAGGGGAGATGGCAGTCACAGATAAGATTACCCTTTTTGTCGCTTATATTGGAAAATCGCTCCATTGGGTATATAAAGAGGCTTTATATGAGCATATTGAGCCTGTCAATCAAGAGATTATCAGCTTTTTTGGAAAAAGCTGTGTTCGCCTTTCTCATTTTCATGAAGCGCTTGGTGTGCTTCCCCTCAACTTGCTCGATCGGTGCAGCAAAGAAGCCATTGCCGGAGAGGTTGAGGATGTCATTGAGATTACAAGCCCGGTTTTATCAGAGATTGCAAAGAGTATCATTGAGCTATCTTTAGAAAAGGGAAGCTCCTATAAGGAGGTTTTGCGCCTTGCTCTTTCTCTTTTAGAGGAAAATGTACGTGCGACCTATGAGATGAATAGGGATATCAATCCAGCCCTTCTCATGCAGCCTTTTGCAGAGATTGGTCAGTTCTTAGGGCAGGAAAGGTATAAGTCGATGCCTCACTATGATTCTATTTTAGAGCAGCTGAAGAGATATATGTCTCAGTTTAATATGCTCGACCTCTTGGAGAAGGAATAGGTTTTTCACCACCGAGGAAGGAAAGGGGCATTCTGCCCTTTTTCAGGGTACGTGTCAATAGCATAAAGTCTTTGGATGCAATGCAATGCCTAAAAATATTTAGAAAACCACAGAGGTCACAGAGTGCACAGAGAGGGGCTTTTTTTGTAAAAAAAGCCCTCAGAAGTAAATCATAACTCTTTTTCTCTCTGTGGTTTTCTAAATACTTTTAGACAATGCCACCAAGGTCTACAAGTTACACAAACGCTGATTGAAGAGGGGCAGAATGCCCCTGTCTCTTCTCCTCTGTGGTAGTAAAATCATTTAGCCGTTTTGTTTTTAGCGTTTGAAACAAGAGCATAATTTTAGATACGCATAAGGGTTTCGATGAGAACGACAAAGGCGTAAAAGGCAAAGACGCATAACAGAAGGGTCTTGCCACCACCGACCATCTTTGACTCGAGGCTACCCTTATTCATCCGATACCTTCCTATCCATACCATTAATGCTGGAATCATACCGGTAAGAAGGGCGTCGCCATAGCCACCAGAGACATCGAGCGCAAGAAAGAAGATTCTCTTAAAAGAAATAGAACAAAAAAGCGTTGGAAGGACAATGATTCCGGTAAGAATAAGACTTCCGGTACGTGTTTTAGGGATATTCAAGCCATCACTTAAAAAGTCAAAGAGGCCGAGAGAGATGCCTAAAAAAGATGTTGCAAGAGCAAAGAAGGCGAAAAAGGCAGCCACTTTTTCGATATATGGGTTTTGCATATGTATCCCAAAATAGTGTACCGTTGCATCGCCCTGCTCGAGAGCAGCGTCAAGGCCGTGAGCTCCCTCTAAAGGAATAGATCCATGGATGATAAGCTGCCAGGCAAGGTAGATGAGGAAGGTGAGAAAGGTTCCTACGATGATGGAAAAGTAGAGAGAGGGCTTGTGGTGGTGGAGATAGGGGTGGAGGCTTGGCACCATCATCTGAAAGCTAAAAGCGGCAAGGAGCATGGGAAGAGAGAAAACGCACTGAGGCCAGTTTTGCCTATATAGCAACTCTGGCTTTATTTCCGATGTGCCCATAAAGATGAGGAGTACGTAGGAGATCAGAAGGAGTATGAAAAAGAGAGAGTTAATTTTTCCTAATGTTTTATGGCTTATAAGGATAACGGGTGCAAAGAAGACCATAAAGAGCAGGTTACTTTGCAATTTTGAAAGGTCAATATGGAAAAGCTTTTCTAGGGCAGAAGCAATCAGGTCGCTTCCTCCGGCAGTGTAGGCAATAAGAGAGGAGTAGGCGATAAAAAGGTAGAGGAGCCAGCTCAATCTTTTGCCCCAAGGGCCTAAAAAAGTCGAGGACATGGAGATAATGTGGGCATCGCTCTTTTTCATCCAAAAGCCTGTTTCAATAAGGCAGAGTCCTGTGATCATTGCAATAATCCAGGTGAGGGCCATTATCGAAATCGAGGGGATAAATCCAGCTTGTGCGGTCGTTATTGGCAGGGCAATCATGCCTGCTCCAATAGAAGTTCCAGCGACTAAAAAGGTAGCGCTCCAAAGACGGGGGGAATAGTTTTTCATCATAGGTAAAGAGTATAAAGAGTAGGGCGTTGAAAGACAAGAAATTTGGCTATACCCAAAAAACATCAAAGATGAGTTTTTTGGGTACGGGCAGGGGTACGTTTACATTCTTAATTCACGTCCTCTCTAATACTTAGGACTAAACCGTTCCGCAGTCGACATCTCGCATCAGACTGAAGGTGTAGCGGCGCTGTGAGGTAGGAAGCTGTGTCTGCGAATTCGTTGGTTCGATCACTGCATCGAGATAAGAAGAAAAGGCCTGGAAGTAGGAAGGGCTGTTCTTTTCAATACGGCGCTCTAAAGCCGCGGCCGTTACAAAGCGGGAGATCTCTTTTCTTATGCCCCCCATAGTTTGCATAATGCTGATTGTATCTGGAAGACCTTGAGCTGTTTGGATATTTGAGGGGCTTTCAGGTTCGATGACAAGGGAATAGACTCCTTCGAGGTATCCTTGGCCTTGCGAGCCGTCACAGTAGGTCACAGAGATAGGGGGGATTTGGACAGAGGCGGTAAAAGCGCCGTTGACATTTTGAGGAGTTGGAATAAGAAGGTGGCGCTGCTCATGGTTTGGATAGAGGACATAGCAGCTGAGAAAGTGCTGTCTAGAAGACTCTGTAAAGCAGTCAAGTAGGTTTAGGCTACCTGGATCATAGCTCTGCTTGATCTCTATAGAGAGCTGCCCGCAATGCTTAATGCCCCAGAGGGGGATGCCAGAAGCGGTAGGGAAGATCATATGCTGATGGATACAGCGAGGGGTCGCTGTTTTCATCTTTGCTCTATAGACATGGTGGCGTGTTTTTTTTGCGTTTGCTGCATGAAGAGATAGAGAAGCCGTTAGCAACAAGAGAGAAGAAAGCACTACCTTTACTTTATTCATAGAAATACCCTCACCATAGGAAATAATTGTTTTTATCTTTTTAGAGTAAATAGGGATATGCAACAAGAAAAAATTGGAATTTTTGTTGATGTAATAGCCTATATCATTCACACTTAATGGAGTTTAGGTAAGAAGGAATGATACGAGTAGATAATCTCTTTTTTTCATATGGTAAAAGACCTCTCCTTAGGGATCTCTCTTTTGCAATTGAAAAAGGTGAGATTGTTGCCCTTGTAGGCCCTTCAGGGATTGGTAAGACCACTCTGCTTAAGTTGCTTTCTGGATTGCTGCCCCCAGATCAGGGTTCAGTTCATGTAGACGGCTCTGTAAGCTGTCTTTTTAGAAAAGAGTTTTTACTCTCTTGGAGAAGCGTTGTAGAAAATGTGCTTCTGCCTTTAGAGCTTGGAGAGAGGGTAGAAGATCCTGAGGGTTATGTTCAAAAGGCCCACACTCTCCTCAAACAGTTTGGCCTTTCCTCTTTTTTAGATGCAAAGCCAGAAGACCTCTCAGAGGGGATGAAGAAGATCACCGCCCTTATTCAGACACTTCTCTTAGACAAAGACTGCCTTTTACTCGATGAGCCCTTTTCTGCCATTGATCTCTATCTCCGGGAGAAATTCTGCTCGTTTCTTAAAGAGCATATTCAAGAAGAGAAGAAAACGCTCTTTTTTGTCACCCATGACTTTCGCGATGCACTTTTCTTAGCAGATAGGCTCTTTTTCCTTGCAGGGGGGATGCTTCACACGGAATGGACGCTTACAAAAGAGATAAAGACATCCCTTTCAAAGCAAGAGGAGATGCTCAATCAAATAAGACAATCCCACGAAGAGGTGCATCCGCTACTGACATGACGAGATATACAAATGCCTTTCGTTTTTGCTCTATTTTCCTCTTTCTCACACTTATCTGGGAGCTCTCGTCTCTTTTTTTTCCAGATCTTGCTTTTGTCCTTCCTCCTCCATCACGCATTATAGGGACTCTTTTTATCTGCAAAGAGAGGATTTTCTTCCATGCAGCGTTTACCTTTGAGGCGATACTGACTTCACTTTGCATCGCTGTGCTTATAGCCCTGCCTCTTGTATGGATGATGGCTCGATTTATAACTGTCAGCGCTTTTGTGCAGGTGCTCTTTATCATTTTTCAGTCTCTTCCTACCTTTTGCCTTGCCCCTCTTTTAGTTATGTGGTTTGGATGGGGGATGTTGAGTGTGGTTCTTCCTGCAGCTCTTATGATGCTTTTTCCCATCGCGATGAGTATCTACAGGGGCCTTCAGGCATCGTCTAAAGAGTTTTCAGACTATTTTTATCTTCTTCGAGCAACCAGATGGCAACTTTTTTGGAAACTTCAAGTTCCTTCCTCTTTGCCTTATTTTTTTTCAGGATTGCGTATTGCTCTTACCATCTCAGGAATCGCAGTGATTGGAGGAGAATGGGTAGGTGCAGAGTTTGGTCTCGGCGTGCTTATGATGGAAGCACGTCATGCGCTCGACTTTGAACTGACATTTGCTTGTCTTATCGTCTTATGTGCGATGACAGTCTGTTTTTATTTGATAGGTATTTTCTTTGAAAAAAGGAGTTGGTCTATGTATAGAAAAATACTCAAACTATTTCCGAGGCAGTGTATCGCAGGGTGCATAGTAAGTTCTCTCTGTTTATTCCCCTCCTGCGAGAGTGGGCGTAAGGAAAGGGAGAGGTTAGGGAAAACTTCTCTTATGCTCGACTGGATGCCGAATCCAAATCATGTGCCTTTATTTGTCGGCAAACACCAAGGCTTTTTTGAAAAAGAGGGGATTATCTTAGAGATCCACAAAGCTCCCGCACTCGACCCTTTACAGCCTTTAACGACAGGGCAGGTCGATGTGTCGGTCTCTTACTATCCACGGACGGTTTATGCTTGTGCAAGAGGGGTAAAATGCAGCATTATTGCGAAACTTATGAAAGAACCCTTAGATGGTTTTATGGTGCTCGAAGAGAGCGGAATTCGCTCGCCACTTGAGCTTGGTGGTCGCACAATTGGTTTTTCTAGCTGCCATTTTGCCTCCTTTTTTCTCGACACCATGATGCAGTCGATAGTTTCAGAGCCCTTTACTAAAAGAGATGTCCATTTTGAACTCATTACTGCCCTCAAAACCAAACAGGTAGATGCAATATATGGCGCATACTGGAATGTTGAGCCGGTACAGATGAATTCGATGGGAGTAAGGACACGCTTTTTTTCTGTGACAGAATTTGGCGTTCCCTCCTATCCAGAGCTTATATTCGCTGCAAAAAAAGATACTATTTATGCTTCTCCCCAATACGCCAAAAGGTTCCAAAAAGCACTGCAGAAGAGTATTGATTTTTGCGTACAAAACCCACAGAAAGCTTTTTCCATTTATATGGAGATGAACCCTAACAAAAGTCCAAAAACAGAAGGGTGGGAGAAAGACTCGTGGAAGCGAACGGTTTCCGTTCTTGCGAAAGATCAAGAATTCCCAGAAGAAGATGTGATGGATTTTCTCCAATGGTCGAAGCAGAAAGGTCTGATCCTTCGAGTTCCCGATTATAAAGAGTGTATTTCACAATAAGTGGTGATACAGTGGAGCTTTGCCCCGCTATTATATTGGAGATCCAAAGTAGTGAAGAGGGGTAAAAGTGTAGATAGTTTGGATGAGCTTATACAGTCTGTAAGAGCGCGGCTTGTTGAAGGCAAACTTCTCCCTAAGTCAAACTTTACAAAAGCGCTCAATTATTTTTACGGCTTACAAGCACATCTGAAAAACTATCTTTTCGACCCTTATGCTCGTATGGACAATAATATAGTAGAGCGTGCATTGCGTCCTTTGGCTGTAGGCCGTAAAAACTGGCTTTTCTTTGGAAGTGCTAATGGGGGTAGAGCTGCAGTGGTGCTGCTATCGCTGATACAAACTTGCCGCAGTCTTGGTATAAACCCCCTAGAGTATCTTGAAGACATGTTCAAACGTTTTATGGGTCACACTTACAATAAGTTAGAAGAGCTTTTGCCTGATCAATGGAGTAAACGCCCTCTTTAGTCCTGGTCCAGTTTTTGGGGTCTATTATATAAAATCTGAATCAGTTATGAGTTTTCTTGTGATGCTTTTTATGATGATGCTGTTTTCTGGAAGGTGTTGTTTTTTCTGGCTCAACCTTTTCGTTTTGAATTTCTTGTTGCGGGGCATTTCCTCTTTTGATATTGATTTGCCAATAAGGATGTTGGTCTCTTTTGCATTCCAACTGTACACGTGTTGTTGTGTATTTCGCTGTTTGGTTAAGCACCTCATTCCATGTAGGCGTTTTACCTAAACAACAATCTATCATGCTATCGACAAATCCTGTAAGAAAAAAAGCTCCATTATAGTAACCACTCGTTTGTTTATAAGAAAACTCTCCTGGTGCTGAAGAAGTAGCAGAAATGATACCCGTATAATGTAAAAACAGCTCTTTTAGTCCTGGAAGTTGCATCCGTACGTCTAATACGGGCTGCTTAGAGTCAACCGCTCCAATGTAGTGAATAGGAACAACGCTTTCGTTGCATGCTTGAAAAAGAATAATTTTCAGACGGTGTTGTGTTTTTTCAAAGAATTGCAAAATAGCGTGCCCTGAAATACCCTCTACAGGGCATCTTGCAGGAGGATAGATAATTGGCCAAGGAGAGTTTTTAGGGTCTTTAGAGCCATGGCCAGTATAGCAAAAAAATAAGATATCTGTAGGATTGTTTGGAAGGGTTTTGATTGTTTTTATGAGATTTTCTACGCTCGCCAGGTGATCCTTTAGCACGATGAGATTGAGTTTGTAGTTAATTTATTTTGCAATAGATTGAACAGACTCAGAAAGCCTGGCAATGTCTGCAAGACGACTTTCTGATGAACCAGGTATTCGCTCTAATGTGTTGGCAACGATGATAGAGTGCAAGATTGGTTGAGACGCCGCTCCTAGTTGAAGCAAGAAAAAAAAGGAAAAAAGAGCTAAAAAGCAAAATTTTTGTTTCATTGTTGTTTCCCTCATTGGTTAATCTATGTGGGCAGTTACATCTGGGTGAATGAGTTTTTTTGTTTCATAAAGGATTTTTTGTGCTTGTTGTTTTTCGCCAAGTTGTAAAAGGCCGAAGAGACGACATTTGCAGTCCACTTCGGCAAGAATAGCTTCCCAGAACTGTGGTTTTGATGTTGCTCGAGATAAACTGTCGCATAGAAGGAGTGAAAACAATCCTCCTGCTTTTCCATCTTGACGCACTCCATAAGCAGGGCTACTTTGCGTACACGAGCAAGCTATCATGTGCCCTTGCGATTTCCAGAAAAGATAGGGCAATCCCTTTTTGACTCTGTGTGGCTTGATTGATCGGGGGAAAGAGAAATATTCGTTGGCCTTTCTGGTCTGAATTTTTCTTTTTTTAGTCTTATCTGTTGAGGGTGCACTGCCAAGATTGCGCATCTCATTATAACAGTCTGCGAAAAAAAAATAATTATGGCCATACGCCTTTTCGTAGAGAGAGTGAGCAGAAATAAAAATAG
>Ga0180433_10005253_pt1 | contig 17621 bp, 24 predicted proteins | sample SS_ome_8_FD_132980 | JGI IMG/M metagenome (GOLD analysis project Ga0180433, IMG submission 132980) | Hypersaline lake sediment archaeal communities from the Salton Sea, California, USA - SS_1_D_1 metaG | ecosystem: Environmental > Aquatic > Non-marine Saline and Alkaline > Hypersaline >... | reverse complement strand
GAAAAACTGGCTGACAACATTATACAACACAGGAGGCGGCAGTTCCTCCCCGCCCTATCGGTCGCGGATCCTTTGGGTCCGCTCCCTGTAGAGGACGGGGTCTCCCTGCCGCAATAGGATGAAACATTTTATCGAAAAAGCGGTCCAGGCCATTCTGGACAAACCGACGGCGCGTGCGGTGGCCAGAGAGAATCCCGAGGACAAATTCGCGCTCTGGGGAGCCGAGATCGCAATGTCGGCCATCATCAGACAGATCAATGTCTTTGACAAGGAAGAGGCAGGCTGGTTCGACAAGCTGTACAACAAATCGAAGGTGCGGCACGGCCTTGAAACCAGCGTGGCACACTCCAAGAATCCCGTCATCCAAGGCGTCTGCAAGGAAGCCTACAGGCGCCTGAACTCCAAGGAGGGCCAGGTATGAAAACATTCAGAAAAGTCATGCTAATACTATTCGTCATGGCATCCTTGGCATGGATCGCCTACGGAATTCTTCGAGACCTCAAGGACAGGCTGGACAAAGAATAGATTTCATCTCCCAGAGAGGGTCAGGGCTCCGTCGACGCGGTGGAGCCCATTTTTTCAGATTGGCTTGACACCCACTGAATGTATGCTATGTTATGCGTAGATTCCAACGAAGGAGAGACGACATGAAAATTGTCTGCGAGACCGGGTTCGATCTTGCGAGCATCGACAAAGACGACAGGCCCTTTCCCGCAATCATGGTGATTAATCTCTACCCCGAAACGATCCACCCAATCATGGAGAAGATCGAACTGTTCGATCGGATCGAGGTATCGGACTCCAATAATGTCATCAGAGAGCTTCGGTTCTCATACTATGACTTCAAATGCTACGGCCGCAAAAAAATCGACGAGTTCGAGGACAGTCCGTTCCCCGGATTCAAGATCCTGCCCGAAGGAACCGAACTCGACTGGACGCGAGCGCGGATCTTTTTGCAAGAAATTTCTCTGAAATCCGGCAGCTTTCTTCAGTTCTATTGCTGTCAGATGCGCAGTATATCGCTGATCATGAGCCCAATCCTGCGAGGCATCGAGTTGTCGGCGTTGGCAACCTGAAATTTTATCCACACTAGTAGGGAAAGCCCCGTCATTTAGGCGGGGTTTTCTTTTGTTTTCGCGCCCGGGCGTACGCGCGTTCCCTAGAAAACTTCTTTTCTGGCTCTTGAAGCCTTCGTGCCTAGATCCATATTGAATATGCAGGTCGGTCAAGGGGCTTGGCGCCCGGATGCGTCAGGCCCCGTTTTCTTTTCTCTGCGGAGCAGGAGAAGGAATCTTGTTCTGGCAGAAGAAATCTTGCCCTCTTCCGCCAAGCCCGGCATCAGGCCGAGCGAAGTTCGAGGCGCGCACGCCAATCAAACCCCCTTGCGAGGCCTTAAAGTGTGCGCCTCCCGGTTGCGCCGGTCGCGCCTCGGCCCGAGCTTCGATCAGCGCGGATCGAAAACTGGCATCTGATTCCGCAAGTGCTTGCAAATCAATAAACAGCGTAAGCCACTGACCACTCCTGGATCCGGGCCGAAAATGCACTGCCACACCGGAGCTTGAAACTTGGTCAGTTTAAGGTATGGTATGGCATGCAGAAAGATTATCCGACATCAAGGGAAATCAACGCCGGCACCCAGTCATGCACCCTGAAGTCCGACGGAAGCCGCTGGGTTTTCTGGAGGAGCGGGGAAAATATCTGCTGCAAGTGGGTGGATGGAAACGCTCCTGAAAAGACGCCGTGCAGGATGAAGCCGGAGGAGTTCGAGAAAAAATATCGCGCTTCGGCTTGACGCCGGCGAAATGCCGCCATGTTTTCAATGGTTAGAGGGCCTCTGGTTCGGATCTCTTTGCGGGATCCCCGGCGGTTATAATCCCCGCCTTGCCAAGCGGGGATTTTTCTTTGCGGGATTGGCTTGACATCTATAATAACTATGCTAGATTGACGGTATGAGACACTTGCTCGAACAAATCGCCAAGAAGGCGGGCAAGGACAACAGGCTCCTCAAGATCGCCGACGAGTACACTTCCTACCTAGGAAACTGGCAAGAGGGCTACTGCTGGCACTTTGCGCTAGCTTTTCAGGAATACGCGCAACGGGGGGAGCTTTGCGCCGTAGCCATACAGGACAAGACCTGTTGGAGCGCGTCCCATGTCATGCTGAAGATCGGAGACCGCCTAATCGATAGCAGGGGCGGATGCACGGAAGCTACGGCCAAGAGGCGGCACGACGCATGGTATGCAACAAAGATCACCTCGAAGGTCATGCCCCTCCACGAATGCGACACCTCAGACATAGAACCACGACCCTGCAACGAAGTGGTGAGGCGGCTGGCCCGACGGATCAGAAAGCTGGAAAACTAACCCCAACAAAGGAACGTTCCAATGGCAATCTCAGTCTACGCGAAAAAGGGCGACACACTCTGGAAGCACGAATACGGCAGGACCGAATTGGTCGGAATCGTCACGAAAGTGCGCAAAAACTTCCGTGGCGTCGTGGACCGGGCGGTCGTCGGCGGCAGGGAATACCGCCTCTTCGAGGAAGACGTCGTGGTTCAGCCGCCCGAATCCGAAGTTTCCGAAGCGGTGTCCGAGGCCATCGGCAATCTCGAAGGCCAGCTGATTCCCGCGCGGGACGACAGGACGCGGCTCATGCTTTTCAAGCTGGATGTCGGCGTCGTGGAGATCAGCGTCGTAAGCTACGATGCCTGCGACCTCCGCTTCGACACGTCGAAAGGCAACTGGTACGAAGGCAAGCCCGTCCAGTGCGACAGCGAAACTTCGGCTTGGGTCGGCTCGGAAAAAATCGAGCTCGGCATCAACCTCTACGACGAAGAAGTGGTGGAAAGGTATTTTTAGTGGACAGAAAAGAGAAAGCGGCGAGGTTGCAGAGGCTCCTAGAGGAGCGGGCCGAACTCGGCCTGCAACTCCAGGTCTCTCTCGCTTTGGAGTCGGCGTTCCCCGACATTTTCCGCAAAGGCGGCGTCAAGACCGCCATCATGGGTCCGGACTCCAACAGCCTGCACGTCAGGATTACGGAGAAGGACGGAACCGAGATCCGCAAGGAACTCCACGAGATGCCCGAAGCGTGGCTCAGGCAGCACAAGGTCTTGATAAGGAAGAAGCTGCGGCAGTCCCGGGACAGGAAATCCTGGCTGAAAGCGGCGAAAAAGCTCGAATTGGCTTGACATCCGAGTGAGACGTGCTAAGGTACGTTAAACCCCAACAAAGGAAACGCTTCCAATGGAATGCCAGTTCATGACGGATTTCGACAAGGGAGCCATCAAAGCCTCCCGCACCTCGACATCGAGGCCGAGCAAAAGCGAGCAAATTTCTGACCGCGACGCTGTGATCAAGAAGAGGGCCGTTTCGGCCCTGAAACAGCTCGCAGACGAATGGTCGCTGGGCGAATCCAGGCCGGTAAAAGCCTATTCCAAGCCCCTGAGTTTCATGGTCAACGCCTTGTTCGAGGAGCGGGACAGGCTGAAAGAGGAACTCGACGAGCTGAAAAAGATGCGAAATTCCCGCTAATTGGCTTGACATCCGAGTGAGACGTGCTAAGGTACGTTAAACCCCGACAAAGGAGACGGCAATGAAAACTTCTCACGAATGCCAGAACTGCGACAAGGCCATGAAGCGAATCCGCGACCTCCTGTTCCTCGAAGAAGAAAGGGACGGAACCGAGTTCTACAATCCGACCAAGGACTGCGACTCCGACATCATCGGGGAGATCGTCAACACTGTGACGAACCATTTCGGCGGCTATGACGAACTTTTCAAGGACACGCCCGAAGAGTATCGCGAGTTCGAGTAGCTTTTCCCGACGCTTCCCGTATTTTCCCGACACGGCAAGAGGCCCCGACCATTTAGGCGGGGCCTCACTGTCTGAAACAATCTCTGTTTTTCTCGAATTGGCTTGACATCCTCCCACGACTGAAGCCGTGGGAGGATGTCAATTTGGCACGGAGATGTTCACATGGCTCGTCTCCGAGCCCCGCCCTTCTTGGCGGGGCTTCTTTCTTCCCACTGAATGTCCGCGCCTGCCCACTGAATGCCCGCGTCCGCTACGGGCGCCCGGGGCCGCCGAGCCGACCCAGAGGACCGCCGGCCGCGCTCACGACTACCGAGACGCTTAAAGTGTGCGGTTCCGGATCGATCCAGAACGACCGGGCCGAAACGAACTCGCGTTGCTCGACATAACGCCGGAAAGAGACGGCAGAAATACCGCATGGGGCGTTCCGCCGTACGAAGACGGCCATTTGGGAATCAAACTCCCCGAGATGCCTGACGTATTTGACGTATACGGCTCAGAAACGCCATTTGCAGGCGTTTTCCTGCTGCGGCAGACCAACGGGAGCGGGCAGACGACTTCGCGTCCGTCTTGCGAGTCTGAGGGAAGATGTTTGAAGTGGGCGCCGGAAACGAAATGCCAGGGCCGCCAGGCCAGAAGAAGCCGAAGAAGAACAAGAACGGCTGAAAGCGAGGTTGCAAGCTCGCTGTTGTGCACCCCTGTCTTCCTGGCTACATTTTCATCCGCATCGAGGCTAATTCCGGGAAGGAGGCACATTCGCGCCACCCTATGGTCATCTCAATCCCTACCCGAAAGATCTCAAGCCTGACACACGGCTTCGATCCCGAAACGGCAGCGACCAAGCACCCACACATGATGTGGCCGTCCCAGAACGCGCACCCAGAATGCGCGGCGAATGCGCGGCTGCCCTTTAATGGAGCGTTAACAGTTTGATAATGAAAATGTTGCGATTCTGGGCCGTGAGGCAAGATTTAAACTGGAGTTTAAAAGCGCACCCTTCCCCCAATCGGCGCGCACTACAAACATTTCTGCTCTGTTTTCCTTGACGTGCGCGCTGTTTCGGTGAATTGTCCCCTCTTAACAAGAGGGGACAATTTAGCTAGCCTCAAACGAAACGAGGCAGTGCCAAATTCAGACACAGACTCCCTAACAAAGTCAGGCGGTGCCAAATCCGACGACACGAATTCAGTTCCAAAAATTCCTGAATTGGCTTGACATCTGTAACTCGAATGCTAGGTTATCGACATCAGCCCATTCAAGACAAACCCCGACGGAGAAGACGACAATGGCTCAGACAAGAACCTTGAAAATGCACCGGAACCTCCTGTACCACACCATTATGCGGCAGGCTGGCACCATCGCCAAGGCAGTACTGGAAGGCATTATGAATAGCGTGGACGCCAAAGCCACGTTCTGCGACATCGAGCTCACCCAAGACTCCCTCACCATCATGGACGACGGATGCGGCTTCAGAGACAGCCGCGAAATCGACGAGTTCTTTGAAACATTCGGCACTCCCCATGAGGAAGGCGACGCGACATTCGGCACTTTCCGCATGGGCAGAGGCCAGCTTTTCGCATTCGGAGTCAACGAATGGCAATCTGGCGAATTCAAGATGGAAGTCGACATCAAGCACAAAGGGTTGGAATACGCTTTCAGCGACGGACAGGCAAACATCAACGGTTGCATCATCGGCGTCAATCTATACAACAAGATCACCCGTGTCGATCTCGCCGACAACCTCCGCCATATCGCAGTCATGGCCAAGTACGCCCCCATCAAGGTCATGCTCAACGCCAACGAGATCAGCATCGACCCCCATTCGGAAAAGTGGGACCACGAAGACGATTTCGCCCGCATCCGCCTCAAAGACGGCGGCGACCTCGAAATCTACAATCTCGGAATCAAGGTTGCCGGACTTAGCGGCTGGCAGTACGGAACTGGCGGCGTCGTCGTCACAAAGAAACCCGTCAAGGTCAATTACGCCCGCAACGACATCATGTCCGATTGCAAGGTCTGGAAGAAAATTCGGACCAAGATCGGCACCATGGTCAGCGGAAAAATCGAGAAGAAAAAGCGGCTCACCGATGACGAAAAGAAACGGCTGGCTCTTACTTGCTACGAAGACATTCACGCGTGGGATGTCATCAAAGACAAACCTCTGCTTACCGACATTGCCAACAAACCCCGCAAGACTCGCGACATCAACAGACTGTGGCGTTACAACCACACCCTCACAGTTGCTCCGCGAGGCTCCGTCGTTGGCGAAAAAATCATGCGAAACAAGATAGCTCTTGTCCTGTCCGAGGAAACACTCGACCGCTTCGATGTAGCCGATGCCGAGGAACTACTGAACGTGCTGGAATTGGGCGGAATGCCCGCGTATCACGATATCGAAGTTGTGGACTTCGCGGAGTTGAAGGCTCAATTCTCCGAATCCTACGAACTCGTCGAAACCCGAAAGCAGACTGTTAAAGAACAAGTGTGGATTGCTCTTGCCAACAAGTTCCAGATGCCCTACGGCGAACGACGCCGATACGTCATCGGAATCTCCGAGAAAGCAGACGCATGGACGGACGGCAGGACTTTTGTCGCTTTCGACCGCGAATTCCTCAAGACGCTCCGTTACGACAATGCGGGGCATTTGTCCCGCTTTGCATACACGCTGGCCCACGAATACTGCCATGACAACGACGACAGGGAAACCAATGTCCACGGACCCGAGTTCGACGCACAGTTCCGCGAATTTATCGAGACCCATCGTTTTGTTGAACAGTTCATCAACGACGCCATCAGTCAAGTTGGAAATATTCTCCAGCGGAAAAACAAAAAGGCGACCAAAGCCCTTCTGCGGATCAAGGACAAGCTGGACGCCAACAGCAAGGAAGAAGCCAAGCTGACGGCGACGGAAAAACGGATGCTGGAAACTCACGCCGAATATGCGGCAATGGACAAATAACTCCAACAGAGGAGAGTCCGAGCCGAGAACGAACGGCAGGATCAGGGTTTTCGGAGGCACGCCCGAAGCTCTCGGCATGGATTGCGAGTAATTGGCTTGAACACCATGAATTATATGCTATATTACAGGCATCCCAACAGGATGATCGCCCCGAAACCGCAACCCCCAGCAGAGGAGTCAGACGATGGACAAGAACCGTGTGGAGAAATTCTATCAGGCCCACATCGAGGACTGCTTCGTGGAACCCTACGAGCAGACCGACGACGACGTCGACGCGATCTTCGACCGATACATCGAAATCGCCGAAGACGAGTCGCTTGACCTCGCCGAGGACGAGCAGCAGGAACTGTTCGAAAAGGTTCACGCAGGCGTCTTCTAGGCCGCAACAATCTCTTGCCAGCCCCGCAGCTCCAGCGGGGCTTTTTCGTTGCCCGCGTCAGCCCATACGGTAGCTTGGCAAGCTATATCCTAGACTATGCGGTCGACTATACAATCAGCCCATATGATCAGCCGTCCGTCTCTCGTGACCGCCGCATCCTGGTTCAATCGGCCAATCCGCGCCAACTCCAATCTTCTCAGGCCCCCCCCCAAGCTTCTAGTGCGCGCCTTCGGCCCGTCGGCCCAAGAACGCCAGGCAGCAGGAGAGACATGCACAACTGACTGAACACCACACAGATAAACAACTAGGCACACCCAGAGCCACGGCCCTGACGCATCCGTCCTCACTGAATGCCCGTGCCCGCCCACTGAATATCTGCAGGCACATGTCTGGAAAATCTCCCATATTGGCTTGACATCCGAATGAAACGTACTAAGATACGTTAAACCCCGACAAAGAAGACAGACCATGCCGAAAGACTCAACTCACAACCCCAATGAGGCTTTGAGGCTTACCAATGAGAAAAGTGTATGTCAAGATCGAAGTCAGGGCCATCATCCGCATGGACGAAGGCGAAGAAATCTCAGACGTCTTGGAAAACATGGACTACAACTTCGTCGCCAGCCCCGACGACAACGCTGACATCGAAGACGCCGAAATCACCGACTGGGAGGTTGTGGACTCGAAATAGCCTGAAAAGAAACATCCCGAACAAGGAGACGACGCAGTGAAAACCAAAACCAAGGCCGCACCGGAAATCAGGACGGAGCCAGTGCAGGGAGTGCGGGGAGAGGGCAATGCCGGTCCCCTCCAATTCGTCAATGCCGACGCCCTCGTCGAACACGAAGGACGTCACTACAGAGTCGTGATCTACGGAGCCTACAACGCTGGCGGAATAATCGGACCCGAACTCAACGGTATCGGCGTGCTCTGCGAAGACGACAAAACCGTCGTGGCCGACAACATCTGCCGCGAGAACAGCGGCTACTTCGGACCTTCCCGCAGGCAGGTCGAGGAATGGCGTCGCATCGTCGAGGCCGACACCGAGGAATTCAAGAAGACCGTCAACTCGTCCCCGCGTCCGCGATACAGCATCTGAACAATCCTCCAGCCTCTACAGAGGCCCCCTCCAAACATGGACGGGGCCTCGCTTCTTTTGCACGGCGGAAGAGCATGCGCGCGATCAAGAGATCGCTTCAAGTGGGCGCCGCCACGCCGCAAGAAAGCGGCCTGGCTGAATTCCTAGCGAGGATCTCTGCAAAAGGCTTGACACCCACTGAATGCGTGCTACATTACGTTAACCCCAGCAAAGGAGACAGGCCATGGACCTCGACACAGCGAAGGCAGTCGCAAACCTCCTGATCACCCTTGGCAACGTCAACTTCGAGCAGGTGCGGGAGGCCGTAAGGCCCTTCAACAAGATCCTGCGGCAGTTCGAGTCGCAGGGACAGGAAATCGTCTTCGGCGAACTCGCATGGAACGACGAATGGACCTTCGACGCGGAAATCGGCGACGAACGCGACAATTCAACCCTCCGCCACGACGCCGAAGGAGTGTCCGAAGAACTCAGCCCCGAGTGTGCCTACGACGCCGTCGGACTCTACATGTCGGACGCCTGTCACGACTTCGTTCAGGTATTGGCAGTCGGCAAAGGTGTCCCGACGACGCCAGACGAACTCATCGACGTAGACGCCGTCCTGCACCACGGGCTGGCGATGGCAACCCACATCGTGGAAACCCACTACGAAGACGGCAATCTCGGTGACCGCATCCTCGACTACGTCAAGAACGGCAAGAACCGCGAGCAACTGCACGGCGTCCGCCCCAGCTCCAGCGAATGGGGACTTTTCGACGCCAACGCCGAGAAGTGGGCCAAGACGGCCGACCAAGAGGCATGGCGGTGGCTGGTCATGTACAGCGAAGGCCACCCCTATCTCCACGCCGTCCAGCTCCGCGTCCGCACAGGATACATGAAGCTCGACAACGCCTAAAACAATCCCGACCTGCCACCCGAGGCCCCGCCTGAAAGGACGGGGCCTCTCTCGTGCTCGGAGGCCGCATATCGGAATCCAGGGCCGCCGAGGGACGTGCACACGCCTACCAAATCCCTTGAAGTGGGCGCCTCCGGCAGTCCCGTGCCGAACCAGTCTCTGGCTTCCGGCGGAAAAGTTCGGAGAATCTCCCATATTGGCTTGACATCTAAATGTTATATGCTATGGTCAGGACATACCCCGAAAGAGACCTGAAAATGTACCTCCAACTTACTACCCGATGCAACATGGCCTGCGAGCACTGTGCCTTCGCCTGCACCTCCAAGGGCGTGGACATCAGCCTCGAAGACGCGAAGAAGGCCGTAGACGAGGCCGCCGACCACGGCGACACGCTGACCATCGGCGGCGGCGAGCCCACCCTGCACCCGCAGTTCTGGGAAATCATGGCCTACGCCATCGAACAGGGGCAGAACGTCGCGGAATCGTGGACGTTCATCATCACCAACGGCAAGCGGACGGAAGACGCGTTGGCTCTGGCGTGGCTCGCCGAAACCTGCATCATCGGGGCGGAACTCAGCCGAGACGAATGGCACGACCCCGTAGAGTGGGAAGTGGTAGAGGCATTCATGCCGAAGAACCTCTGCGGCTGGAAGGGACTGCGACACGTCCCGAAATGCGTCGCCGAAGCCCTCGGATACGACGAAACGGCGTGGATGGAGGACGCCATGGCCTGCGAAGCCGAGGAAGCCGAATACGAGGACAGGGAGCCCCGCGAGATAGATCCAGAAAGCGTGCTGGAATCGTTCTGGGAAATGAAGTCCTGCGAACTCCAGCCGCCGAGAAGCCCGCACGACCTCTATCCGCCCCCGACCATGAAGGGCTACCGCACCGTCACCAACATCGCCGCCCGAGGACGGGCTAAGGACTACGACTACGCCGAGGACAGGTGCGTGTGCGAAGGCATCTTCGTCGCCGCCGACGCCAGCGTATGGCAGTGCGGATGCAAGCGGCTCAAAATCGCCGACAGCGTCCACGGCGACTTCTACAGCATGACCCCGAACCATACCGAGTGTTCCGAGTCCGAGTACTTTCAGGAGGCACTGGAAATGCAGGAGGAATACGTATGAACCCCTATCTGCCGCTGGACACGTATTTCAAGCACGTCTCGGACGGACAGAGGCTTGTAGTGAGCGCCGATCCCGACGAAGAACGGCGGGGCTACGTCTCCACCCTTCAGGGAGAGTTCGAGAGAATGCCGCCGCCGAAGATTGTCGCGGAGGCCAAGCCGAAGGAAGACTTGCAGTCGCTCGAAGACGCAATGCGAGAAGCCGAAACGCGGGAATGGGAAGCCAAAAGGCAAAAACTGCAGGAAAGGAAAGCCGCCGCCATGGCCAGAACGGAGAAACGACGGGAACGGAGACGCCGCAAAAAGCTCGTCGACAATGCCGTCAGGGCAATGCTTCCCCAATACGTCGGGCATCCTTGGAAACTGAGGGAAAGACTTGAAAAACTGGGCATCGGACAGTTAGAAATGCTGGCGGCATGGCACGAGGCGAAAAGAAGGGACGAGAAGCGGATGCGGCAATCGCCAGTTTCCCTGTGCCCGACATGCGGCACGAAGTTGGAAGTCCACCTCGACAGGAAAAACAAGGAGAAGTACTGCTGGAAATGCAGGGTTAATTGGCTTGACGTCCATTGAATACATGCCACGTTGCGCGTAAACCCCGACAAAGGAGACCCGAAATGAAGATCAGAAGCGAAGCAGACCTCCAGAGACTCCGAGACAAAGGCATCGCCTTGTTCCCCGAAGCCGTCTCGCAGTACCGCGCCGAAAGGCACGGTCTTGTCACACCCCAGCCCGTCGTGCTCGCGACCGTTGATGCCGTTTGCGGCTTCGACATCTCCAACACGCCGCCGCCGCCCATCGCTGTTGCCACCAAGGAACAGACCAAGGCGATTCTGGCCAAACGCTGGGAGCGGTCATGAGCGGCGTGCCGACAAACCTCAAGTGGAACGTGCAGTTCGGCACGTCCTACGCCGTACCCCCAGAGATCGCCGACGATCCGCGTTTCATCGTTCGGGACGGCGAGTATGCCGCCATGCAGGGCGGCGGAGCGTAGGCGGTGGACCTTCTCGAAAAGGTGCTTGAAGTGGGTGCCGACAGCGAAGCAGGACAGATCCAGGAGGACCAGCCATGAGCATCGACTACCAGACCATCGTCAAGGAGGTCGAGGAAGCCGCCAAGACCCTCAACGACTCCTTCAGCCTCGCCGCGGCTCCCGTCAAGGCAGTCCCGCTGAAGACGGTCCGCAAGGCCATGAACTACATGGCATGGCTCCACAGCGAGTTGAAGAAGAGCCGAAGGGCACTGGTGGAGAACGGGCTCGCCCACTACGACGAGGAGGGCAAGTACGTCGAGGACTTTGAAGTGGGCGCCGACAGCGGCGACGGCTCGAGCTAGGAATGAACTTCGAGAGGCCCCTAGCGGCCTCAGTCTCCAAACGGGTAGAGCCCCCTGCGGAAGGGGGCTCGTTTTTTTTCCGCGAAACCGCTTGAATCGCAGATGTCCTGCAGTATAATAAGCTAGATACACAACCCATCCCCCCGATGCGAGTCCTGCGGCCTAAGCGCCGCGGGACTCGTTTTTCTTCCGGCCGCCCGACATCTCCATGCGCGACGGAACATCGCCTGCCGGGCTGCCGGGCAAGGTTCCCCTCCTTGTCCTTCCCGCCCACCGAATGTCCGTGCCCGCCCACTGAATGCCCGCGCCCGCCAGCGACGCCGGCGACATCCGCGCAACGGAATCGCCGAGCTGCTCACCTGGCCGAAGTCGGGAAATGCCCTCTGCGCTCACGCCAAGCCTCCAAGTCTTCCGATATCTTGGAGTGAGCGCTGGCCGCGCTGGCCGAGCTGATCGTCCAACAACCCGCTGTGACAAGCACCGATGCAGTCGCGGACAATCCGACTCCGAGGCAGACTCCGCCTCGTGCGGCAACGATGGCCGCCCGCCCAAACAGCCAGGAGGTTCTCCTGGCTGGATAGCCAGATGCCACCTCTCGCGCACACTTTAAGGAAAATTGGCTTGACTTTCGCTTGCAATCCCCGACTCTGCCGCACATATTCCTTTTACGAGAGGCGGCCCTATGCGGACCGCCACAATCCGTAAGAGGCGAACCCGGCACAAAGGAGCTGAATCAATGCCTGCAATGCGGAAACTGTTCGGCAGGGTCGAGGACGAAAAGCCCGACACGTGGGAAGACACGTTGAACAACGAAGACGACGAAGACGACGACTTCGGCAGATGCGTGGACGAAGAAGGAGGAGTGATCCCCTACCTCGACGGCTATGACGCCGAGGCGTTCGGCGACGAACTCGAAGAAGACGACTTCGACGAAGAGGACGAAAACGGCTTTGCCGTTGACGGCCGGAACTGAAATCTCCAAGTTGGATCCGGGCGAAAGCTTGTTCACATGCTTCGCCCGGCGGCCTCGTCGCCAATCGCGTCCGCGCTAACTGCAACTCCGATCTTTGGCGTCGGCGCCATCCAGACCGGAAACCGCGAACAAGCAACGCTTGGCGTAGGCGGAAACACCGCCGACGCCGATCGCGCCGACTCCGACGAATGCCGTCCGCATCACCCGCCGCACCCCTTCCAAAAAAATGCCCCATTTCTCCAAATTGGCTTGACATTACGTGTTGACGTGCTACCATACAGTAGAACTTAACTTAAAGTTAACCCGCCAAAAAGAAGACTCCGAATGCCGAACCAAGACACAATCCAAATCACGCCGAGAGGCGCCGCCGACATCCTCTGTCAACCCGCCATCAGGCTCAACCTGCTCGGGTGGCTGGAAGCCTACACGACCGTCAAGACCGTCAAGACCGTCAAGGGCGAACCCTACTCCTGCAACGGCAGGCAGAAACGCGATGACGTGCTCGACGAAAACAACGCCAAAATTCCCGCCAGCACAGTGGTTCCTGCGGGAATTCTCCGCCGTTTCAGCCGCCTGAGCATCCGTTCAATGGACAGCTTCAAAAAGGCGGTGGACAATGCCCGCGAACGTGCGGGACTCGAAGCCGACTACCCCGAGCGTCCCCATTCGTGGGCAGTGCGGTACAACGGCTCGCCGCTCGTCTACGTCCACGCGAATCCCGAAAAACGCAACGGCAAGTTCTACTTGCAGATTCGCCTGAATCAGAAATCGTGCGTCCACGTGAAAAGCGAATTGCAGGACATGGACGGAAACCCCGTCGAGTTCGAGCGGGTCAAATGCATCATGGGCCTTGGCGACTGGCCCGAGGCAAGGCGACAGAAACGGCAGGCACAAGCCGCCTCGCAGGGAGTGGCGACGGAAGACGCCGTATTCTGCCGCGACTTCACGCTGAACAACGTGGTGCGGTTCTGCTACGACAACAGGATTTACGAAATCGTCCACGTTCCCGAGGTCGAGGGCGGAGAAATCCGCGAAAGCGAAACCGCTCCCGCCGAAGTTGCGGAACCCGCCACGCAGAACGCATAGCAGGGCGTCAAACGCCCGAAAGGACGTTGCCCCTGCCCCGATGTCGGGCAGGGGCTTTTCTTTTGCCCACGTCCCGCAAAAAACCCTGCGACTCGAATCGCGGAACACCCCCGCAGAAGGACGCAGACACGCCGTACAGGAACGCAAGCGGAAGTTGCCGCAGCTTGCCCGACCCCGAACCCCGAAGTCCGCACAGGCCGCTGTGGGCCGCCGCTCGTCTGCACACTGCTACCGGATCCCTTGGAGTGGGCGCCTGGACCGGGCCGTCGATCCTGGCGACCAGGCTGCCAAGCGAGGCCGCCCTCTTTTGCTCTTCCCGCCCACTGAATGCCCGCGCTCGCCCACTGAATGCCCGCAGACACGCACTGGATGCCTGCGACGCCCGCTGACGCGCTCCGTGCCCGCACGAGCAGCCCCTGTCGATCGGGGGCGCCTGACGGCCAGCACGGCCACACCCAGAATATGCCTCACGCACATACTGCAAGACCTGGGACCCCAAAGGCCTCCCCGATTTCTTGAAGTGCGCACCGCCCGGGGCCGAGCTTTAACCACCTCCTGAGCTTTGTCTACCCCGCTGTTTTTGAGGTCGGAACCCGTGGATCCGACACCGCCGGCAGCGCGAAATCGAGGCGGCCGGACACCTCTTGCACACACTTCAATGCAAATTAGGCTGGCCTCCGCTTGCCACTGCTTGACCAGAGGCGACATTGCCCGACGAGGGACGCAGTGCATGACCGCCGAAATCCAGCAGAGGAACGCCCGGCAGAAGGAGAAGGGACATGCCCGCAACAAAAAACTGTTCGGAAGGATCGGGCTGGCGGAATCCGACAAGCGAGACGGCGACATCGCCGTCAGCGAGGACGAGGACGTATTCGGCAGGCGCGTGGAAGACGAGGGGGCGACCCTCTATCTCGACGGCTGCAACATCGAGGCATTCGGAAACGAACTCGAAGAGGGCGACTTCGATCTCGAAGACCTCGAAGATCCCGAAAGCCGCGAAGATCTCGACGACAAAGAGACCAAAGAGATCTGAAACCGGGCCGCAACGACACCGACCAGAGCCGTCCAAAAAGACGGCACGGTCGGCCGTCAGACCCCGCTGAAGCTGCACACGACAACGAAAATGTTTGGAGTGTGCACCTGCTCCATGACGCCCTGACGTCTCCAGACCGCCTATTTGGAGTGTGCGTCTCCCCAGAATCCCGACTGAGCCAGAACCTCGATTTTTTCGGAATTTCTTTCCAAGTTGGCTTGACATACATATTATGTATGCTACATTGGCACCAGTAACCAACAACCCGACAAAGGAGACCCCATGCAGACCATCACCCGCCAGCAAGCCGAAGAAATCTTCGCCAGCATCCAAGGCTGTGCATTTGTCGGCATCACCACCGTCACCACGCCCTGCCTCAGCAAAGGCAAGAGCAACCCGCACCAAGGTCGCGTTCTCAAACACACCACGGCACGGATATTCTGCGGCGAGAAGGTCACTTTCAAAACCATCATCGAAAACAAGGCGTTCAAACAGTACCGCGAAAACGAAGGTTTTGAACTCACCTCCGAACAAATCGAGGTCGTGCCGACACGCATTGAAGGCCTGTGGAAGGGATGCGGCGAACGCCTCAAAGGTGCCATTATCCGTCACAGGGAAACGGACGCACGGTATATCAACGTCTACTATCCGAAATCGGGCAAGCCGAGCATCGACAAGAAACTGAGGCCAACCGTCCGCTACACCCTTGACGGCAACCCCATCGCCAAGGACGACATTGAAGGTCTGAAAGAGTCCAAGGTCACCGTGAAAACGCTCACGATTAAGGTGACTGACGACAACGGCAACGTCACAGAAAAGGAAGTTGACGTTCTGACTGTCCCCCGCGTCTACAAGCTGGAGTCGCTCGTAGCCTTCCGCCACAACGGCGAGGAATACGAAGTTCTCGCCGAGGTCGAAGGCGGAGAGATCGCCGAAGCCGACCGCGAAGAATCCCGCGAGGAACCCCGCGAACAGCAAGCGTAAGCCTCCCAAGCCTCCCGCCCCTGCCCGATATGGGCAGGGGCTTTTCTTTTGCCCACGCCCCGCCATACGCCCCGACCAGACCCGAAGAACGAGAACGCCCGCAGGAGGACGCAGAACCGCCGCACAGGGACGAAGACGACCGCACCCGCGCTCTGGACCCAACCCGACCCCCGAGGCCCGCACAGGACGCCCGCAGCTCGTCGCCTGTCTGCACACTGCTACCGGATTCCTTGAAGTGAGCGCCTGAACCGGGCCGTAGATCCGGTCGCGAACCAGAGACCAGCCTCGTCTGACCTGTGCACAGCAACGACGGCGTGGCGCGTCCTTCAGAACCAAGTTGGCGGCGAGCGACGCCGCAACGACGCAATCTGCTGCCGCGCCGCACAGTTCATGCTTGACACGCGGCAAGATTGAGAAGAGCGACATCCGAGCTTTCCAGCTTTCGAGCTTCCGTCACAAGGCGGAGCTTTTTACATGCCCCGCACGCATGGCGTTCCGACGCTCCGACCTCCAGACCGCCCAGCATCTCCAAGTCCTCCTTGCCCACTGCATGCCACATCCCCAGCCATGCTGCAGACGCTTGACGTGCGCATCAGCCGAAAACCGAAGGAGGACCTGGGGAAGTGGCCGAACTGACGCCGGCGGACAGCGGTGCATACGGCAACGGACGGGGTTGAAGTGTGCGCGGCACAGGCAAAAATCCCTATAAAAATGAAAGGGCCTTTTTCTAGCGGGGGGGGTTCCCCCAAGGGCTAGGCGCCCCCCTTTTATTTTTCAGGGGGTTCCCCATCGCCATTTCAGTGAACAGGTTTTTTCCAAAGGGGTTCCCCGGGCGAGGCATTGCCGAGATTCAGGGCATTGCCGCGTTTTTAGGCAACGAGGGGGGGGGTGTTTTCAGGGGAGGGGTTCCCCAGTGGCCCTGTGAAGGAAACTCCTTCGAAGATCTTGTATAATTCAGTTGAAACCACTTGAACGACATCGGTAACGCCATCATGCATATCAAGACAGCATCGAACGGCAGGAAAAAGATCATCATGTCCAAGTCCGAATGGCTGGACATTGGCAAGAGAGCCGGATGGAGCCGTCTCAGGCGCAACAGACCCCCGTATCGAAGCAGGACGAAGAAGAGCTCGATCCTGGAACTCTCGTCAAAGTCGACGGCCGCACTGTAAACGTCAAGGAATATTTGGGGGCAGGCGTCTATATCGGACACGACGTCAAGACGAATCGCCGCGTCTATTTCGAGCGGACCGAATGAAGGCCCTCCCCCTGAAACTCGAGGACGGAGCCTACTCGAGGTGCGAGCCCGGGGAGGCCACGCACGTCGCCTTGCAGATGCCGGGTCCGCTTCCCCGCCGTATCCTGCCGGTGATCACGCGGGGTTCCCGCCGGGAGTCCGCGCGCTGGACCTAGAACAGGGACGTCGAGGTGCCGACGCTGAAGCCCAGCATCAGGACTCGGGGCCGCAGGGACGTCACGGACGAGGAAATCGGGCGGATCGCGGCGGGGGAGTGCGTCGACCCTCCCGAGGAGCACGTCTGCCACAGCCTCGTGAACGGCGGGACCGCGAGGTTTCTGGAGGACTGCACGCACGATCTGGCGGGCCGGGAGGTTCCGCTGGAGGACGTGGAGTGGATGGACTAGCCGATGCCAGTCCGCCGCACTTCCAGCTTAGCGGAATAATCCGCTTGACATTTCCGTCACTCATGCTATATTGCTCCATTCAACACTTATTCGGAGCATATCGTCAACTACCCCGCCCTACCGGCGGCTTCGCCGCCTTTAGAGGACGGGGCTTGTAACTGTCCGCGGCGACCGCATGAGCGGTCGTCCGACGTCACGTTCGGCTGGCTGACGGCAGCCCTCGCCAAAAGGCGAGCAGTCAAATATCATCAGCGTTCCTGCAAACAGTTGCCCGGGTTCAAACCGGGCGGCTCCCGGTTTG
>Ga0180433_10005252_pt1 | contig 17622 bp, 10 predicted proteins | sample SS_ome_8_FD_132980 | JGI IMG/M metagenome (GOLD analysis project Ga0180433, IMG submission 132980) | Hypersaline lake sediment archaeal communities from the Salton Sea, California, USA - SS_1_D_1 metaG | ecosystem: Environmental > Aquatic > Non-marine Saline and Alkaline > Hypersaline >... | reverse complement strand
TCGCTTGCCCGTTTATTTGAAATCATTTTTCCGATTACAATCCTTTTCTTTTTAACCGTCGTATTTATGAGTTTTGGCATATTCGAACTGGATAACCTGCGGCCAGTCCTCGGGGAAGGCATCATGCCGGCATTAAAGGGGACAAAAGCGACAATGCTTTCATTTATCAGCGCAGAAGTGATGATGTTTCTTTTGGCGTTTATGAAAAAGCCGAAAGATGGTGTCAAAGTCGTTGTCATGGGAATCGGCATTGCGATACTCTTTTACTTAACGACGGTCGTATTCGTGATCGGAGGGCTGTCAGTCGACGGGGTAACCGCGTTGACATGGCCGACGCTTGATCTCATCCGCAGTTTTGAAATGCCCGGCTTAATATTTGAACGTTTTGAATCGCTGCTCCTTGTCATCTGGATTATGCAGTTGTTTGCGACTTTTTCCGTCTCATTTTACGCCGCATCGCTGGGGCTGTCGCAAATTTTCAAAAAAAAGAGCAGACCGATTATGTTCGGTCTGCTTCCGGTGATGTATTTTATCGCGATGACGCCCAAAAACCTCGATGGCGTTTTTTCTCTCGGCAACATGATCAGCTACATTGCGGTGGTTTTATTCGGCATTGTGCCGGTTCCGCTTTTATTGATTTCGAAAATGAGGAAAAAGAAACCTTTGCAAAGCTAGATGTTCAGCCCGCTTTGTTTACTTGCTTCTTAGCTCTCGGTTTCACCCTGTCATTCGGCATGAAAAACACGAGCAAAAAGGCGGCCGCTGCGGGGAAAATTGCCCAAGTAAACGTATGAACAATCGAATGTGACAGCGCCTCGGTGATGTGATTTAAAATATCCGGTGGCATTGATGCCCGGGCACTAGACAAAATCTGGTTGGCATCATTCGGTGAGGCGAGATTTGAAGCGCCTGTGCTTTTAAACATATCTTCCATCTGTTCTGAAAATTGGTTTTTTTGAATCATGCCGAACATACTGGCGCCGATCGTCATGCCGAGAGAGCGCATAAAGTTGCTCGTAGAAGTCGCTGAGCCGCGCTGTTCTGGGCCGAAATGATGGATAGCCGCCATGCTTAATACAGAGAAAGAAAAACCGACTCCCAAGCCGACAACAATCATATAAATGGTTAATAATAAACGCGGAGTGTCAATGTTAAGCGTGCTTAATAAAGAAAACCCGCTGACGAGAACCAGTCCGGAGATGAGCATAATGTTCCGGTAGCTCATTTTTGTCGTTAAGAATCCGCCAAGCTGGGCTGATACAACAGAGCCGAGCATCATCGGCAAAAGAACAAGCCCGGAGTTTGTCGCAGAATCTCCGTAAACACCCTGAACAAAGATCGGAATCTGGATGGTAGCTGAAATAAATGTCCCGCCGTAAAATAAAGCGACAAGCGTGCTGCCGGCAAACAGCCGGTTTTTAAACATATGAAACGAAATGATCGGTTCACTGGCCTTACGTTCGATCATGAGGAAGCAAACCAATAAGGCGGCTGCACTTCCGAAAAGAGTAAGGATGACATTCGAATCCCAGGCGTATTTCTCGCCGCCGAGCTCCAACGCAAACATGAGGCAGACGACCGCTCCTACGAGCGTGATCGCCCCTAGCCAATCAATGCGATGCTTTTCATGCTGTTTCGTTTCTTTGTAAAATAGAAGAATGAAAACAAAAGAAACCATACCGAGCGGCAGATTCATATAAAAAATCCAGTGCCAGCTGATATAGTCAGTGACATAGGCGCCGATGAGCGGTCCGAAAATGCTCGATAGGCCAAAAACAGCGCCGAAAAGTCCAGTGATCTTACCGCGTTTTTCCAGCGGGAAAATGTCAAAAATGATGGTAAAAGCAATCGGAATGAGCGCGCCTCCGCCAATTCCTTGGATCGCGCGGTAAATGCTGAGCTGCTCAATGGTTGTAGCCGTTCCGCACAATGCTGATCCCGCCATGAACACGATGCTGCCAAAAAGAAAAAAACGTTTTCTTCCATACATATCCGACAGCTTGCCGAATATCGGCATGCCGGCCATTTCAGCGACCATAAAGGCAGATACAACCCAGACAAAGCTGTCGAGTCCGCCAAGATCGCCGACAATTGTTCCCATTGCCGTGACAACGATGGTATTGTCCATCGAAGCCATCAAAATAGCAAGCAAAAGCCCTGTTACAACAAATCCTAATTTTTGATTTTGAGTTTGTGACAAATCAATCTATTCTCCTTTAAATAAATTCGTTCTAAAGCAGCGTTTGGCATGGACGCTTCATCCTGTTATGATCATTTATATCAGGAAATAAATATCTTAGCTGCTAAGACATAATGATTTTATAGAAGGGTGTTACCGATGTCAAGAACAAATCATATTGAAGGAGAAGGGCTGCTCAACGAGCTGATACAGCAGTTGAGATTTCACAGCAGCGCAACCATTTTTCTGCACGAGGCGATCGGCGAGAAAATCGGACTGAACGCCACGGATCATAAATGCCTTGAGATTATCGCGCGGGAAGGGAAAGTAACAGCGGGGGAGCTTGCCGCAAAAAGCGGGCTGACAACGGGAGCGATCACAGGCGTGATCGACCGCCTTGAGAAAACGGGCTATGTCAGACGCATCAGGGATTCGTCCGACAGAAGGCGTCTTTTAGTCGAACTGATCCCGGAAAACATGGAGAAGATCTCTCATATCTTTCAAGACTTGGCGCAAGAATCTGCCGGATTTTTAAGCCGATATTCAGAGGGGGAACTGCAAACCATTATCAAATTTTTGAAAAACAGCACGGCGTTCGCCGCCGATTATGCCAAAACTTTAAAGAAGACAAAGTGACAAAAGACCGGTTTTGTTTCAACCGGTCTTTTGTACACGTTCATATTTTTTCAATTTGAACTCTTCCGGAAAAGAAAGTTGCTCCACCGCCCATATCAGCTAATCGATCAGGCGTCAGCGCATTGACGAGATAATGCTTCCCATCTGCATCCGCCCATAATCCTTGGCTGACGGCCACACCCGGAAGGACGTGTTCTCCGACCGCAGCGGGCAGGATACATGATCCGCGGTCATTCCAAACCTTCACCAAATCTCCGTTTTCGATGCCTTTTTCTTCGGCATCCTTTCTATTTAAGTGAAGTTTCGGCTCCTTTTCTAATTTGATATGCTTTTCATTGTTTGAAAAGGTCGAATTTAAAAAATTATGATTCGGTCCGGGTACAAATAAAAACGGATACTTGTCAGTTTCAACAAGCGGGGTATGAGTCGGCAGGCCCGGATAGCCGTGCTGTTCCATCAGTTTTGAGTACAATTCAATTTTTCCGCTGGGCGTTGGCAGTTTATCAGGAAAAATCGTTTTCCGATTGGCTTTGACAAAATGCTTTTCAGTCAGGCTGTCGTAGTCAATGCCGTCGAGCCACGGATTATCAGGGTAGTCAAGCGCCTGTCTGATCATCTCTTCGTCGGAATCTTTCAGCGGTTCATCATCAAAGCCCAGCGCCTCAGCCAAAAGTCTGAATACTTCTGTATTTGACTTGCTCTCACCGTATTTTTCAATAACAGGCTGCTGAATTTGCGCATAATGGTGCCAATATGATGTATAGAAATCCGTATTTTCGAAAGCGGAAGAAGCCGGCAGGACGATATCGGCATACCGTGCCGTTTCCGTCAGGAATAAATCGTGAACAACCGTGAATAAATCTTCGCGCTCAAGCCCTTTCCTGACTTTGTTCGCCTCCGGCGCGACGACGGCCGGATTGCTGCTGTACACAAACAGCGAACGGATCGGAGGCTCGGTTTCTAGGAGAGCTTTGCCGAGCTGATTCATGTTGATGACCCTCGGCGTTCTGCCTTTTAGTAAATCGGGACGCTGCAAAGCTTTTGTATTATAGGCCAAAAACGCCGTGTTGCCTTTGATCGCTCCGCCTCCTTTTTTCGTCCACTGGCCCGTGATCGCGGGGAGGCACGCGATGGTGCGAACAATCATTCCTCCATTGTCATGATGCTGAAGACCGTTGCCGATCCGGATCAGGGAAGGGGAGGTGCGGCCGTACAAGCGGGCGAGCTCGACAATATCATTCCGGGATACGCCGGTGATTGCCTCTACAGTGGCGGGATCGTATTGCAGTACATGGCGACGGAGCTCTTCATGGCCGACTGTAAATTCTTTCAGAAATGGTTCATCAGCCAAATTTTCCTCGAATAAGACATGCATAATGCCAAGCGCAAGCGCGCTGTCCGTGCCGGGACGAATCGGAATAAACCAATCCGCCATCCGCCCTGTCTGATTTTTATGAACGTCGATCACAACGATTTTTGCACCGTTTTTCCGGGCTTTTTGAGCAATAGTGATTTGATGCATGTTGGTTGAGACTGCATTGATTCCCCAAAAGATAAACAGTTTTGTTTCCGTTGTATCTTCAGGGTCTGTGCCGATGCTTCCGCCCATCGTGTATTTATAGCCGACAGAACCGGCAGGAGTGCAAATCGCTCGGTCAAGCTGGCTCGACCCGAGGCGGTGAAAAAAGCGCCTGTCCATTCCTTCAGCCGTCAAATTCCCCATATTGCCGTAAAAGCTGTAGGGCAGAATGCTTTCGGGGCCTTCCTGTTCAATGAGCGACTGCCAGCGGGAGCGAATCGTTTCAATTGCTTCATCCCAGCTGATCGGTTCAAAAATCCCGTCACCTTTTGGACCCGTCCGTTTCAGCGGAGTTTTCAGCCGTTTGGGATCATAAATACGCTCCGTCATATTGCGGACTTTATTGCAAATATTGCCCTGTGTGACCGGATGGTCCGGGTCGCCTTGTATTTTAACGATTTTTCCGTCTTTTTTATGAACGAGCAGCCCGCATTGATCCGGGCAGTCGAGCGAACATACGGATTTGAAAATCCCGTCTTTTTGATCAACAAATGACTCCATGGAATCCGTTCCTTTCCGATAAAATGAATATGATTCTAGCATTATATCACAAAATCTCGTCAATTCTGAAAATAAGAGCCGAAAGAATCGCGGCAGAACAACGATAAAAAAGGATGCCCCTGGAAGGACATCCTTTAAGTTTTTGTTTATTCTTTATCAAAATCAGGCGCGACCGCTTTTTTAATAAATAAAGCGGTAAAGAAAGCGATACAGCATAAAGCAAGCGCAAACCAGTAGGCATGGTGAACACCGTGAGTCATCGCTTCATGCACGATTTGTGGGCTTACGGCTTCTTGTCCGGCAAGATAGCTTTTCTGGCCTTGGCTCATGATGCTGACGAACACCGAGACACCGAGTGCGCCTGCAACAGGCTGAAGCGTGTTGGCGATTGCCGTTCCATGAGGATATAAATGTTTCGGTAATTCGTTTAATGCATTCGTCTGCGCAGGCATCATGATGGCTGAGATCGACAGCATCAAGATGATGTACACAATAATAAACGCCCAGACCGGCACCGAAGGATTGATCCTGCTGAAGAAAAACATCACGCCGACGAGAACGATCGTACCCGGAATGATGAGTTTTCTCGGCCCGAACTTATCGAATAAAGCGCCCATGGCCGGTGACATGAGACCGTTTAGCAAGGCCCCGGGCAAAAGTAAAAGCCCTGCTGCTTTGGCTGTAAAACCAAGCGGTCCTTGCAAATACATCGGCATCACGATTTCGGAAGCGAACATCGCCATAATGACAATCACAAATAGGCAGACCCCGCGCGTGTAATTTTTATAGGCGAACACACGCACATCGAGCAACGGTTGTTCAAGCTTCAGCTGACGAAGCACGAACAACACGATACTGATCAGGCTGACGATGATTACACCGATGATCAGAGGGGACTGAAACCCTTCCGGAGCCTCTCCGGCACTGCTGAATCCGTATACGATTCCGCCGATCCCGATGGTTGAGAGAACGATCGATAAAAAATCAGCCCGCGGGCGCGTCGCTTCTCCGACATTTTGCAAATACTTCACCGCAAACAAGATTGAAAATACTGCAAAAGGGATGACGATAATAAACAGCCAGCGCCAGCCGAGGATGTCAACAATGACGCCCGAAAGAGTGGGGCCGATCGCCGGAGCAAACATGATGACCAAACCGAACGTCCCCATGATTTTCCCGCGGACTTCAGGCCGATAAATGAGCAAGAGCGCGTTCATAATAATAGGGATCAAGAGACCTGTACCGACCGCCTGAATCATGCGCCCCGTCAAGAGCATCGGAAAATTCACTGCACAAGCGGCGATGATGGTTCCGACTAAAAAAATCGACATGACGCCGATAAACATCTGTCTTGTCGTGAACCATTGAATCAGTAAAGCGGAAATAGGCATTAAAACACCCATGACAAGCATAAATCCGGTTGCCAGCCATTGAACAGTCGGGGCATCAACGTGAAAGACTTCCATCAGCTCTGTTAATGCGATGTTCAACAGCGTTTCATTTAATATTGCAAAAAATGCACCAATCATGAAGGTGACTAATATTGCTTTAGAATTAAACTTTTTCTCCATATCAAACCTCCTGTAATACAATTTACCCAAAAACATGACGACAAATGATATGTAGGATTCCCAGATATCCGGAGTCCCAATTTGTTTCTTTCGTTTTTCATCTTATATAATAACGTGTCTCCACCGCCGTTCATTGTTTTTCTTCATGATTGGCAACTATATGAGTATACTCGGTTTCACCCATATTTACAATAAAATTGTCAGGTTCATCTTTTGAAGTTAACGTATGGATGATTATGAAAAGACAGGGAGGGAAGGACATAGATCATCTTTTCAGTCAAATCAGCCGATTATTACAGGTATAATTTACCTGTATTGCTGGCAGCTGTTCTGACTGAAGAAAATTATCTCCGGATCCTTTCCCTGATAGATACTAAATCTGAAGAGTTCTTTTAAATACACTGTCGACTCCCGTATTTATTTGGGCAACAGACACCATTACAATATTTCGATATATCCCTCTGTGCCATGCACGCGAATTTGTTGCCCATCTTTTATCAGCCCAGTCGCATTCTCCACTCCGACGACTGCCGGCAGGCCATATTCGCGTGCGATCACTGCTCCGTGGGTCATCAATCCGCCGACTTCGGTGACCAGGCCTTTTATGGATACAAATAATGGTGTCCAGCCTGGGTCGGTAAAGGAGGTGACTAATATATCTCCATCTTCCAGATCGGCATTTTCCATGTTTAAAATGACACGTGCTCTTCCTTCTATCACTCCGGAAGAAACAGGCAGGCCTGCAATCGCATTAGGCGGCAAATTTTCTCGTTTGTACGCACTTGTAATGATTTCGCCATCAGACGTGATCACACGCGGTGGAGTTAGTTTTTCATATAATTTGTACTCGTCTTTCCGTTTGCTGATGATCTGGTTATCTATTTTTTTTGTGCGTGCGACTTCGTAAAGCTCTTCAAAAGTGAGGTAGTATATATCTTCTTTTTCATGAATAACGCCCGCTTGTACGAGTTGTTCGGCTTCTTTCAGCAATGCCTGCTTATATACGAAGTAGCGACTGACTATGCCGTATTTTGGATATTCCCGGTAGCCGATGAAATTCCGGATGAGGTTGATCATTCGTTTTGTTTCTTTAGCTTTTTGTTCACCATCTGGCAATTGCTTCAATCGATCAATTAACTCTTGTTCTTTTTCCAAAGCAGCCCGCCGCCCTTGCTCAAACTTTCGATTGCCGGCGTTAGGCTCGAAGTTTTTGATATGACTAAGAATCATGGGGACAAGTGTAATTGGTTTTTCACTCCAGCGAGGTCTTGTAATATCAATTTCTCCGGGACACCGCATTCCGTATTTGCTGAGATAATCATAAATAGCGTCTTGAATTTCCTTTCCACCATCAAACTTAACCAGTTCATCGAGAAAGTTATCTTCTTTTGCATGCTGCAAATAATCAATCACTTCTGGATAAGGGCGAATCACATCCGCGACATCCATCAGCTCCAGACCCATTTCCGAAGTAATATTGCCCGGTACAGATTGAGAAAGGGTATCAGCGGCGTTTTTTTCGCCTAGCCACTTGTTCATGTTTTCATTGATCCATGTTGTCGCATTTATAGCAGCCATAAACACAGCCGTACTTTGCGGGTCAAATACGATCTTCTTTAATTGTTGGATATCTTCCAGTATAAAATCAAACAAATCCGATCCCGATTTCGCTTGGATGTTTTGCTTTAACTCTTCGATCGATGTTTGATTGCGCTTCATCAAATCAGAAACGATTGTCGGATCGTTCTCGAATTGCACCGGCATATCTGTTTGACCGTTGCCCGGAATCGGTGCTGTTTGATCATTTGGCATCAATTTTATAAAATCTCGCTCGATTACGGTCATGATTGCGTCTTTTGTAAGCGGATCTGCTCCCACGGTGTTTAATAAAGCTTCCCGGCCGGCACGTGTCGTCAGCCTAGGCGCAACATCAACAAACAATCTCCCGCCGGCTTTACGCATAGGTGCAGGAGTAATTAACAGATAAAAAGACAATCCCAACGGTTTAATGGGATCAGTCATCATTTGCTGATGACCAACAGATAGATAGACGTGATTTTCTTGATCATTCGCTTCAGGGATCGGGAATAAAGTCGTGATCGGCCGGCTCTGAACAATATAAAATGTATCATCAGCCAAACACCATTCGATATCTTGCGGCTGGCCGAAATGAGCTTCGATCTGTCTTCCGATACGTGCCAGCTGTAAAATTTGCCCATCAGTGAGTGCTTGAGACATCTGCTGATCAGGATCGATCTGCTTTGTCTCTGTTCCGCCTTGTGCTCGTCCATAAATCGCCAATTTCTTGGCCGCTATTCTCTTATCGGCGATTTGTCCGTTTTGCACTTTATAACAATCGGCAGAGACCAAGCCGGAGACCAGAGCTTCTCCAAGTCCAAAACCGGCATCGATTGAAAGCAGTTTCCGGTTGGAAGTCATCGGATCAGCGGTAAATAAAATTCCTGAAGCATGCGGGAAAACCATCTTTTGAATGATAACGGATAAATAAACTTGCCTGTGATCGAATCCATTCTGCATACGGTAGATGACCGCGCGCTCCGTAAACAGGGAAGCCCAGCATTTGCTGATATGCTGCAAGATCGCATCCTTGCCGATAACATTTAAATAGGTATCTTGTTGACCCGCAAAAGAAGCATGCGGCAAATCCTCGGCAGTCGCGCTAGAACGCACTGCATAAGCATGTTTCTCGCCAAATTGAGAGAGATAGTGAGCAACTGCTTTCACAACATCAGCAGGAATTTCTCCTTCCATAATGATTTGCCGAATCTTCCTGCTGATGTCACTAATTTGATCCCGATCCTCAACTTTTAGCATGGCCAGTTGAGCCAGCAACGCTTGGAACGTTTCGTTTCCTTTGACGGCTTTTTGAAATCCTGCTGTCGTGACGCAAAAGCCTTCTGGTACTTGTATTCCTTGAATTTTTGATAATTCCCCTAAATTTAACCCTTTTCCCCCGACAAGCAAAAGCTGTGTTTTTTCCATTTCATGAAAACCGAGAACGAAATGACTCATTCTGCATCTCTCCTTCGAAAAAAATTTGACAAGAGCTTTCCGATATGGTAGACTTAAAATGTAAGATGGGAAATCTATGACATTTAATTTTAAACGTACGTGATCTGATTATATCATCGCGTCTGTTTTTATGCAATATTAAAAGAACCTGGTAAAACCATGGTTCTTTTTTTGTTTCTTCATGCAATCGAATATAACGATGGCCGATTTAATCCGGTCGGTTCGCGGAAGATGCCAGCTGCGCAGGCGGTTTATTCTTCGCAAGTCGTCATATTTGCAAAAACGTAGTTTATTTTCCTATAATTTAAACGTGTGATACATATAGAAAGGAAGTTTTTCATATGCAATCTTTACAAAACAAAACCGCTCTGATTACAGGAGGGGGAAGAGGGATCGGCCGCGCAACAGCGATTGCCCTTGCAAAAGAAGGCGTACATATCGGCCTTATCGGCCGTACAGCTGCGAATCTTGAAAAAGCAGCAGAGGAATTAAAGGCGTTCGGCGTAAAAGTATCTGTAGCCGCAGCTGACGTAAAGGATTTAACAGCTGTAGAACGTGCAGTCCAATCCGTAAAAGGAGAGCTTGGACAAATCGACATTCTCATTAACAATGCCGGGATCGGCGGGTTTGCAGGATTTCTTGAGCAATCCCCCGAGGAGTGGGAAAATATTGTCCAGGTGAATCTGATGGGAGTTTATAATGTAACACGCGCCGTTCTGCCTGAAATGATCGAAAGAAAAGCCGGCGATATTATTAATATTTCTTCTACAGCAGGCCAAAGGGGAGCAGCCGGGACTAGCGCCTACAGCGCGTCTAAGTTCGCGGTACTCGGACTGACCGAATCGCTGATGCAGGAAGTCAGAAAGCACAATATCCGCGTGAGTGCTCTTACACCGAGCACGGTTGCGACGGACTTGGCAATCGACTCCAAATTAACAGACGGCAATCCGGAACGCGTCATGCAGCCTGAAGATCTGGCGGAATACATGGTTGCCCAACTTAAACTGCATCCGCGCATTTTTATTAAATCAGCGGGCATGTGGTCTACAAACCCTTAAACAATCAGGAAAGGACAGGCTTGAAACAGCCTGTCCTTTTTTCGTGCTATTTTTGCGAAAGGCGTACGGGGAGATGACGGACGCCGAAGACAAACGGACTTTGAATCGCTTCAAGCTCCTCTGAGCTGTCCTTTTCCACGGATGCATGCCGCAGCAAGTAATCGAGTGCGACTTTCGCTTCAAGCCGGGCAAGGGGAGCACCGAGACAAAAGTGGATGCCGAAGCCGAAGCTCATATGAGGGTTTGATTTACGATCAAGCTTAAAGCTGTCAGGGTCGTCAAATTTCAGTTCGTCACGGTTCGCTGAAGCGACCCAGTTGATCACCGTGGAACCTTTTGCAATCCGCACGCCTTTGATGTCAAGGTCTTCAGCCGCCGTGCGGCCGATTGCTTGCACGGGCGGATAATACCGCAGTGTTTCTTCAACAAAAACAGGAACGAGGGACAAATCTTGCCTTACGGCTTCCTGTGTGGCTTTGTCTTCGGTGAGATAGCGGACGCTGTTTGCGATCAGGTTAGTTGTCGTTTCGTTGCCTGCGACCAAAAGAATGATGCAAAAATTCAGCAGTTCTTCTTCTGTCAGCGACTTGCCGTCAACTTCTGCCCGTAGCAAAAGCGAAATCAGGTCGTCTTTTGGCTCTTTTTTGCGCTGCTTGATAATGTTTTTAAAATAATCCGCCAAAAACCGATTGCCTTCTTCACGGCGTTTGTACATCTGTTCAGCGGCTTCAGCCGAGCGGTCTTCCGCACCTGCGACAAGGATGTCTGAATAATGTTTAAACATGAGGCGGTCTTCAGCCGGAACGCCCAAAAGTTCAGCAATGATAATGACGGGAAGGGGAGCAGCCAAGTCATCCACCACATCAAACAAATCCTTCTGTTTCGCTTCGTTAAATAAAAAAGCCGTCACTTCTTCGATATGCGGCTCAAGCTCTTTCACCGCTTTCGGCGTAAAAGCTTTATTAACGATGGCCCTCATTTTTGTGTGTTTCGGCGGGTCCATTGTTAATATGCTTTTTCCTTCCATATTACCGCCGCGTTTTGAAGAGAAAAGCTTCGGGTTTTTTAACACGAATTGAACGTCTTCATACGAAAAGATATCCCAGCATTTTCGCTCATCATCGTAACGCAGAGGAGACGTCTTTCTGATCCGGTTATAAATCGGGAACGGAAACAGCCGGTCATTACTGGAGCTGATTTCTTTCATCGGAATCCAATTGGCATAGTGCTTGCTTGATTGAAGTGAATTTGAATTTGCCACGTCAACTCTCTCCTTTAACATGAATCGTTTATACATGATGAACCGGTTCAATCTTTACGTTATCACTATTTTTACAACGGTTTCAACGGACATATCATGAAAAAATTGTCAATTGGCCGAAAGTATCGGATCTAAAAAAGGAAAAAAGGCGAGGTATGCTCACAACACCGGGAACATCAGCTCAGAGATGGATGAAAAAAACGAGGCCGCACCTGATCAGGTACGGCCTCGATCTTTCAGCTTACGGCTTCTTCCCGGGAGAACTGGCTGTTATACAAATCGGCGTAAAAACCGTTCTCGCGGAGAAGCTCTTCATGGCTGCCTTTTTCAATAATATCTCCGTTTTTCATCACAAGAATCAGGTCGGCATCTTTAATGGTAGAAAGACGGTGGGCGATGACAAAACTCGTGCGGTTAGCCATCAGTTTGTTCATCGCTTTTTGAATATTCATTTCCGTCCGGGTGTCGACACTGCTAGTCGCTTCATCCAATATTAAAATCTTCGGATCGGCTAAAATGGCTCTCGCGATCGTGAGGAGCTGCCGCTGCCCTTGCGAGATGTTTTGGGCATCTTCGCCCAGTACCGTATCATAGCCGTCCGGCAAGGTACGGATAAAATCGTCGGCATAGGCGGCTTTTGCCGCCCTGATGATGTCTTCATCTGTTGCGCCATCACGTCCGTAGGCGATGTTTTCGCGGATGGTGCCGTTGAACAGCCATGTGTCCTGCAAAACCATCGCAAACATGCTTCTGGCCTGTTCGCGCGACAGTTCGCTGATGTCAGTGCCGCCGACCTTGATGCTGCCTTTGTTTAATTCATAAAACCGCATCAGCAAATTGATGATCGTCGTTTTTCCTGCACCAGTCGGTCCGACGATCGCAATTGTCTGGCCTTCTTTGGCATGGAGGCTTAAATCGCGGATGACCGGAACGTTTTTATCATAGCCGAAGGCGACACGTTCAAACGATACATCGCCTTTTAATGCGCCGGTATCGATGGAAGCCGGCGTCTCCTCGGTTTCCTCGTCTTCGTCTAAAAGACTGAACACCCTTTCGGCGGATGCGATTGCCGATTGGATTGTATTCGCGATTCCGGCAGCTTGAACGAGCGGCTGGGAAAATTGCTGCGTGTATTGGATAAAAGCCTGCACGCCTCCGATTAAGAGGGTGCCGTTAAGAACGAAAATACCGCCGGTTATGCTGACAAACACATAGCCGAGGTTGCCGATGAATGTCATGATCGGCATCATCAGACCTGAAATAAACTGCGCTTTCCAGCCTGACTGGTAAAGACGCTCATTCACTTCATTGAATTGCTGAATCGCTTTTTCTTCATGACCGAATGCCTTTACTTCCTGGTGCCCTGTAAACATCTCTTCAACGTGTCCGTTGATGTCGCCGAGTTCTTTCTGCTGCGTGCCGAAGTGTTTCTGCGAAAATGAGGCGATAAATCGGACAGCGAGCATGCTGAGCGGAACCGTGATGAAGACGACGAGCGTCAGCACAGGGCTGATCAGGAGCATCATGACGATGATTCCGACTATGGTAATGACAGACGTAATCATTTGCGTCAGCGCCTGCTGCAGTGACGTATTAATATTGTCAATATCATTGACGGCGCGGCTGAGCGTATCGCCATGCGAATGCTTGTCATAGTACTTTAAAGGGAGTCGCGTCAGCTTTTCATTCACTTCCTGGCGCATTTCGTATATCGTTTTCTGGGCTACGCCGGCCATCAGGTATTGCTGCAAGAACGTAAAGAAAGCAGAAAGCAGATACAGTCCTGCCAGGATCATCGTGATCCGGCCGAGAAAGCCGAATTGAACACCGGTGCCTTCTGTAAAGCTTGCGAAAAGGGAAGAGGTCGCATCTCCGAGAAGTTTTGGACTGATGACATTAAACAACGTCGCCAATATTGCAGCACAGACAACGAGCACCAGCTGGAAGGTCCGCGGTTTTAAATAGCGGGCCAATCTCAAGAGGGTCTTTTTAAATTCTTTCGGTTTTGTCTCGTGCATTCCTTTTGGTATCGAGCCGTGATGCTTTTGTTGTTGGCTCATGCGCTTTCCTCCTCGGCCTGCTGTGATGCCACAATTTCCTGGTAAATTCCATTTTCAGCAAGCAATTGTTGATGGGTGCCGATACCGGCTATTTTTCCTTCATTTAATACGATGATTTGGTCCGCATCTGTAATCGTGCTTACCCTTTGGGCAACAATAATGACGGCGGCATCAGCGGTGGTTTTCTGAAGCGCTTTTCTCAGCTTTTGATCCGTTTTGTAATCAAGCGCCGAAAAGCTGTCGTCAAATAAATAAATTTCCGGTTTTCTGACCAATGCCCGGGCGATGGAAAGCCGCTGTTTCTGGCCGCCTGAAAGGTTGGCTCCGGCCTGCTCGATATCAGATTCAATTCCATTTTCCTTGCCTTCCACAAACTCGGCAGCCTGTGCCGTTTCAAGTGCTTCCAAAATTTCTTCATCTGTTGCATCTTCTTTGCCAAATCGGATATTGTCCTTGATCGTCCCGCTGAATATTGAAGCTTTTTGCGGGACATAGCCGATTTTCGCGCGAAGCTCCTTTTGCGCCATCTTTCTGACATCTGTTCCGTTGACAAGCACAGACCCTTTTTCAATATCGAAAAATCTCGGGATCAATTGAAGAATCGTCGTTTTTCCGGCCCCTGTGCTGCCGATGATCGCAGTCGTTTCACCCGGTTTTGCCTTGAACGTAATATTTTCGAGAACGGGCTTTTCAGCTCCGGCATAACGAAAAGTCACATCTTGAAATTCCACATAACCGCGCAAGCCGCTGTCTTTCTGCGGCTCTTTCGGATCGGTAATCGAAGGCACTGTTAACAGCACTTCGTTAATGCGGTCGGCAGATGCCTGAGCCCTTGGGATCATCACGAATGTCATCGCAAGCATGATCAGCGCGATTAGAATCATGGATGCATATTGAAGGAAAGCCATTAAGTTCCCGACCTGCATGCTGCCTTGATCGATGCGGATGCCTCCGAACCAGATAATCGCGATGTTCGTGAAATTCATCATAATCATCATGACAGGGAATAGAAAAGCCATGATTCTGTTGACGGCGATGCCTGTATCGCGAAACTCTTCGTTTGCCTTTTGAAAACGGGCTTTTTCTTGATCAACTCGGTTAAAGGCGCGAACGACGCGAACTCCAGTCAAACCTTCCCTGAGAACAAGGTTGAGACGATCCGTCTTTTTTTGAAGAACGCCGAATAAGGGAACAGCTTTTCTTGTAATGAGAAAAATCAGCCCCGCAAGGATCGGGAGAGCGGCCAGAAATATAATCGACAGCTTGGCATCTCTGGACACGGCAAGCACAATACCGCCGACCAGCATTAACGGCGCTCTTGTCATCAATGAAAGCATCATGTTGAGTACATCCTGGACTTGCTTGACATCATTTGTGGTACGGGTAATGAGAGAAGCAGAACCGATTTTTCCGAATTCATCCATTGAATAGTGTTCAACTTTGACAAACAGCTTGCGCCTGATATCCCTTCCAAAGCCGAGGGCTGTTTTCGAAGCGAAAAACGCTTTTCCGACAGTCATGATGATGGCCAGAAGGGAGCAGGCGATCATCCAGCCGCCGGTTCTCAATATGAATGGCATGTCGCCGTTCACGATTCCGACATCAACGACATCTGCCATTAACGTCGGCAAATAAAGCTCAAGCACACTGCTCAGCAAAGTAAAAACAGCGACAAGAATCACTTGCAGCTTATAAGGCTTTAAATATTTTAAGAGTGAGATCATTTTTCAACCTTCTTTTCACTTGTTTTTTCTCCGTGTTCGATAAACTCGGATAACTTATGAATCAAATCGGCGAACTGCCTGCTTTCATCCTCGCCCAGAAACCGAGTGAGCTGCAGGAACCACCGGTTCAGCCCTTTAAGCGCATCGTCCGCCGCTTTTTTTCCTTCATCGGTTAAAAAAATCCGGACGATCCTCCTGTCATCCTCATCCATGCGCCGAAAAACGAGCCCTTTTTTTTCCATTCTGTTCAACATCTGCGTGACGAAAGGGGAGGTGACATGCAGAGCGCGGCTGATTTCGGATGCCATTTTGCCTTCACCGCTTGCTTCATTTAAAAACATCAGCGCTTTTGCCTCAGTCTTTTTCCATTCAACTGCAGGAAAAGACTGCTTCATTTCCGCATACCGCAGCCGGTTGAAAGCTTCGATCAACTGCACAACGGTCTTGCGGCTGACTTTATCTTGTTTCATAAAAAGCACCTGCTTCTCCATTTTAATTAATTAAGTAAATAAACTAAAACACGGTATTATCATACATAGAACAACAAAAGATTGTCAAAGAAGAAACTTATAAAAAAGAAAAAACCCGATCATTGATGACATGACCGGGTCATTGTACGAGCTTCATAAAAAAATCTTTCATTTCAAGGTGGCGAAGATGTTCCGGAACTTTTTCCGAACCGACGATGATCATCGGAGCCAAGCTATCCGTTTTATAAAGTGAGCCATGGCCGCCTCCGCCAAAATGGAGGGGAGAGTTTTCGCCGGCAAATTGGAACCCGGGTTTCGCGTCGGCGATCACAAACTGTCCGCGATGCGAATGCATGGCGCTGTATAGGCGGGCAAGAGCATCCGGGTAATCGCCGTATTGGATCGAGACGCCGTCTGCTTTAATGTCCAATAAAGAAAAATCTCCGCTGATCGTCCATGACTGCCCGTAAGGATCTTGATAGCCGCCTTTTGGACGAAACCGAAGCGGTTTTAAAGAACGCTTCGAATCAACATATATCCAGCCGCTTTTTTTCCACGCTGTGAAAGCGATTCGTTCGTCTTTTTTCAATTCATTGACGGCATCTTGCAGCGGCATGTTTCGATCCGTGACATAAATGTATGCCATTCTGTCGTTTACTGCAAAAAGAAGCTGGGCGTTTCGATCGGGGGCTTCGTTTATTTTAGCGATCCGGTATCCTTTAAAAAGCGAATGAAGCCGGATGGCGGCCTTGTCTTTATCGCGTCCGATCGCTGTCTGCCCGCCATCACCCATGACGACCCATACCGCTTTTTCGGCCGCATCGCGCCAAGAATCATATGCATTCAATATACGCTGCAGCTGCTGGTCCATTTTTTCGAGGCCTTTCATGTCCATCGGGCCTTTTTTGTGTGCATCATGGTCAAAATCGGGCAAGTAGGCGACAGTCAGCGCAGGAAGCTTCCTCTTTTTAATTAAATAGGCCACTTCCTGTGCTGTGAACTTGTCGTTAACGCCATAACCTTGCCAAATATGATGGTAGGAGTTATTGGGATCGAGCTGGGCAAAGCGGCCGAACGAAAAAAGAGCCGGCCCGTTTACCGTCATATGTTCAGGCATCAATTTAAGCTTTTTGAGCGGGGGCGGGATATTTAATTCGTGGCGGTCAGGCCCTCTGTATATGAGCCCGTTGATGGATGCCGACTGTTTTCCTCGCACTTGCAAATCATCATGGACCGTTGTCACCTTTCGGCTTAAATGGCGGTGATTAAGAGAAAATATCCCGTCTTCGATCGTTTGTTTGATGCCGAGTGTGGCGATTTCTTTTTTATCGCTCCCGTAATTCACGATTCTCTGTTCATCCTGATCATACCAGACGAGCCCGGGAACGCGGTGGATATTCGGATAAGTTCCGGTGAGCAGGGTGCTGTCAATCGAGACCGACATGGTCGGATACGCGTTTACCACTTCAGGTTCATAATGACCGTTTTCAAGAAAGAATTTTAATGCCGGGGCGCGGCCTGCTTGAATCGCTTTTTTCAAAGGCTGATCC
>Ga0180433_10005251_pt1 | contig 17622 bp, 15 predicted proteins | sample SS_ome_8_FD_132980 | JGI IMG/M metagenome (GOLD analysis project Ga0180433, IMG submission 132980) | Hypersaline lake sediment archaeal communities from the Salton Sea, California, USA - SS_1_D_1 metaG | ecosystem: Environmental > Aquatic > Non-marine Saline and Alkaline > Hypersaline >... | reverse complement strand
GAGCGCAGCTGTTGTTGGCTGGTTTCTGCAATTTGAATAGCTCGGATAAAAATAATATACAAAGAAGCTCCTTCTTGACCTTTTATGTCTCCGAAGATTCCATTTTGAATCTCATCTTTTGAAACTTGCAGTGCCTGCAATTGCCTGTTTCAACCACGAAATAGACCGTTTGGAGTGCCGGATTTTTCTTTACACATAGTCGAGATTCGTTGGGAACATCCTCAGACTTCATCAGGTCATACAGATTGTGCTGATTTGTATATTTGATTCGCTGTGGATTTTTGACAACACAGATCGTTTTTCCGTTCTGCCTGAGTTTGAGGCAGAAGAGTTCTATGCCGTGTTTGATAAGCAGCACATCGTATCTGCCTGCCTCTAAGACCAGCTCTCCCTGTTTGAGGGTCCACGGTATTTCGACATCTCTAAAGGTCAAAATTTCACGAATTTCACCCGTTGACGGAATGGAGAAAAGAAAGATAAGCAAAAAAGCCAAAAAAATAGACACGTTTCTTGCACGCATGATTCCCCCCTTTGCGCGTTTATCTATACGAAGAGGTCTTCTCTTGCATAAGAAGACTCCCATCACCCATCTGATAATTTAAGTCTAACTGAACAATAAGTCAAGAAAATGCTAAGTTTGTTATATGATCAGTGAATCGAAAGGGGGGTGAGCTGATGATTGAAGCAAAGCGACAATGAAATCAGACAGGCATGCCATACATTTTATGCCTGGACCCTGATCTTATTTTGTGCTGTAGAGTTTTTCCCGGCTGATCTCCAGGGCAAGGTTGAATTCGCCGGCCAGGACCTGTGCCGCAAGGCAAGCGGCGAATTCACGGGCTGTGTGCACGCCCATTATCCGCAGAGCCTCCCGGCCCACGGGAGAGATCAATCCTTCTCTTGAGGAGGCAATCCCCACTTCCACATTGGGGAGCTCCACCCTGTAAATCAGGTCCCCGTTTTTGACTTCGGCTGAAATATACTGGAACGAAGACACCAGGGGACTCTGTGGATTAACTTGCGTTGCCTTGTAGACAGCAGGGATGATCTCTCCTCCCATTCCGGAGTAGAATTGACAGCCGAGGTTTTCTGCGCCGCGAGCGTCGATTTTGATGAATGAAAGAAACTTGCCGGGATCCACTTTGAGAGTATCCATGAATTCGTTGATGGGAATTCTGATCTCCGCGGCTGCATACCGGCCGCGTTTATTATTCGGACTGGGCTTGAGATCCCCGTCGTGTCCCTGGGCGATCACACTGAGATCATAGGCGATGTCTGCGTTTTTGAGCAGAGCTTCGATCTGAGCCTTAGCGAAGCCGACGGCACGGCTAATGTCGCCGTGTCCTCTGAACTGTTCAAACTCCGCCACAAAATCAATGTAGAGGATGTGATCTCGGTTGCTTTCGACCAGATCAAAATCAACCCTGCTTATGCGGCCGGAAAATTCCGACAGATATGTTTCCATATCTTCCTTGATTTGAGTCAGGTTTGCTTTTATGATTGCTTGGGCTTGATGCCGTGCGTCGCTGGATTCAAATATGTATCCATTGCATCGGACGGCCCGAGCCAGTTCATCAACCTTCACCTCGGCGCCTCCGAGACGATTGATCACATGACAGCCACGGGTCACGCCAATGGGTCCCAAACCTGTGCCGTAAACGAGTAGATTCGTGAACACTTTATCGATGTCGCCTTTGACACGGATGCGGCCGGCATAGGAGAAATAGATTTCCTTTCCACCCACATAGTTGGCCACCAGCGCCGCATACTGATCGAGGGGATCGAGATCCCCTCCACAGAGAGAGCAGGTGTGGTAATCATCTCTGATATCTAACTCCCAAATAAGGTTATCTTGGGGGCATCGGTATCTGGCTTTGCAGGGGTTATCCGGCACCTGGATGTATCTGAATGATTCTCCCGTAACTTCCTCGATTAATCGGCGTCTGCACTCTGCTGCTTCTTTAAAATTCTGTGGCGGTATCAAACCGAAGTTTGTCTGGAGTTCGTCTTCCACCTTCCAAGGAGCTAGAGTGCCGTCCTTCAGTCTGGCAACACATTCGTCCATGGCTTCCACCTCGCCTTATTGATAATCAAGATCATCTGTGAAAACAGTTGCATCAAAGCGGTAATATCCTAGCAATAAACATTCCGAATGGCAATTCAACTTGTGTTCCTGCGAGTGGCAGATAGATGAGTGACTGTTGGCTCAGATCCAGAAATATTCGCTCTGCGCTGAAATCCAAACCATTGAGATTGACTCTGCCGGTTTATTTTGCTAGTCTTCATCCAAAACATGATGCCGGCTTATCGTGTCAATTGGCGTTTTTTTCCTCGAATAATTCAATTGTGGTGAAAAACCGTGAAGGTCTGTATGATCTCCGGCGCTAATCGAGATGAGCCCTACGGCAGCACGATAAGGCCGACTTATCTGGCACAATACTCTGCCAGAAATGGGATTACAATTTCCCACTTCGGCCTCAACCATCCTGAGCTGGGTGACACTATTCCGGGGCTGGTCCATTGTGATCTTCCCCAGAATTCATTCCGCAGAAGATTCAGGCACATTTATAATGATCTGAAGAATTCCCCACCTGACGTTATTTATACGCATCAGATCGAGTCCGGCAAGCTGGGACTCACTCTGAGTTATTTTTTACGCAAACCGCATGTGTTTGATGCCCATAGCTCTATTGCTCTAGAAGCACCAACTTATGCGCACACTCCTGTGGCCATTAGGCGGCGCCAGTTTTTGTATGAGCGCTTGATCCTTAAATTTTCTAGGAAGATAATCGTTCCCTCAGCAGAATTGGAGAATTTTCTGCAAGACAGGTATCATCTCCAATCCGGCAAATTCGCCATCGTGAAGAATGGTGTCGACAGGACACAATTTTTCCCTCATTCTTCGGATCCGCGCTTGAGGCAGTATCTTGGCTTTGATGATGACGATTTTCTTGTCGTTTTTACAAATCCCAGACTGCCGACATTTCCGTCCAATGAAATGGCTCTTCGGTACTTTTTTGATATTATCCCCAGGATTGAATCACACGTGGCTCAGGCAAAATTTCTCATTCTAGGGGGAGGACCTGTGTTGAAACCTCCTTCAGGCAATGTGATCTATACAGGCTATGTGGAAGATCTCCCTTCACACATAAACATGGCGAATGTCTGTGTGGCTCCCTTTCCGGCCCAGGCTGTCTGCGGAGGCACAAGAACGAAAGTCTGTGAATATCTGGCCTGCGGGAAACCTGTTGTGGCCACATCGGAAGGCATGAGAGGTTTCGACGATGCTGTTCCGGGAAAACATTTTTTCCTGGCAAACACCGCAGAAGACTTCGTCAACCGTGTGGTCGATTGCTACAATTCTCCCCAGACAGCAGTGCGAATCGGGCAGAATGCGCATAAGCTGTCCGCAAAATACGGTTGGAATCATCTCTCGCAGGATTTAGTGAGGTCCTTAGCGGAAGTCGTATCCTCGTATAATATTCAGGATAGGCTATGATGGTATGACATGAACAAAGAAATCAGTGTCGTTATCTGTACCCATAATCAAGCCGGGTATCTGAATAAATCTTTAGACAGCCTCGTATCACAGACACTCCCCCAGGAACGATTCGAAGTTATTGTTGTTGACAACGCTTCCAGAGATCACACGAAAGATGTCCTCCTTAATTTTGCTGCCCTGCAGAATTTCCGCTGTATTCATGAACCCATCCTGGGGCTTTCAGTAGCCCGGAACACAGGTTGGAAAAATGCCCGGGGGGATTATGTGGCTTTTCTGGATAGTGATGCGGTCGCGAGCCCGGAATGGCTGGAAAGGATCAGCGGGCGATTTGCATCGGCCCGACCGGAAACGGCTGCTGTCGGAGGCAGAATTGTGCCCATCTGGCAAGGCCGGCGGCCTGAGTGGCTCAGTAAGGATCTCGAAACCTATTTGGGAATCATCGATTGGTCTGATAAGCCTTTGATTATCGATGATGGCAGCCCGTACTATCTGGCTGGTTCAAACCTTGCCTTCAGAAAGAATGCTTTGGAAAAAACCAACGGTTTCTGCCCCAGTCTTGGCCGACTGGGAAAAAGGCTTTTATCCAATGAAGAGATTCTTTTGCAAAGACAACTGACCCAGATGAACATGTCCCTTGTCTACGATCCGGGTATTTGTGTCCATCACCATGTCAAATCCCATTGCTTGCACAAAAAATGGTTCTACCAACGGTTGTTTTGGCAGGGAATATCCGATGTCATAGTCGAACGTCAATTGGTGCTGATGAGAGGCAATGCGTGGCATTCCTTGCCTCAGTTGCGCCGGAATTTCTCACTCATGTTTTCTGAAACTATTAAGCATTTCAAAGAAGTGCTGAAACGCGCCGATGGAAGATTTGCATCCAGATCCAGAATCTTTTACTGGATCGGCCGCATCGTGTGTAATTCGAGAATTTTAATTGATTGGACTTGAGTGTCTCAAGCGAAAAAGGAATGTCTGAAATTCAGATGAGAATTCTCTACATCAAAAGGGCTTACAACACTCGTCTCCATAATCAGGTCAGAGCTTTGCTTCAAAGGGGACACGAAATCACGCTGCTTTTGGATAGCCCCATAGAATACGGGTATAACGGGCCAGGGCAGTGGGGTTCGCAAGATATCCGGCCTGACCTTAAGGTGTGTTATACGGGCATCGTGAAATCCGGACAGACTCGCATCCATAAAAAAAATTCACTGCGCCATGCCTGCCGAAGGCTGCTCCATTACCGGAACAGACTCCTTGGGATGCAAAGGCATTTGGGCATGGATGCAAAAGGGATATTCATGAGCGCACTGGACAGAGTTTTGAGCGGGGAGGACGTGGATCTCATCCTATCGAGCAACGATGCCCTTGAAACAGAGGATATGCGCACAAAATGGCTGATTGAAGAGTGTAAAGGGAAAATCCCGATTGTTTATGAATGCCAGGATATCCTCAGTGATTGTTTTTCCGGCAACACCAAAGTTGAAGAGACCGAGCGTTTTGTCAATGAGGAGTCGGATGGGGTGATCCACACCAATCCCCTCGCTCTGGAATGGATGACCGGAAGATATCACATAAAAAAAGCCACATACTTTCCAAATTTTGCAGGCGGCGAATATTTCCGAGTCCGACTGCCTAAACTATCCCGCACTGATGGCTCAGTTCATCTTGTCTACTGCGGCAGTGTGCAGAAGACGCCAAAACAATATCCCTATCCTTTTGCCAGGGACATGAAGAATATGTTTCGTGAAATTGCAGCTCTGGGTTTTCCCCTCCATCTCCACCTGGGTCTTTATCCTGACACGCCGGAATACAAGTATTACATGGAATTGAAGAATTTTTCCAATATACATTTGTATGGATACCTGCCTTTTGCGGAAATGATGCAGAAACTTTCCCGGTATGATATAGGGTTGTTTCCCATCGATCTCGGCAGTCTAAAAAAACAAGTCGAGCTCTGCGGCCCCGCAGTCTTGGCCGATTTCCCCCTCTCGAGGGCGGACACAAGCAAACAGTATGAATACACATCGGCAGGCCTCCCAATCCTGACGGCTCCGCTCACGTGGCTTTCGATGTGGTTGGAGGAAAACAATTTCGGAACCTCCTTCGATTCTGTTTCACATTTACATAAGATACTGAAAAATAATCATATAAAAGAATATTCCAAAGCGGTTGAGAAGGATGCCTTCAAATTTTCCATAGAGGAGAATATCTCAAGCCTGGAAAAATTTCTCTGGGGTATTTTGAATTGAAACGATTGAGTTGATCATGGGCATGAAAATACTTTTGATCTCTCCAGTCCCAACCCATCCTCAATATGCCGGAAATCGCATACGTATCATTCATCTCGCCGAGCAGCTCCGTGCTGAAGGATGTGAGCTGTATTTTGCCTATTATGATCATGAGGGGGCTGGGGGGAATTTCAAGGAAATGCGGCGTTTTTGGAAAAATAAGGCCATCTTTCTTTCGGAAAGGAATCCAAACATTTTTTTTAAAGCTCGAAAATATTTCAATCGCGGTTTGTTCTCTCGCCAAGCTCATGACACTCAGAAGGAACGCCGCACCTTGGGTACTGAAAAAAAGTTCCTGGATCTCGATGTCTGGAACAACCGGCAATTTGATGATTCTCTGCTGAAATTTCATTCCCGGGTGGATTTTCACATGGTGTGCGTCGAGTATGTTTTTCTATCCGGAGTTTTGGATCGCTTTGATTCCAACGTTATCAAAGTGATCGATACGCATGATGTTTTCACGGATCGACACAAACTGTTTGCTGAAAACCAGGTTGAGCCGGAATGGTTTTACACGAGCCGGGAAATGGAAAAGAAAGGCTTGTGCCGGGCCGATTATGTGATCGCGATCACGGACAGGGATGCCCAATTTTTCAAGAGCCTCGGATTGCCCCGTGTGATCACGATCGGGCATTTTTTTCCCGCCCAGGCCAATCGCATGAATCACCACAAAAATGTTGATTTGCTGTTTCTTTCCTCGGACAATATCAGCAATGTTATGGCGTGGAAATATTTCACTGAAGACATATTGGAACGAATTATGCAGCGGATCCCTCAGGTTTCCATCCACGTGGCGGGCCGCATATGTCAGCGAATACCGGACAGCCCCTTTTATCAAAAAATCGGTACGATTTCCGATTTGACCGCCATTTATAGTTCGGTCAAGGTGGCCATAAATCCAGTCACATTCGGAACCGGTCTGAAGATCAAATCGATAGAGCCTCTTGCTTTTGGATGCCCTGTCGTCACGACTCCCCCCGGCATTGAAGGAATTGAAGACGCTGAGGGCCAGGGGGTTCTTGTCGGCAAAACCCCCGATGATTTTGCTGGGCACCTGGTTTCTTTGTTGACGGACCCCTCAAGATACATCGAACAGAGTGAACTGGGACATAGATATTTTTGCCGCTACCAGGCCCAGAATAAACGGCGGTTGAAAAGCCTGTTGGCTGAGGTCAAAAAACGGACGCAAATATCTTTGGAGGACAAAAGCCCATGAGATTTGGACCATCCCGCGTTGTTAATCAGTTTAAGGAGCTCTTAAGGCATCGTGAATTGCTGGCAAACATGATTTATCGAGAGATTCATGGCCGGTATCGCCAATCGATCCTGGGATTGGCCTGGGCCTTTTTTAAGCCGCTTTTTACTGTATCCATAATGACCCTGGTCTTTTCGGTCATTGTGCGCATTCCCAGCGATGATATTCCTTATCCGCTTTTTGCCTTAGCCGCTCTGTTGCCATGGAGCCTGTTCAGTACGGCCATCTCATCGGGTGTGGCCAGCCTTACCGGTCAGTCAAACCTCGTGTCCAAGGTTTATTTTCCCCGTGAAATTCTGCCTTTATCTGCGATCGTGTCCAGTGTTATGGAGTTTCTTATGACCCTTTTGATCCTTGTTGCATTGATGATTTTTTACAGGGTGGAGCTCTCTTGGAATCTTCTGTACGTTGGGCTCATCCTTCCGATAGAGCTCTTGTTTGTGATGGGGTTGACGTTTTTGCTGTCGATGTTCAATGTGTGGTATCGCGATGTGACACATGGCATAGGAGTGCTATTGCAGCTCTGGATGTATTTGACGCCCCTTGTTTATCCGTATAGTATGGTTCCTTTGCCTTACCGCCACTTCTACAAGCTCAACCCGCTTGTCGGCATCGTCGAAGGCTTTCGTTCGGCTATGGTTAAAGGTGAGCCGCCGGACCTCAATTTGTTGACGATTTCCCTAGTAGTCAGCGCAATCACTTTTGTTGTGGGATACTGCGTTTTTAAAGCTCATGAGTTTGAATTCGCCGATATTATATGATGAGCGTACGAATGAACTCTGCCATTGAAGCCAAGAATCTCGGCAAACGCTATTTTCTAGGCCGAAAGGCCCGGCCTTGGTTGGGATCCGGAAGGGGTCGTATTTTATTCGGCCGGGTCAGGCCTCACCATGAATTTTGGGCCCTCAGAGATTTGAATTTTGTCATCGAAAAAGGGGAGGCTGTCGGAATCGTCGGCCCAAACGGGGCAGGGAAGACGACCTTGCTCAAGCTCCTCGGCAATGTCACCAAACCCACGACAGGAAATATTTTCCTGCAGGGCCGCGTCGGAGCCCTCATCGAACTGGGTGCAGGATTTCATACCGAGCTCACCGGACGCGAAAACATCTATCTTTATGGGTCTATCCTCGGAATGAAACGGCGGGAAATATCCGCAAAATTTGATCGGATCGTGGCCTTTGCAGAGTTGGACGAGTTTATGGACACCCCAGTCAAACGGTACTCCGCCGGCATGTACGTGCGTCTAGCTTTTGCGATTGCGGCACACGTGGATCCGGATATCCTTGTTGTGGATGAAGTCTTAGCTGTGGGAGATTTGCATTTCCAGAAGAAGTGTTTCGATTGGATACAGAGCTTCGTGAAATCGGGCAAAACTCTGTTACTTGTGTCTCATCAATTGAATCAGATCGAAAATGTCTGTCAGCGCGCTTTGTTCATCAAAGGAGGACGCCTGATTGTCGACGGCACCCCCGACATCGCCATTTCACGATTTTTGAGCGATGGAGAATCTCGGGGGGTGGACGCGACGGCATCACGAATCGGACTCAACAAGGAACTGGCTGGGGAAGTGGATGTCGTCGACGTGAACCTGTACAGCTCTGGCGACAGAGCGGTTGAAACGGTCATCCAGGATCAGCCGTTGACCGTCAAAATCCATGTTCAAACGATGACAAGAATCACTCGCCCGAAAATCGAAATCGCTTTCGTATGCGATGGAATAACTGTCGGACAAGCGAACACGATTAGCGATAACGCCGCCCCTGAGTTCATCGAGGGAGAAGGGATTGTGACTTTTCATTGGCCGCGTTGTTTTTTATCCCCCAATTCGTATTCTATAGATATCTACATCTCAGATGCGAGCACAACAGCGGATCTTTGCGTGTGGCACCATGCCCTTGATTTTAGGGTCCTTTTGCCCGGGGGCCGTTATCTGGGCTCCGGCACTCCTGGATCCGTAAAAATACCCGGAACATGGTCTTTTGAATCAAAATGAACACGTCTGTCGTCATCTGCACACACAACCGCGCGTCCCTGCTGGCAGATCTTCTCGACTGTTTCAAGGGCCAAACTCTTGCTCCTGGTGCGTTCGAGTTGATCGTTGTGGACAATGCCTCTTCCGACAGGACAAAAGAGGTCGCGGACAATGCATCCAAAGATCTGAAAAACCTGAAATATGTCTTCGAGCCGGCCCTGGGGCTTTCGCGGGCACGAAATACAGGCATACGGGAAGCAAAGGGAAAAATTATTGCCTTCATTGATGATGATTCCAAACCTGAATCAAACTGGCTTGAGGTGCTGATCGACACTTTTGAAAGCTTCTCTCCTATGCCTGTTTGTGTTGGCGGGAGAATTCTCCCTGAATGGGAAGCGCCAATACCCGCCTGGCTTCCAGATGGCGCAAAACTTCAACCCCTCTCTCTTCTGGATTGGGGCGATCATCCTCTCTGGCTCTCCACCCCAAGCCTGGGCGCCGGGAATTTGGCCTTGAGAAAGATTGCCTTCAGTCGAATAGGCGCATTCAACACCGAACTGGGGCGCAGAGGAAGTGTGTTGTCATCCATGGAGGAAATACTATTTCTTTTCCAGGTGCTGCAAGAATTTGGTCGACAGAGTTTGCTGTATCAGCCTGAAGCTGTTGTCTATCACCGCATTTGTGAAGATCGGATTGCCAACCGGCGATATGTTGTCCGAAGAAGCTATTGGGACGGTGCCTCGAAGGCCAATATGAAAATCATTATTTCAGGCATGGATTTCAGTGAAAGGACAGATTCACCCTGGCAGCAATTGTACAGGTATAGAATGTGGGGAGCATTAGCTGAGTCGGCGATGAGGCTTGCACGGGGGGCCGTTTATGGGTTTCAAGCTCTTTTCTGTATGGATCCAAAGAAATTAACAGAGAGCTTGGTGGACTTGGCTTTTGGTGGGGGCGGCATGATCGAAATTATGAAGCACTTCCTGGTCCGTTCCCCTGGTAAAAACGATAATGTGTAAATCCTTGATCTAAACATGGCTGGAAATTGGGATCCGAGATGAATCATTTTTAAGGCTTCCGGTGAGAAAAAAACGCGTCTTGATCATCAGTTATTTTTACCCCCCTGCAAACTCACTGCCCTCACAAAGAATTTCAAAATTCACAAAATATTTGTATCGATTCGGGTGGGAGCCCCATGTTTTAACAATAGGTCCCCAAAAAACACTTTTGAATGATATGCCGTTCGAGATTCCCGAAAAGCTCATTCATTTTACCCGGAGATGGGATTTTGACCGGTTTGTGGCCTACATATTCAAACAAAGGGAACATGAGAATGCCAAACCTTTGAAAAAGTTGGGCTCGGTCAAGAGAATTTCCGAATTTTTGAGGGATATTGGCCAGAGGATCATCATTCCTGATGGAAAAATTGGCTGGTATCCATTCGCTCTTAATAGTGGAAGGGAGCTTATCAAAAGCGTTGATCCTTCGGTTATTCTCGCTATGGGCGGGCCTTACACGGGATTGATGGTTGCCGCGAAACTCTCAAAGGAATCCGGGATTCCCTGGGTGGCTGATATCCTGGATCCCTGGACAAAGAATTATTCCATAAAAAAGTTCTTTCCGCTCTCTGTTGTGAATGAACGCTTGGAAAGACAGACCCTTTCATCCTGTTCGAAAATTTGCACAGTCACAGAACCGTGGGCCAGAGAGCTCAAACAAAAATATGGCGATTCCTGTGTTGACATCGTATACAACGGCTATGACGATGAGGATTTCGTGAAGACTCCAATACTGAAAGAGCGCACTCCACATCGAATAACGGCAGTCTACACAGGCTACCTCTACCGGAGGCAAGTTCCTGAAGTCTTCTTTGCAGCCTTGAGCCAGTTTGTCGATGGTTGTCCGGATGCCCAGGTAGAAGTGAACTTTTACGGCCCTATGTATCCCTGCTTCTTTTTCGACTATGTCAAAAAGTACAACCTGGAAAACTCTGTTTTTTATCATGGCCAGGTCAGTTATCACGAAGCTGTCAAGCTGCAAAAAAAAGCCGATCTATTGCTGCTCTTTACCTGGGGCGCAAGAGGCGTATTGTTGGCTAAAACCTTGAGCTATATTGGTGCAGGGCGTCCCATTTTATCCGTAGGGCCGGAAAAGGATACAACAGCGGAATTCATCAAGGAACACAGATTGGGAATGGCCAGCAATGAAGTCGAATATATCAAAGGTTTTTTGATGAGACTGGTCAGAGAAAAGAAACAATGTGGGAAAATTGCTCCCCTCAAAATCGATGATTCTCTGAAGACATTTTTCACATACAGAAATCAGGCTAAAAAGTTATCATCTGTGCTGGAAGAAGTGGTCAGTTTTCATGGCAGGAAATAAAGAGGACAAGAAAACCAAAATCCTCGGGCTCCTCATCGATCAGCTTTCTATGGAAGAAGTTATGGAGAAGATCGAGGAGTACATTTCATGCGGAAGGTCTCATAAGATATTTTACGCCAACCCTCATGTCATGTTGATGGCACAAAAATATCCTGAGCTCGCGTCCTATTTCAATAACGCCGACATCGTTCTTCCTGATGGCTACGGTGTTGTGCTTGCGGGAAAGCTGTTGAATCTTCCCATAAAACGGAGAATTATCGGTTTGGATGTTTTGTTGCGCCTATCTGATTTGGCTGCAGAAAAGGGTTGGAGGTTGTATTTTTTGGGGGCCCAGAAACATGTTTTACAGAAGTCATTGAAGATTTTGGAAGAAAGATTTGACGGAATAAACATCGTCGGCAGTCATCACGGCTATTTTTCGGAAGCGGAAGAGAGTACAGTCGTTGAAGATATCGCGAGCAAAAATCCTGATATCGTTGTTGTCTGCATGGGTGTGGGCAAACAGGAATCCTTCATACACAAATATTCTCAAAGATTAGCTGTGTCGGTATTTTTCGGCAACGGCGGGGCCTTGGATTTTGTTTCGGGCCGGTTAAAACGCGCTCCTCGCTGGATGCAAAAACACGGATTAGAATGGGTATTCAGATTTCTGCAGGAGCCGCGGCGATTGTGGAAAAGGTACACCCTGGGAAATCTTATCTTCATGACGCTGGTTTTAAAGCAAAGGCTCAGAGATCGCTCCGAATGAATATGAGTTACAGACTATTCTATGCTGTTTCCCCAACAACCCCTTTCAAATAAAATCCGGCTCCACTTCGGAAATAACGAAACGGAGCTTTCCGGAGGTCGTCAATTCGATTTTATCGACCACATGGATCGTGATTTGAGTGGCTTGACCGAAACGATAACGGACTTGGTCCGTTAGTGCATTAAGCCATTCCTGGGAGACAGATTGGTTGCATTCCAGGCGGATGTCGAGCCGGTTCCGGTCCGGTTGAAAAACCTGGAAACGTATCACTTCCGGCCTCACATTGAAAACCGATAGGAAGTAGGTGTTGTGGACGAACTGCCCCTCTGATGTCACCAAATAATCGTTTGTCCGTCCGACGATTTCCTGAAAGACCGGCAGTCCCCGGCCGCAGTCACAGTGTTGCTCTATCGCGGCGATACCCATGTCGCCGTTTTTATAGCGGATGAAAGGCATGGCATACTGAGTCAGGGATGTGACGACCACCTCGCCCATCTTTCCCGGGTTTGCCGGTTGGCCTTTGACTATGATCTCCGGAATACACGTCTCACAGGCATGAAGCCGGCCTTTCTCGCATTCATAGGCCATGGTGGATAACTCTCGTGAGCTGTAGCAGTCGGCGATCGGGCAGCGGAACACCTCCTCGAGCAATTCACGCTGAGGATCTGAGAGCTTCTCTGCTGAGGTCTCGATCAGTTTCGGACGGATAGGATCGATATCCAGCGTTTTGATGTGTCGGGCGAGTAAAGCGATGGCCGAAACATAGGCGCGTATGATTGCTGGCTGCCACCGGCTGAGCATTTCGGCAAAGGACCGCATGTTGTCATCAGTCATGGCAAAGGCATTCAAAAATTTTTGCCCCATGAGGCGCGCTTTGATGCGTTCGGTCCAACTCTTGTCCTTGATTTCTCGCATATCGCCCCACACCCAGGCCAGTTTGTCTCCCTCTTTGACCCTGTACCATTCTCGACAACGAAATTCGAGGGCCGCATTCCACCACCAGAAGGAATTGTCCACGAAGAACCGGATGGGTTCTCCGGTCGAGCCTCCTGTCCGTTCACGCACAGTTTTTTTCCGCAGATGCGGCGCCACCATGCGATCCAAATTTTTGTTCACATCCTCTCTGGTCAGGAACGGAAGCGCTTGAAAATCTGCAAAACTCTTTATGTCTTCTGGGTGGATATCCGCATTCCGGTAACGGTCACGGTAGTAGGGCACGTGCTCGTAAGCGAATTTCACGAGCTTTTTTAGGCGGGAAAACTGCCATCTTTCCAGTTCTTCGGGCGCGAGCCACTGCGTTTTTCTCAGCTCTTGGAGATGGCGGCGGGTTGCCTGTCCGCCCCTCCAAAAGCGTCTCAATGTGCGGTAAATATCTTCCCTCATAAAAAACACCTCACTGATAGCGGATCATGCGGAAAAAGCCGATGCGTTGGAAAACAAACCGGCCGATGATCTTTGCTCCCAGTTTATTCTGCCATATTTTGCGTGATGGGCGGTTGTCGCTCTCGATATATGTGATTATACGGCCATATCCCGATTCGCGGGCGAGACACAGACACTCAATAGCCAAAGCTGTTTTAATGCCTATGTTCCGGAAAACCGGTGCCGTAAAGGCATTTGGGGCCAGAATATCGCCGGGTTCAGTGAAAAGCCTGACCCGTTCCAGGGCATCATTTTTGGCCAGCCAGCAATATCCCGCCGTCTGCCCGTCTACGGAGGCCACGAATCCCAGTTGTCCCTTAGAAAGGCGGCGCTGACAGAGGTTCGCTTCAGAGGGAAGATACTCCCTGCGGACAAACTCCAGGTCGTCCTTGGTGAAAGAACGAATAGCTATAGCGCGTTTCACCGGGAATTCCGGAATGGAATCCGCAAGAGATCGTGCGAGAACGAGGTAGTGCATCTTTCGATAGGGGAGATGACCGAGTTCTTTGACAATTCGGGAGCGGCTGCTTTTCCAGCCGTCACGTCTGATCAAAAAAATCCAGTCTCCGACCACCTCGACGCAGCGCCGTAACCAATGTGTCATGGTTGATGCCCCTGTGTGTTTTCTCCTGTCGTCGATATCCCCGGCTCTATCTCTCTCCTGCCGAACAGATTTATTGACCGAATGTGTTGATAAACACGGTATCCGAGCTTGCTCAGCAGCAGCAATCCCGGGGTGTGCACGCAGACATTGCGGCCGAATCTCACCCGTTCCCCCTTGAATTTGGCCTTAAAATCACGAACACCGTATTCCTCGGCCGGGTCTCCGGCACCGCCGAAATCGTATTGTCTATACTGATTGTCAATACCCCAAGCGAAGATATGCCAGGTCAAGAGTTCGTTCGGGTTGTATCGGCTGAATTCCCGGTCAATGCCTCCGTACCAGCCGGTTATGGTATCTTTATAGAGCAGTTCAATCGAGGTCGCCACAGGGCGTCCGTCGACCCGGGCCAGCAAAAACCGTACCATTCCTTTGGAATGCAACACCTTAAAAGCGGTTTCGAACAGACTCTGGTCAGCAAGGTAGACACCAGCGTGTCTGTAACTCTTATTGAGAAGAAGAAAACAGGTTTTGACGTCGTTCTTGTGGCCCACCTCCTCAATCACAACCCTTCTGTTCTTCAATGCACTCCGGATGTGCTTCCGCGTCCGCCTGCCCAGTCTGTCCATCAGCTCTGACTTGGAGCAATTCAGGTCGACAAGAAAATTGATGTGTTCTTGGAAGGCGAATCCGGCTTTGTCGAGGACGGGTTGAAGAGGCCGCAAATCCGAGACGTTCCGAAGTTCTGTGAACAGGACACGGCGACGGATTTTTCTCTTGTACGCCTCCAGCAGCACTGCTAAGGCCTCTCTTCCTCGATTGTCCGCATTACAAAGAACACTCCCGTATGAGACAGCGCGAGTTGTCATTCTCATGAGAAGTCCGCCGACTATGGACACCCGGACGGGCATGAACAAGGCTAGAGGTTGGCTTTCCCTATCCAAAGCCGCCCACAACTCGGGTGAATGGCCTTTGGTCTGCGAGAACACCTGAAACATTTCAGGAGTGTGAAAGATGTTGCCATGGGGATGATTGCGAACATAAGACTTCCAGGTCGATTCCGGTAGAGCATTGACAATATCCATCTTTGCCATCAGAGAATGTCTTCATAGCGCTGAAGTATGATTTCCATCCTGAAGTCCTCAGCACGTTTCCTGCCCTCCAGGGCATACCGTGTTCGCAGTCTTTCGTCTTTCAACAGGATTCGTATTGCTTCTGCCAGGGCCTGTTCATCTTCGGTCGGCACGAGTATCCCGTTTTTCCCGCTGGTGATGATTTCGCTGGGTCCTGAAGGACAATCCGTGGCAATCACCGCCGTTCCACAGGCCATGGCTTCCAGCAAGACATTCGGCAGCCCCTCCCAGAGAGAGGATAGCACAAACAGAGACGCATGCTTCATATATTTGAAGGGATTCTTTTGAAATCCTCCAAAAAGGACATGCGATTCTATTCCCAATTTTTCAGCCAGTTTTCGAAGTTGGTTTTCCTCTTCTCCAGTTCCTATAATGAGAAGTTTTTCCTCGATGTCTTTTTCTATGAGCGAGAAGGCTTTTAACAGGTAAGGGTATCCTTTTTGTCTGTGCAGCCTCCCTACTGCCAGGATAAAAGGGGTCCTGTCATCAATCTCCGGAAAGTCGAGAGGCTCGTTTTTCAACCTGTCGATCTTCGTGATGTCGATCGGGTTGTGTATCCTCCGCAATTTTTCCTGATTGAAGTCACCTCTTTTCAGCAAATCCCGGCCGACTCCCTCCGAGGGAACGAGGACTATGTCTGCATGTTTGAATGTGTTTTTCGCCAGGAACCGGAATACACGCTGGAATCTTTTGATGGCAGGGGCGGAGCTCAGGTTCTCCCGTATGCTCATGATGAATTTGAACCGGCAGCGGGCCAGCGCTTTCGCCAACATAACCACGCTGCTTGCATAGACCTCAAAGCTGAGCGATGTCACAGGCCGGATACGCCGCAACAAGCGGCTCAACCGCCAGACAAGCATGACATAACTGTACCGGCTTTTTTTCCTCAGGTCATGGATGCTGACGTCATCCCCGACATCGGCGAGGTACGGGCCAATTTTTTCGAAGAGGATGAGGTGGATTTCGTATCTGTCTTTGTCCAGATATCTTATGATATCGGTCATCACCCGCTCGCTCCCTCCCTCGACCAGAGACGCGATGACGAATGCAATTTTTGACTTTGGCATTGCCCTTTACCTTGTTTGTCTGCGGTCTAAATCAGCATAGGCCGCCAGATAGATCTCCTTTTGTTTTTCCCATCCGTAGGATTCATAGACTCTGGCCGCATTGCGAACCAGGGAGGTCCGCTTTTCGGGTTGTCGGAACAACTCGAGAATCGCCCCGGCCAAATCTTCAGGATCTCCCGGGTTGAAATAACGGAGGCTGTCCTTCGTAAAATAGGCCTCCACAGCCCTCAACCGCGAGACAATGACAGGTTTTTGCAGGGCTATGAAGTCGAACATTTTGCCTGTATGAATCAGATGGGAGTAAATGGACGCCTCGAGGGCCACAATACCGACATCGGCATGCTGCAATTCCTTGATTAAATCTCCGTAGGGAATCCGGCCAAGGAAATGCACACGATCCTCCAGCCCCATAGCTTCGACCTGAGCAAGGAGACGATGCTGATGACTGCCGGACCCGGCAATGTGCAACTGGAGGCGGGGAACATCCTTTTCGAGCAGAGCGACAGCCCGCAGCATGGTCGTGAAACCGTAACGCGCCTCGACAGCTCCGTGAGAGATGAGAATGAAAGAGCCGTCGTCTGATTTGATGTCAGAAGGCGTTTTCTCCTTCCGCTCTATCTCGCCTTCAAAGAAGTGAGGATCCGGAACATTGAGAATGACTGAGATCTTATCAGGGTCTGCGCCGTGAGAGACAAAATTGTCTTTCAACGGCTGAGTGACAGTAAACACGCCCCGGGCGTACCGGATGGCCGCCTGGGCCATCCGCCGCAGAGTGCGATATGACAAACGATATCGGAACGATGCTTGCTCTACAGCTTTATCGGTGGTCAAACCCTTTCGGGTGGCCCATAGTTCCGGCGTCGGCTCATACATTTGGAGCATAATTCGTGCGCCGAACAGGCGCGGAATAAAAGTGGCGAAAACCAAAAAATCCGGCATTGTGTTGACCTGGATAAAAGTATACGGCCGTCGCCAATGCCGAAGCGCGAGAATCAGGGTGGTGAGTACAAAAAAGGTCAAATAGTCGTACAGGTAGCGCAGGATGCTTCCTTTCCGGCGGCCAAGGGGCAACCGGTGGACGGATATGCCGTCCACAGCTTCCCGCGCTTTTTGACCTCGGCTCCGCAAGCACAGGATTTCCACCTCGAAGCCATAGTCGCGCAGTGCCGAAGCCTCACGCCGCACCAGCATATCGGCGGGATAATAGCCATGTCGCACCAGGCAGACGCGTTTCATCATATTTATCCTG
>Ga0180433_10005250_pt1 | contig 17624 bp, 11 predicted proteins | sample SS_ome_8_FD_132980 | JGI IMG/M metagenome (GOLD analysis project Ga0180433, IMG submission 132980) | Hypersaline lake sediment archaeal communities from the Salton Sea, California, USA - SS_1_D_1 metaG | ecosystem: Environmental > Aquatic > Non-marine Saline and Alkaline > Hypersaline >... | reverse complement strand
TTTGGTTTTCCTAAAAACCCTAATATACTGACCATAAATTTTGAGAATTTTTGGTTGCCGCCTATTTTATAAAAAGCTAAAAGAACAGCAAGAATTGCAATGGGGATGGCTAATATTATAAATATCTCAAATTTTAATAGATTAAATAATAAAAATATCAATCCTCCTGCTAAAAGAAGGTAAATAAATTGTTTCAGAGTAAGCGGTCCGATAATTTTATCTTCAACATCTAAATATTGTGGAACTTGCGCATGCATAGATAAATGTTAAATTCGTTGAAGTCGTTCAAGACGTTCTAATCGTATTTAACCAATACAAATTAATGTTAAATTCGTTGAAGTCGTTCAAGACGTTCTAATCGTATTTAATTAAGAGATTTTTCTAAACCAATTAACTTGAAATATATTTTTTCAAGTAGGACATTCAACTTTTCGGTTTGAGATTTAGTAAAATAATTTTGCTGTATTGCTATCTTATAGCATGTTACAACTTCTAAGGTAGAACCTATTGCATTTCTTACATAAGAACGGAAGTCTTTTTTTGTGCGTTTTCCACTTTCTTCAGCGATATTAAGCGGAATAGATATTGCAGCTCTTTTTATTTGAGAAGTTAATGTAAATTTTTCTGAAGCCGGAAAATTTTTACTTAACATATAAATTTCGTTGACTAATTCCATTCCTAATTGCCATACTTCTAATTTTTCAAAGTTATATTTCATAATAACAACTTGAACATTTTGAACGATTTGAACATTTATTTATTTTCTAGAGAGATCAACAATATTATTATCTTTGACTTTTGCCTGTCTGCTATCAGGTATAGTTTTTGGTTTTTCTGGAATAGGTTTTTTAGAACCTTCTTTTGCTTCTTTAACATCTTTTTTCATTGTTCTAATTTCAAAATTATTTGCTTTTTCTAAGTCAGCTGGAATCTCTGGAATTTCTGTTTCAACTGACGAAGGAACCGACTCTTCTTCCTCCTCTTTTTTAGGAACAGGAATTTTTTTAGAAATAGTTTTCCTTTTTTTGGCGTAAGGAGATATTTCTTTTTCATAAACCTCCTTTTCTTTTCCTGTTTTTTCTTTTGTTCTTGTAGTTGAAATAGATTCTTCTTTTTTGGGCTCTTCTGGTTTTTTTCCAAATAATCTTTCAAAAAGTCCCGGCTTTTTTTCTTTAACTTTTTCGGGTTTAGGAATTGGTTTTTGCTTAACAGGAGCTACCCTTTTTTCCTTTTCGGGTTTGGGTACAAAAACTGGTTTTATCGGTTGTTTAGTTTCTTTACTCCTTTTCTTTTCAGGCGCTTTTGTTGGAATATTTATTTTAGGAAGAGAGGTATATTTTAGCAGGGCCGGGTTAACTGGCCGTTTTATAGTTCCTGCATCAATCATTTTTCTTACAGTAATACTAAATAATGGCTCACTCATTACGGGTGTAGCTAAAAGAGTTTGGTCAAATATTTTAAGAGTTTTTTTAAGTTTATTTTTTTCTGCTTCAAATAATATTCTTGCTTCAGGGTTTTTCATTATATATTCTGATGGAGATAAATCACTTCTATTTTCAGGGCTAAACATTTTTATATAACCAATAATCCATTCTCCGAGAGTATATTTTCCCAATTTTTCATTATTTTCCTGTAATGCCTTTTGCATTTTTTGCCTGAATTGGTTTCTGGGCAAAAGCCCAAGAGTAAACATTTTTGCTTCCATTCTTTCTTGTGTATCAATATCTTCGTTGTTTAAAGCAACAAGAAAGTTATGACTTAAAACATCCAAAACCTTTTCTTCGGGCAAAAGCGGCAAAGCAATCCATTTTAAGGCAACAAGTAAATTTTGATAATTTTTATAAAGTTCGGGATTGAATTTTTGTAAATCTGACTGGCTAAGTAGAGTTTCCAGCTTTTCTTGTAAAAAATATGCCTCTTTTGCTTGGGCGCGAGCGATAAAAGAATCTCCCAAATTTTTTATTTTTTGGAATATTTCCGGACTCCTAATTTGTTCTGGCGTTAGTTCGTCAATTGTTGCCATATTTATTCATTTTTAATTTATTTCTTTTTTCTCTCGGCTTCTTTTTTAGCCTCTTTTTTAACTTCTTCCCATACATTTTCTTTGGTTTTATTAATTTTAGTTTCTTGTTTTGTTTCTTGTTTTGTTTTTTCCTTTATTCCGTCTGTCATGTCAACAACTTTTTGTCCAAATTTCTGGGCGCCTGCCCCAAAAGCATCTAAGACCCCTTGTTTGGCAGCCATATATAGTGATCTTTGTGCATCTGGTCTTACATAACGTAATTGAGTTTCATCTACATCCCCTATGTTATACGTTTTCAGAATTGCTTTTGCTACAGGATCAATACCTGCAAATGTATACTGTCCCTCCTCATCTGCTCCTTGCATACCTATAGCAGTTCCATGCAGCTTCCTGTTTCTTGGTGGTTGGGTTTTAATTTTAGCAGCAGCAACCCTTATTTGCTTTTCGTCTTCATTAATTATTATATTTCCCTTTTCATCTGTATCAACCATTCCATACATACCATAATATCCTGCTCCAAATCCAATTTCTTGTAATTTTCCTAAAAATGGAGCGATTTGCTTGTCAGATAATCCCATTTTTTTCATTTGTCCGATAACTCCATGTTTAAACCCAAGATTTGAAAATCTTCCATGACCATTTTCATCACGTTCGTTAACGTTTTCTCCTTGTAACTCATCAAGGGCATATTTTTTATCATATTTATAATCATCAAATGTATTTTCAAAAATCATTGCGTCGTTTGTGTCGCCTTGTTCTTGTAGTAATTCCATAGCTGCTTTATAAGTCACAACGTCTTTTTCTTTCATCGCTTTTTCAATTTTTGCAACTAACCTACTGCCAACTCTTTTAGTTTCCGCAGCAACATCTTTTTTTCGTTCTTCCACCTCAAACTGTTCTGCCTTTTCTGCATTACTTGTTTTATCAGTTCCAAGAGAAAAGACTAAATTTTGCAGGTCTTGTATTTTACCAATTGCTCTACCAATACGCGCCTTTCTTAATCTTTCAGCTTTACGCACCTCGCCCGCTTTTTTCCAAAACTCCGGCATTGTATAAGGAGCAATTTTTGATACAGCCGAAGCTACTTGCTTTAAGCCAGGCACTTTTTTCATCCAGCCCGGAGGAGCAATGGCAGTCATTTTGGCGCTTCTTAATGTTCCTCTTACCGCTCCTCTTAGAACGCTTTTAGCCGCGCCTGTAACTGCTTGCGCGCCATAAATTCCCATGCTCATTGCTATGGTAGGCGCGCCAAATAGAAGAATAGCCAAGAGAGCGTAGAAAAAGAGCAGATCCCCATTACTCAACATTTCAGTTAGAGCTATGGATGACAAAGATTCGGGCGCCTTTCCCATATAGCTGCCAAGTTCTTCAGTGCTTTGTCCTATTTTAATAACTAAATATATAAAAAATACATAAATGGGGGCGAAAAAACTGTATTTTAGAAAGTTTGACCACCATTTACTGGTCATGTTTTTTAAGGTGGGGAAAATGGAAAAAAACCAAGCAAATGGAACTAGAATAATTAGCGCCCAAAGAGCTCCTATTCTAACAAAAAGTAAAATTGCGCCAATAATTAGAACAAATCCAGTGATAAATATTATGGTAGCGGAAAAAGCAGTATTTAAAATTGTTCTCATTTCAGTATCTGTTTGCGATATTGCAACTGAAGCGCCCGAAGAAGAAGGTTCTAATGCGCTTGTTACTCCCATAGTATCTATTATAGCCGCCCCTATATTAGGCCTTCCCGCTTCATCTGTTGCAACTTCAATTAATCCAATAAAGTGATCCGCTATTATTTGACTGGCATCTATAATTATGCCGCAAGCAAGATAACTAAAATTAATAAGCAGAGCAATAACTATCAGTTTAGGTAAAAGAGCTTTCATTCCATAAGTTTCAATTTTTAAAATTGTGGCAAAGGCAATTATAACTAAAGCAAGAATAAAAAACATATTTACAATGTCTCTGGTAATTACCCAGGCGTTGTAAATCATTGCCATTTTTCCTGCTTTAAACCCGAAATCTAAGATAGCGGTAAATATTTGGCCTGCTAAGCCAGTAAATAATTGAGCTAAGTTTAATAAAAACCCAAAGATGCCCTGTAAAACATCTTTTGCTACATCTCCAAGGATATTTGCTTTTGCTGGTTTTACATTGAGTAAAAACAATCCAGATAGAACAAATATTGAGCTTAATAAACTAAATTTTTTCTTCATAAACGAATTATAAAATTATTTTTCTACGCAGACAGCGATTCCTCCTTTTTTAGAATTAGTTCCAATTACAGTTGTCCAAAATTCTTTAGTAAAATTACTTAAATCACAGCTTATGCTTATTATGTCGGTACATCTTTCACTCACATCGTTATCAGTCCATTTGCAAATATAGTTTCCGCCCTGATTCCAGGCGTGTCTATCGTCGGGACCAAAATATGCGCTAGTGTCAGTTGGGTTTTCAGGATTATAACTGCAATATCCATAAACAGTCCATTCCTGGTTATCTGTAAAATTAGGGTCAGGCACCCACATAGGTTCTAAACTACCAGAGGCTTTTCCTGGTTCTACAAGAGCGTTTTTTAGGTTTGTATATCCTTTGCCAATCTCTCCTGCTTTTTCTGTGCCAAAAATTCTACACCTACTATCATCTGGAATACTGTTCATACAAGCAGCATAACTTGATGTATTTGTGCAACATTCTTGAGGTTTCCAGCAATACGGCTGGGAAACAGAAATTTCAGCTCCAGTAGCCCCTTGCCTTATGCTTATAATTTGAGCTTTAGCCAAGTCATCTTCAGATAGTCCCCTTGAAGATGATTCGGTTATAGCATTAAAGGGCTGATCCGGATGTATAATACTAAGATTAGAAACGCCTCCAACGTCCTGCGCTTCGCCGCCAGAACCCCATCCGCTTATTTTTGGCCAGTCAATGCCGGCTTTTGCGCAAACCTCTGCTGTTATAGGGCACTGTTCTTCTGCTTCCGGCTCCTCTGGCTCTTCTGGTTCAGAAGCGCCTTCTCCAATACAAACCGCGTATTCTTTAGGCCTATGAGCATTTAAGGCAGCGCAACACTTAATTCTTTTTTGAACTAAATAATCTCCATATTGACTGCCGGGACTCATTGCTTTACCTATTTCTATATTTTGGCAATCACGATCCGACGGGCTAAAATCATAAACATTTTCTAATTTTTCTTCTTTTTCTTCTACAGATAAATCATTAAGACAGTATTGCTGACAAACCTTAACACCATTGTATTTAAAATCAGGAAGGATTCTGCAAATTAAAGCAACCGGTATTTTGCCACTGCTTCTATTGGCCAAGCAGGTGGTTTCATCATGCCAACCCCACCATATATCTTCATAAACGATTAAGGGATATTTAACAAAAGAGCGGTTAATATAATCATAAATCTGCTCGCAGTAATTTGCAGGTATGTAATATTCTTTAAGGCAGGTAAAACAGTTTTGCTTTGCTTGTTCAATTAAGCATTTATTATAAAAATCTTCACCGCTGGTGGCTCCACTTACTTTTGTATAATTACTGCAAGCAGTAGTAAGACAATCCGTTTTTTCCTGACCGGTTTTATTCTCACACTGTTTAGCATTGCCCAAACAATTTTGGCATTGGTTTTGGACTTGATTATATTGTGACTTACAAGAATTATAGAAATTTGCCTTTTGGTCAAGGATAGCTTGAGTAAAACTACTATGAGTGGAGTCATAAACAGGAGGATAGGGGCCAGGAGGACACATCATAGCATTATCATCAAAAAGACATTCGCAATTAGAATCAAGCGGCGCCAATCCACTGCTTATTGAACCGCAAGTTGCTCTATTTCCAAAATCTTCAGTTATGCGTTGGCATTTAGGAGGGTATTTATTATAAGGGACATCGCTCCAAGCATAACCGTAATATTTATATGGTCCCCACAAGGGGTCTAAAATTTCAAAATCGGGCTGGAGATTTACTCCTTCCATTCCCACATAAAGATGCTGAACTTCTCCTTCTAAAATATTTGTAACAGCTACACTTGCTTCATTTCCCCTAATTTGATTATCTTTTTCACATGATTTAGCTATTCCTAATTGTTTAATAGAATTCAGGATCGCTGTAAGTATATCAACTCTAAGATTTTGTTTGTCTTCAGGGGTTTGTGTTTTTTTGAAGTTATTATAATAACCATATTGGTATTGTTGAAGTTGTGATTTTGTAGCTGAACTTGATGATTGGGCTATGCCTTGCCCTTTGATTCTATTATAAAGACCGGAAAAGAATAGACCAATAAGCTCTGTTATTTCGTCAGCAGAGATTATCCAGTCCAAGTCGCTTTTAACAACTGATTCCATTGAGGAATGGATAATGGAGCCAAGATTTTTTGTTTCATATTGAAGGCAAATACCATTAGCTGCGTCAGCGCAACCAGCAAGACATTCGTCTAACTCTTCGCTTGTCTGCCCTGCGGCATTATCGCGACAGGATTTTTTACAATCTTCCGTTCCGCTATCTTTTATACACTCATTTTCATTTCTATACCCCTGTCCTGCTTGGCCTTCTTGAACAGCTGATAATTTTGCATCTTCCTCAAACTTTTTTCTTGCCTGTTCCGCCATCATAATTTGGCCGAATATATTATTTTGGGGTTTCATCAAGGAGAACCATCCAGCCCAGCCACCAGTTCTTAAAGAGTATCCGCTGTTTACAAATGCTTCATAATTAACCCCCAAATCATCTTTAAGCGTTGGGCGGGCATAAACAGAATAAGTCGGCAAATAAGGAGCCGCTGTGCCGAATCCTAAAAATTCTAAAGATGATTTTAAACTATTTTCAAATGCGTCATTTGGGTCAAATACTTGTTTAAACTCTGCAATATATTTTGCTGAACCCCTAGCAGCTGCCCCTAAAAGAAAATCTCCCCAATCAGTAATAGCAAACGATTCGTTAGCGTCGGTATTACCTCCTTGGGCCCATTTTATCATCTGATTAAAAATGTATTCTTTTACCATTCCTACGGCAACTTTTGGCAGATTATCTAATAACCAATCTTTTGTCCAATTTAGAGGATCAATTCCAGTTACAGAACCAGCCGCTTTTGCCTCTTTTGGGTTAAAATTTAAAATACCTAAAAACAAACCCAAAACTAAACTTGTAATTATAAGAGAAGCTGTTATTTTTTGGAATATTTTTTTCATATTTTGTTTTTATTTAAAAAGTAATTTTTGCTTTTTATAATGAAAAAGTTATTTCTTGTTTTTCTGTTAAATCAATAGCGCTTTGTATAAGCTCATTCCAATCATTTGTAAGGGGCTCTAATTCATAAACAGCATAATAGGCCTTCAAGGGGTCATTTTTTATATCTCTTATGGATATAAATACATTTCTTGTTAAAATTATTATTCTTAATCCTTCTTTGTGAATTTCTTTCCAAGAAGAAGGAACTGTAACTTCTTTGGTTGTGTTAATCCAACTATCATTTAACTGTATTAATTTATCTATTTTAGAAAAATCATTATTTTGAAGTGCCTCTACTACGGCTTGCAAGGACTTATCTTGAAAAAAGAAAATATCAGAATTGAGCCAATCAGTAATTCGGGAAAGGTATAGTTGTATTGCTTCTTTTGAATTATCCTCAGAGATTTTTATTTGTTCATCGCTGATTTTAATATCAAAGATTTCTGGTATTTCTGAAACATTTTCATTATTTTCTCCCATTAAAGATGCATAACTTTGGCCAAGCGATCTTTTTACTATTTCTTCAATAGTGGAATCCTTAGTAAAATCAAGAAATTCTTGAGGGTTGGTTATTTCAGGATGATTCTGTAAATATTCGGCTTTTTGGGATAAGTATGAAGTGAATAATTCATTTAAGGCCTCATCATTAAAAATTTTTTCAGTAACATTATATCGTTTGCCAAGGGGAAGAGGGTAAAAAGAAAGCTTATCACCCGGCGCTTTTACTAACGGATTATGACCTGAATCAACCTCTTCACCATCTAGGTAACCATCTCCGTCAGTATCAGGATTTAAGGGATCGGTACGATAAAGTTCTTCCTCCCAATCACGCAGTCCATCATTATCACTGTCTATAAAATCTTGGCTTTGGCCTATTGATCCCCCTTTATTTCCCAAAAGAGCATCTTGTTTAGAGTATTTAAGCACAAAAAGAACCCCTCCGGTAATAAGAAGCACGCCTATTATAACGACGATTAAAGGAATCCTATTATTTAAAAAAGGGATTTTAATTTGTTTCATAATACACTAAACTACTTAGTCAAAAGTCTTACGACTAAGTTTTTTAATGAATTTTAGTACCTTTTTATTATAGCACAAAATAAAAATCAATAATAATACTATTGTGGACAAAATTATTAACCAATCGCCAGATTTTGCGTAAATTGTTTTTTTCTCTATAAACTGAATATTGGCGAATAAAATTTTATTGCCCAATTCATTGTTTTTAACCGATATTTTTCCTTTCGGATTAATTAAAAACGAATAACCCATATTAGTAGCTTGAGCAAGATAGCGCCTATTTTCTACTGCTCTTAATTTTGACATGGCTAAGTTTTGGGTTAAAAGCGAGATTGAACCATGAAATGGAGCATCACTGGAAACAACCACTAAAAAATCAGCTCCTTTATTAGTCATTTCTCTGTGGATGTAAGGGGAAATAACGCTTGAACAGACAGTTCCTCCGATTATTCCTTTTGGAGTTTTAGTGGGTTCAATTTTATCTCCTTTTTGGTATAATTTTTGTTCGTGCTGGATATCAAATGAGTATAATTTTAGAAATATTTTAGCAATATAAGGTAAATAATCTCCATTCGGAACTAATAGAACTTTATCGTGAAACCCAATCAACTCTTCTTTTTCTAAATCATAAAATAATAATCTTGATTTAATTTTTTCATTTTCATCAAGGATTTTTTGGTTTTCTAAGTAAATTTGTCCCGGCCTCCAGGAATCGCCAAGCATGTATTTAACTAAATTGTTATCTTCTATTAAGGAAATGATTCCAAATCCTTCCGGCATAATAATAAAGTCAGGATTATTACTTTGAAATTCGGGTGATTTAAGGAGATTGAGAATAGTATCAAGCACTTCTTTGTTTTTGTAAGAATTAAATTCATTTCTGGAAGCAAAGTTTGTTTGCAAAAGAGCTATTTTAGCTTCATTAGCGTTATTTTTATGAAAATCTGATTTTAATTTATAAATTCCGTAACTAGCCCAGCTTGAAGCAACTAAAACTAATAATAAATTGAGGATTATTATTGAAATTAAATTTGATTCTTTTTTAAAAATTTTTCCTAATTTTAACTCTCGTAAAATAAGAAATAAAATCGTATTAATAAATACAACTAAAAAACTAATTCCATATATTCCGGCTATATCTGCTAATTGAATAAATTGAGAACTATTATGCAGAGTGTAAGCCAAATTACCAAAAGTCCAATGTGGCCCTAAGAAAGATTCATTGCCAATCCATAAAAATCCAAATCCCCACGCCCTTGCGTATTCAAGAACTATCCAAATAGCCGGAATTATTATCAAGAAAATAAATTTCGGAAGTTTATTTATAATTAATTTTAATAACCAAGCAAAAACAGCAACGAATAATCCTAAAAAAATTATCTGAATAAGCCAAAAAATAGTTACTAACCCAAAAATCAAAACTGCGTTTGTTTTTGCTGTTATTCCCAACCATTCAAAGGGATAAGTGGCAAAAAGCCAACTGAATAACTTGCCAAAAAATAAAATACCGGTGATAAAACCGGATATCATGGCCTGTTTTAGAGAAATTTTTTTAAGAGCAATAAACCAAAATAAAGGGATTAAAGCTACCCAAGTTAAAAACTCTAAATCATACGGCGGGTAAGCTAAAATTAACAACATCCCGCTCAAAACAGGCAGCAAGAAAATTTTATTTTTTTTAATAAAAACCCTCATTTATTTTATTCGTTTTCCTTTCTTCGTATCTCCTAAATTATAGTTCGATAATTCGAATTATCGAACTATGACAATTTTTTGTGGCTTTGTTTAGCAATTTTTTGTTGATATTTTTTAATTAGATATTTTCTTTTTGTTTCTTTTACCTGATAATTTATTGATTTGAGGAGATCTTTTTTTATCTATAATCCAGTTAAGCAAAAGAAAGTGTAGAGGATATTTTTTTCTTATCCAAGTAAAAGACATCGCCGGCGCGTTACTCTTTTTGTCAATTTCTTCGGCTAATTTTCTCTTTCTTTCTCTTTCATCTAAGGTTTTTTCAAATTTCTTTAATGCTTTTTCATAGCCACCAAAACCAGACTCAAGCCAACTATTTACGCTAGCTAAAGTAGACCTTCCAACTTTATATTTCTCTATAATTTCTTCGTAAGTTTTTTCTTGTAATAATTCTTGAGCTATTAAAATTCGCCTTGCCAACATTATTGCCTCGCTTTCACTAAGTAAATCTTTGAAGAAATTCTTAATTTCTTCGCGAGTTTTTAGTTCATTAATACTTGTCCATAAAAGATCTAATAAGTTCATTCGTTCTTGTGAATTAAGTTGTTTTGGGTTAAATTTAGCCATTTTAATTACTTTATTTATTATTAATAATTAATTATACGTTATACTAATAATACCACAATTCGAATTGTGGTACTAAATGACTTTTTGTCTAATTGATTTTTTTAGGCCCTTGTAAAGACTTATCCAGTCGTTTATTGAGAGATTTTCAGCCCTTAATTTTTGACCAAGTCCGATTTGGTCAAAAACAATTTTCAATTTACAATTTACAATTTTTAATTCCCGCGATAGATTATTGATTAAAAATTTTCGTTTTGACGAGAATCCCGCCTTAACGATTTTAAAGAATTGTTCGGGATTAATTCCGCGTTTTTCCGCGTAACTATCCACGTTTTTTCGTGGGGTAATTTGAATAATTGCTGAATCAACTTTTGGAATAGGCCAAAAAGAGTTTTTAGAAACATAATTAACTATTTTAGCATCAGCATAAAATTGAACCGCTATAGCTAATAAATTCATGTGTGGTGGTTTAGCAATAATTCTCTGCGCCACTTCTTTCTGGACCATTAAAATTATTAGTTCTGGTCGGTATTTATTTTCTATAAATTTACGAATTAAGGGAGAGGTTAGATAATATGGTATATTTGCTATAATTTTATAATTTTTAATTTTGAATTTTGAATCAATTTTAAAATTTGAATTTTGAATTTGATTTGAAATTACCTGTCCGCTATTTGCCTGAAGCGAAGCCGATAGCAAATGAGGAAATTTGAAATCAGGAATTTGCAAGATGTCTTGGTTAACAATTTTTACATTTTTAATATTTTCAGAATCAATTATTTTTAGCAAAATATCGCATATCACTTTATCTTTTTCAATTGCTATAACCTTTTTTACTTTTTCAGCCAATTCTATTGTCAAAATACCTAATCCTGGCCCAATTTCTATAACAGTATCTTGTTTAGACAGGTCAGCTTCTTTAATAATTTTTTCCAACACAGAGTTATTAATTAGAAAATTTTGCCCCAGTTTTTTTGAGGGTTTAATTCCGTATTTTTCTAGTAAGTTTTTTGGATTTTGAATTTGAATATTGGGCATTTTATTAAAAATTAGACAGATCAGAAATTTATAAAACCTTCTTCGTTTTCTTCAGCTGTCTTATATTCAATTATTTCTTCTGGCACATCATTTAAAAATCTTGATGGCGGGTTTGCTTGAGCAGATCCATATAGAGTCCTTTGTTGAACAAAGGTAAGATAAATCTGTTGTTTCGCTCGGGTAATTCCTACGTAACACAATCTTCTTTCTTCTTCTAATTCTCCCGGATCTAATAAACTTTTATTATGAGGAAATATTCCTTCTTCACAACCAGCTATGAAAACTACGGGGAATTCCAGGCCTTGGCAGCGTGAAGCGTCATTAAATTAACAAGATTTTTTTTAGTTTCTACTTCATCTGCTTCGGAAAAAAGGGCAATGTCTTCTAAAAATTTATTAAGCCCTTTTGGCGGATCTTCATTATAATTATTGGCTACAGTTAATAACTCTTGGACATTTTGCCAACGAACTTCATATTCGGGAATATCTTCTAAATAAAATTTTTCGTTATAATTAGCTTCAAGATATTCTCTGTAATTTATTTCTTTTAAAATATTTTTTATTAACTCGGTCAAGGGTTTTTTTCCTGCATTTTGTTTTATTTTTTTGATTAATTTTATGAATTCCTCAACTCGGTTATTAGATTGGGCGGTTTTTTCCAGGCCAATTTTAAATATTTTTTCAATTGTCTTTTTGCCGATTCCTCGCGAAGGAATATTTATTATTCTCTGAAGAGAGATTAAATCTTTAGGCGAGGAAATAAATTTCAAATAAGCTATAATATCCTTAATTTCTTTGCGTTGGTAAAACTTTATAGATCCTACAATTTTATAAGGAATTTTGTTGTGAATTAATACTTCCTCTAATGCTCTTGATTGAGCATTGGTTCGGTACAAAACCACAAAATCTTTCCAGTTTAATTTTTTTTCTGAATCAGTGCTGGGGCGTTGACAGAGATTTTTTATTTCTTCAACTATAAATTTGGCCTCTAATTTTTCATTTAACGCCTCGGTAATAAAGATTGGGTTTCCCTTACTATTTTTGGTCCAAAGTTTCTTTTCTTTTTGGTAGACGTTTTTAGAAATTATTTGATGGGCAGTATCTAAAATATTTTGAGTAGAACGGTAGTTTTGGCTTAAAATTACAATTTTAGCATCTGGATAATCTCTTTCAAAATTTAATATATTACGAAAATCAGCTCCCCTAAACCTATATACTGATTGAGCATCATCTCCGACCACACAGATATTTCTATATTTTTTTGCTAATAGATTTATAAGGACATATTGGCTGGTGTTCGTGTCTTGATATTCATCAACTAAGATATATTTGAATTTTTCTTGGTATTTTTTTAGTGTCTCAGGATATTTCTTAAATATATTAACCGTGAGCATAATTAAATCATCAAAATCTAAGGCATTAACTTTCTCTAAAAACTTCTGGTACTTTTTATAAACTGCAACAATTGTTTCTTCAAAATAATTTTCCGCTGTTTCAGATAGTTCTCCCCAGGATTTAAGCTCGTTTTTGAACGACGATATTTTTGAATGAACAACACCGGGTTTAAATTGATCTTTGTCTATATTTAATTCTTTAATTAATTTTTTAACTAATGAAAATTGGTCAGCGTCGTCATAAATAGTAAAATTAGTTCTGTATCCAATTTTAGCTATTTCTTTTTTTAAAATTCTAAAACAAAGGGAGTGAAAAGTGCCGATAAACGGCAACTTTATTGTCGTTGAAGTGTTGAAATTGTTCAATCGTTTCACTCGTTCATTTTGAACGACTTGAACGTTTTGAACGAGTTTAACGATTCTTGATTTCATTTCCCCTGCCGCTTTATTAGTAAAAGTTACCGCTAAAATATTGTTTGGTCTTACACTTTTTTGGATTAGATAAGCTATTTTATGAGTTAATACCCGCGTTTTTCCAGAACCAGGGCCAGCCAATATTAAAAGTGGCCCATTAACGGTGGTAACCGCCTTTTTTTGTTCGGGATTTAAGTTTTTTAAAATGTCTTTCATTGTTTTAGTATAGCAGATAAAAATCACAAACAACAAATAAATTTGGAAATTAATTTCAATTTAATTTTAACCAAATAAGTTTTTGAACTTAATCCTAAACAGAAATTATTTTTAAATTTTAAATTAGAATTTTTTATTAGTGGTTTGGAAATTAAACCTGCCTACCGGCAGGCAGGAATTAGAAATTTAAATTTATCGCGATGTGGATAAAAGTCTTGACACGGCGAAAGTAATTTGTTAGACTTAGGGATAGTATATCGGACAAGCATAGATTAACTTTTAATGACAGAGTTTATTTGTAAGACCGATAAAACTCCCTTTTTAATCCGTAAAATCCGTTTTTTAAAGCGGTTGGACAAAAGGAAGAAAATAAAAAATAGTTTTAAACTGCTCAATAATGTTGTAAAAAGAAAAATGTTTCTTTTGGCAGCAGCAGCAGTTATTTTATTTATTTTAATTTTTGGAGTAAACTTTGATTTTTCTTTTTTTCGGCAAGGTAATCAGGCGTCTGCATTTTTTCCAGATAGCATTAATCAATCGTTAATGGCCGAGAAATCAGTTCAAGCTCAATTCCAGTCAATAAAAGAAAAGGCGATTAGGGAAAACTCTTATGTTTATAGTGCTAATTATGAAACACCAAACGTATCAGTTGATCATGAGGAAGGTTATGGCGGAGAGGGGGTCCTAAGTAACACCCTTTTGGTTCAAGGATCTGCTTTTTTAAGTCCAAATAACTATTCGTTAACTGATAATGGTGTTTTTAATAAAACTAGAAATAGCATTATTACTTATAAGGTTCAGTCTGGCGATACTCCATCATATATTGCAGCTTCATTTGGTATTTCAACCTATAGTTTGCTATGGGCAAACAACTTAAATTATTGGAGTATAATTCGGCCGGGGCAGGAACTGGTTGTTCCTCCAGTTTCCGGTGTGATTCATAAGGTTAAGAGCGGAGAAACCTTGGAAGCCGTTGTTAAGAAATATAAAGGGGACATAGATGAAACAATTGCCTATAATGGCTTACCTGCCGATGCTTCTATTGATTCGGGACAGGAAATTATTATTCCTGGAGGGCAAAAAGCTATTTATCAGCAACCTTTGGCCAGTTTTGCCAGTAATAATTATTATACTGGGCCATATGGTAATAAGAGTCATAGTTTTCCCTGGGGGCAGTGTACTTGGTATGTTGCGCAAAAACGATATATTCCTTGGGGAGGACATGCTAAATATTGGTTAGGTAATGCTAGGGCATATGGATTTCAAACGGGAACAGAGCCAACTCCCGGTGCAATTATGGCAACTAATGAAAGTTGGTATGGCCATGTGGCTTATGTGGAGGCAGTGAGCGGTAACTATGTTACTATTTCTGAAATGCATTTAGGGATGGGAATTCTTAAAACACGGATTTTAAATAAAAACGACAGGAGAATCTTAGGATACATATATTAGAATTTTTAATTCCTGCCTGCCGATAGGTAGGTTTAAACCCCAAATTTTTTATTTGGGGATTTTTTTATTGCTTTTTTGGGAAATTTTTAATAAACTAAAAAGAAAGCTCTTTTAAAATAAATATAAGGAGAATAGCTTGAAAAAAATATCACTTTTTTGTTTATTTTGTATTGTTTTTTCTGCTTGCGTCTTTCAAAAAAATACAGAAATTAAATTAAAAATTGAAAATCAGGAAAATAAAATAAAAGAACTGGAAAATATAACTGCAGACCTGAAAAAAAATCACGAGCTTCAATTAGAAGATCAGATTCAAAAAATAGAAAAGCTTGAACAGTTCATTTTTCTAATAAATACTCAAATAGAAAAAGGTATTATTGTTAAACTCATTCCTCCTTTTATTCCCCAAGAAGTTGAATTTTGTGGAGAAAAAGTGCCCCTAACTAAATTTCAGGTTAGAGAAAGGTTGGAACGAGCCTTATTACAGGAAATGAATCGTTTGGGAATGTATTTAGTTTTTTTACGTAGTGGGCGATGGTTCCCTATGATTGAAAAAGAAATACAGAATCAGGAATTACCGGATGATTTAAAATATCTGGCAGTTATTGAAAGTGATTTAAACGTTGAAGCCTATTCTTATGCAGGGGCTGTTGGTCTTTGGCAATTTATAACAAGCACAGCTAAAAATTTATGCGGTCTGACTATAAATTCATATATTGATGAACGGTTGGATCCTGAAAAGTCAACTAATGCCGCTCTAAAACATCTGAAAGAACTATATCAAGAATTTGGCGATTGGATGTCTGCTTTGGTAGGTTATAATATGCGTAAAGATAGATATAAAAAAGAAAGAATAAAAGAACGCGCCTTGGGATTTTATGACGTAAAAGACATTCCCAATGAAACGTCTCAATATCCTTTTAGGGCAATTGCCGTTAAGTTAATAATGGAAAACCCAGAAAAGTATGGTTTTCCGGATTGGGAAAAGATAAATAAAGTAAAATACAGTCCATATCCAGTTCAGCCGGTAATTGTAACTATTTCAAAAAATAGAGAAAGAATTGTTGATATAGCTGAGTATTATAAGATGAGTTATTATGAATTTCGTGTTTTTAATCCCCATCTTTTAATTAAAAAGAATAGATACAAAGAGGTGGTTAGGGATTACCTTCCTTTGGGAAAATATAGAATATATATAAAAAAGGACTCCGAATAAAGAGTCCTTTTAAATTTTTAATTTTATAATTTTTAAAATAATTTTATTCCTTTGTTAGAAATTAGGAATTAGGTGAATTAGAAATTTTTACTATCTTTCTTCTTTCGGTCTATATTGTAATGCTTCGGCGATGTGGTTGCTGGAAATATTTTCTTTTTGGTCTAAATCAGCTATAGTTCGGGCTAATTTTAAGGACCTATGATATCCCCGAGCCGATAAGTTCATTTTATTTACAGCGTTTCTTAAAAGCACCTCTCCGCTTTTATCTGTTTGGCAATATTTTTTAATTTGGGGAATTCCCATTTCGCTATTGGTTCTAATATTTATTAAACCCGCAGATAAAAATCTCTTTTTTTGTATTTCTCTTGCAATTTCTACTCTTTGTCTAATTTGACTGCTTTTTTCAGTGGTATGTCTAGAGGTTAATTTTTCATATTTTATTTGAGGAACTTCAACGTGGATATCAATTCTGTCTAATAACGGACCGGAAATCTTCTTTTGATATCTATTAATTTGAACAGCGGAACAACTGCAGGACTTGGTGGGATGATTTGCATAACCGCAGGGGCAAGGGTTCATAGCTGCGATTAGCATAAATTTAGCTGGATAAGTAAAACTTCCCTTGGCTCGCGATATGGTAATTATCCCATCTTCTAAGGGTTGACGCATACTTTCTAAAACATCTCTATGAAATTCTGGGAATTCATCTAAAAATAAAACTCCTCTATGAGTTAAACTAATTTCTCCTGGCTTGGAAAACACCCCTCCTCCTATTAAGCTGGCTTCGGATGAAGTGTGGTGAGGTGCGCGAAATGGCCGTTGGGTAATTATTGGGGCCTTGTTACTAAGTTGTCCGCTTATGCTATGGATTTTGGTAATTTCTAATATTTCTTCCCTGCCAAGCTTTGGCAGAATAGATGGTATGGCTTTAGCTAACAAGCTTTTTCCTGATCCCGGAGGCCCCATCATAAGTAAATTGTGAGCTCCGCTGGCAGCAATTTCAATAGCTCTTTTGGCATTTTCTTGACTTTTAATATATGCCATATCTATTCCAGATTCGGTCATATTTAAATTGTTTATCAGCTCTTTTGTGCTGGTTGTTGGCTGTGGTTTAATAAAAACCCTTTTTTCTAAATAAGCAATAATTTGAGATAACGATTCTACGGGGATTATTTTCAGTTTATCAATTAAGGCAGCTTCTTTAGCATTAGCTTTAGGCACAAAAATAGTGCTAATTTCCTTATCTTTAGCTAAAAGAGCGCAAGAAAGCGCTCCCTTTATAGGCCTAATGTTTCCATCTAAAGCTAATT